>Ga0209697_10005815_pt1 | contig 15174 bp, 10 predicted proteins | sample AliMusrvi5mmetaG_FD_184115 | JGI IMG/M metagenome (GOLD analysis project Ga0209697, IMG submission 184115) | Freshwater lake bacterial and archeal communities from Alinen Mustajarvi, Finland, to study Microbial Dark Matter (Phase II) - Alinen... | ecosystem: Environmental > Aquatic > Freshwater...
TTGATGTACCCAGCGGTTACGAGTACGTTCCTGATCCCATGCTGACGTGCAAGTTTGGCCGAATCAAAAGTATATTCATAAAATGATATTGGTTCGGAATAGGTATATGCTATTGACTGGCAATTGCCGGCAATAGTTTGTTCTATCAGTTTATCGGGCATTAAGTCGTAGTTGCGGGTCTCTTTAGGGCCAACCTGCGAAATAGTCCAGTTCTGACAGTTGAGACAGGCGAGGTTGCATCCGGCCGTTCCTATGGAGAAGGCCTTCGAACCGGGTAAAAAATGATTCAACGGCTTTTTTTCAATCGGGTCGATATTGACAGCGCAAGGGTTTCCATAGGCTATGGAATAAAGCTTCCCGTCATGGTTAATTCTGTTGTGACAAAGTCCTGATTCTCCTTCTTTTATCACACATTCATTGGGACAAATCTGACACTTTGTCCCTCGTGGAGTTGAGGACCAGTATAATCCCTCCTTGCTCCATTCCCAGAGCTTTTCGCCGGAATTGCCGGCAAAACTCATTACCGGAGCACACGTGATAGCACTGGTAGCAACAATACCCTGTTTCAGAAATTCACGCTTATTTATTTTATGAATGGTCGTCATTGTTCTGATTTTTGAGTGTGTAAACCAAACCTTTGAAAATGTTCAGAAAACATAAACCGCAAAATGAATGCCAGAGTCATGCATTCTGAAGTAAAAATCCAATTTTAAAAGAAACCATAAAAAATAGTTTCCAGGTAATCCCAGATGTTTGATTCAGCTTCTATTCCTTAAAGTTAAGAAAAATCCGAATACCAAATTTAATAAACTTATGGTAAGCGCTGATGCCACTATTCCCAGTTTTGGCATCAAATAAAGTGTCATGACCAGGGCTCCCAACGCGGAACCAAATAAATCGTAACTGTATGTATTCCCTGAAATTTCTGCATAACTACCCGCCTGGCAGAGACTGGCCCTGGTGAACTGAAAGCCGGTTAAAGCTCCGGTCACAGCAGTGGCTGTCAGGTACAACAAATAAACGATGGCAGGAGGCAGGTTTGATACACCCGTGGAGAAGAGTAAAATCCCGGTTATGGCTGCAAAAATGCCAAAGAACAGTTGATTACCAGAGAGAGTCTCTCTTTGATAAAACCTGGTGATTGATCTTCCAAAGATCGATCCAACGGAAAGACCAATCATAAAACTGGAAATCACAAAGCTGGTCAACAGGTAAATATTTCCGAAGAAGACCTGTAACCCAAATAACAAAAGGATCTCTTGTCCTGTCGCCGAAAACCCGGTAAGGAACATAACTTTTGAAGATATTGATCCGTTAAAAAAAATAAATATCGCAATCATTGCGGCGGTTAATGCCATTAGCCAGTATTTTCCCTTGAAATAACTAAGCCAGAACGTCAGTTGCTGACGGTACAATACAGGTTTCAGGTTATGGTTGATTTCCGATTCCGGATTTAAGGACGCAAGGATTGTTTCACTACGACTCTTCAATAAACTGTCATCGAAATAGAATCGGTTGACATAACGGTTTTCGATTCCACTCTTCTGAACCGCTTCGACAATATTGCACGAAAGCCTTGCATCTGAGGCAATGAAGTAAAGCTTTTCACCCGGAATAATGATCACATTCTGAAATACACATTTCAGGGTTGAAAAAATGGTTGAATTTAGCTCCACTGCTTCACTATTCAGGTAATTAACCGGTGACGGTAATCCGAATGAAAGCACAGCTCCCGGTAGAAGTTTCTCCTTTAAGAGGGTGAAAAACTCCAAAGTATAAAAGCGGTTATTCTGCAAATTGGATGGGCCCGGCAAGTTAACAAGGACAATATCATATTTTTTCAGGCTGTTGCGAATGAACCGGAGCGGATCTGAACTGAACAAAGTGGTTTCCCCGGTTATGATTTTCTGCAGAGAATCTTTCATAAGTGTCAGAAGCCACCGGTTATCTTCAATATAGTCAATTGAAAGTGGCTTGTATTTCATGATTTCTGCAATTTGCCCGGAAAGACCTCCAGCGACGAGTAAAACATCCGATGGTTGTGGATGCTGGAGCATTGCAAAATGCACGGCCTCTTCATTCAGCATGAAATTCTCGGAGTCGAACATCGGGGAAGTATTAATATAAACGCTCCATAAGTTCTCACGTCGGGTAATCACAATGTTTCCGTAGGGCGAATCCTTCGATACTTCAATTTTTTGATTCGGATAAACATAGCTTCTGATCCTGTTTTCCGGATGAAAGAAAAGAAACACGAAAGCGATGAGACTTACTATAATGGATAATCGGCTTAATTGGTGTAATCGTTTTTTCAAGCTAATCACACATAGCGCAATGCCGTTTATGACTGCCAGAACCAGCAGACTTTCAACCGATGAAAAAATGAAAATAAAGACCAGGCCACTTATCAAACCACCCGCGATGCTTCCGGCAGATTCAATACCATAAACTGAACCGGTTTCGTTTTTATTCTTGATTTCAGAATAAGATTTGGAAATGAAGGTAAACAAAAAACCACTGGCAAGGCAGAATGGAATCAACAATAACAGCGTTGCAAAGAAGATTTGAAATACACTGATCAGAGCCCCGATCGGGAAAATTTTATTCTTGAGGAAATTAATTAAAAAGGCAGTAACGAACGGCAAAATGGTAAGTAAAAGAAGGATAAATATTGTGATCGAAGATGAATTTGTCCGTTTTAAGGGACGTTTTCCAATATAGGCACCAATCCCTGTTAGAACCATCCAGTTGGAAAGTACAAGACCGATAACCAGTTCATTGCCGTTAAAAACAGTCAGAAACTCGCGCAGCAAAATTATTTGAGCAATCATCGTGGTGGTTCCCAGCAAAAAAGCCGATTTCTTTAACAATGAGGGATCAGGGTCGTTGTTGGGAATGATGGGAATTGCTGTTTCATTGTTCTTAACGGGTTTTAAAATGTGGAGATAGTAGTTGAGATGCCATCCTAAATGAATTACGCCAATGATCATCATCCCAATACCAAAAAATACATGATATCGGAGTAATTCGTCATAATAAGGAATTTCCAGTTTGTAATTGATCTTCAGGACACTGATCAATCCGATTGAACCGGTTACCAGGAATGTGCCTAACAATATGACATTCCAGAATTTACGGTGGTTTGGCTTGTTCATCAATCCTAATCTGACCATTGCTGCCGAAAGCAGGTAAAATAAAATGACCAGAATGCTGATTGAGAAAAGGGGATAGGAGGCGGACATGGGAAAGAGGTTCTGTTGTTCCTATTGTTTCTGTCGATTGAAATGGTATCCGATACTGGAAAACTTCCTATTATTTCTGTTGTTTCTATTGTTCCTTTTGTTTCTGTTGTTGTGCTACTGTCTTGTATTTATTGCCTTTGATTTCAGAGTTTCTTAAGTAGATCATTAGATTAGAGATTTTGCGGCCCAGATCAATTGTCTTTTGTGATAAGAGCTCAAGCTTATCAATGGGGAGGTATTTACAGCCTAATGCCCGATAGAGTTGTGACCGACTTTCACCGCAGGAACCCTTGGAAATGGATAAGAATTGAATAAATTCCCTACTTCCATCCTGCTCAAAACCTTTTGCTATTTTATCCATCTCTGAACCACTTGAACCATTGATCTGGTTTCTCAGACTAAAATCCCTTGAAAAAGCAGTTTGATCGGTTAATAAAAAGATTTCGTTACAGAGCTCTCTGGCTAATTTCCAAACTTCCAGATCCTCAAACCTTTTAACGGTACTCATTTTTCTGATTTTTATATCATTGGTATAATTTTGTGCGACTCCAACAATAGCTACTATAGAAAACAAAAGAACCACATAAACCACAGGAACCAAAGAAACCTTTTTCAGAAATAACAGAAACTACAGGAACCTTTTTCAAAACCTAATAAAGCCAAAGTAACCACAGGAACTATTTCCCCTCCTCCCCAAAAACCAGCGCTTCATAGGTATAAAGTTCAGCGGTATTCCAATCGTCCCAGCCAAGTCCTGCCTTATCACGCGCGCAATGTCCCAAAAATTCCTCCTTACTCCAGCCTGTTTGAGCGGCAACCTGGGGAAGAAATGTCCCTGATGAGTTGCCTTTTTTGATGTAAATACCTTGCTTCCCCAAAATAAATTCGTCGGCTGACTTTATCCTTTTCATTGGGGTCAGCACCGAGATTTCAATTTTCAACTGGCTTATTTCATTCGCTTGAACCTCATTGAAACGATGATCCTGGGTAGCTGCAGCAATTGCCATCTGCTGAACAACTTTCCAGAGGGGAAGGTTGGCCTCGAAATGACCAATACAACCCCGTAAATTATGATTTTTATTAAGGGTTACAAAGGCTCCGCAGGGGGTTCTTAAGGCTTTACTTAGCTTTGAAGGATCAACTTCGGGAGTTGTTCTTTTTTTGATATATTCTGAAATAGTTTCATGCGCCAGCTTGAGCAAGGATGTTTTGTCAGCGGTGCATAGCAAAAATTCAGTGGTCACATTATCTGTCTCGGGTTTAAAGAAAGAAATAGCCCAGTACCCGACCACCCGTTGTTTATCTCCGTAGGAGGAATCACCCGAATTTTTATACTGGATAAGGTCAACTTTCAGATCGGGCAGTTGTTCCGTCATATAAAGCAGGGTAAGTACCGAACTCCATCCGCAAAGACTGGTTACTAACCCGGGGATCTCCTTTTTTTCATTGTCTTTGAGAACCGCAATTAAATTTGAAGCTTCGTTGGTTTTAATTGCATAGGCTGTGGCTTGGTCTGCCAAGTGTGAGCCCTCATAATCAGGATAATGGGAAAAATCACTGCTAATCACAAAGAGATTCTTTTCGTTGAAGAACGGTTTAAGAATTGAGGCCAGTTTTTTAGCAGTTTCAACCGTGGAAGATCCAATGACGATAGGAACAATTTTAAAATCGGTGTGTAAATGGTATTGCAAAAATGGGAGTTGCACCTCAATGCTATGCTCAAACTGATGGGCTTCCGGGTAATTTCTGAGTAGCTCATTTTCTTTTACCAATTTTTTTGCCAATTCAAGATCAACTTTGACGATCCCTAATGGAGTTTGAAAATGACCTGTGCAGTAAACTGATGCTCCTGCAAAAGAGCTGGTATGGCTCGATCCGATGATAAAAATCCGATCGAATTTGCTGCCAGAATCAATCTGGTTATAGGCGGAAGCAGCAACTCCGCCACTAAAAACATAACCTGCATGGGGTACCACAATGGCCAGCGGATTTTTTTCTGATCTTTGCCTGATAGCTTGTGAAAAAAACTGTTGCAATTGGGTCTTTAATTCGTCGGGATGATCGGTGTAAAACCGCCCGGCGGCGTATGGCTTCCGGTTCTGCAAGGTTTCCTGGGAAAAAGCCGAGGCATACAGAAATACCAAAACCACGATATTAAAATAATTTGATTGCATGGCTCAAGGCATTAGTTATATAAAGTTACTATATTTTCGATTGATGTATTGTACTGTACCAATTTTTTTAAGGACCCGAAATCAATATTTTTCGTTTATAGGATTCAAGGAGAAGATCTAAGGATACTATGCATTACTTTTACAAATCGTTAAAATTTTACCTGTGACAACAAAAGTGCTGCTGATTACACCGCCTTTTACCCAATTGAATACTCCCTATCCCGCAACGGCTTATCTCAAGGGGTTTTTAAATACCAGATCTATTGTGTCATACCAGTGCGATCTGGGAATAGAAACGATTTTAGCCTTGTTTTCTTCGGATGGACTTAGATCACTTTTTCAGGAAATTAACATTAAAAACCTTGAGTTATCAAATAATGGGAAGCGGATTTTTAATCTCCGCAACAGGTATGTTGAGACGATCGATCAGGTAATCTCTTTTTTACAGGGAAAGAACAGACTTCTGGCTCACCTGATTTGCAATCGTGATTTTTTACCCGAGGCCTCAAGATTTGCGAATACGGAAGATCTGGAGTGGGCTTTTGGAAGCCTGGGAATCCATGATAAAGCAAAACATCTGGCAACCCTGTTTCTTGAGGATCTTTCGGATCTGATAAAGGAAGCCATTGATCCTCATTTTGGCTTTAGTCGTTATGCGGAACGGCTGGGTAGGTCAGCATCGGATTTCAGGGAGATTGACCAGGCATTGCTTGCGCCAGACAGCTTTACAGATACCTTTCTGCTTCGGTTATTAAAGGAAAAAATCGAACTTTTCAGACCAGTACTGGTTGCTCTTTCGGTTCCCTTTCCCGGGAATCTGTATAGTGCCCTGAAATGCGGACAATGGATCAAAAAGTATTTTCCGGAGATAAAAATTGTAATGGGTGGGGGCTTTCCAAACACTGAATTGCGTTCGCTGACCGAGCCGCGAGTTTTCAATTATCTCGATTTTATTACCCTTGATGATGGCGAAGCTCCACTTTTAAACCTGATTGAATATCTGGATGGGATTCGCGACCTTACTGACCTCAAACGGACTTTCACGCGCAAAAATGGTCAGGTAATTTATTTGAACGGGTCAACGAAGAAAGATTTTCCGCAGTTCGAAACCGGAACTCCTGATTACAGCGATTTCAAACTCGACGCCTACCTTTCAGTCATCGAAATGGCAAATCCGATGCACCGGTTATGGAGTGATGGGCGCTGGAATAAACTCACCCTGGCTCATGGCTGCTACTGGAGCCGATGTACCTTCTGCGACACTTCACTCGATTACATCGGTCGTTATGAACCCAACACCGTTCAGGTTTTATGTAACCGCATTGAAGAGATTATTCGGCAGACAGGCCAGATAGGGTTTCATTTTGTCGACGAAGCGGCACCTCCTGCTCTGATGAAGGCTCTTGCGTTGGAAATTATCCGAAGGAAAGTCACAGTGGTGTGGTGGACCAATATCCGGTTCGAAAAAAGCTTTTCCTATGATCTCTGTTTTTTACTCAAAGAATCAGGTTGTATTGCTGTTTCAGGCGGATTGGAAGTGGCTTCGGACCGGTTGCTTGGAATGATCAACAAAGGGGTAAGTATTGCCAAAGTGGCCAAAGTGACCGAAAATTTCACAAGGGCCGGCATTATGGTACATACCTATCTGATGTACGGTTTTCCTACCCAAACTGTTCAGGAAACCATTGATTCTTTGGAGGTTGTCAGACAGCTTTTCGAAGCCGGAGTAATTCAGTCCGGATTCTGGCACCAGTTCGCCATGACTGCTCACAGTCCGGTAGGTCTAAATCCTTCTCAGTTTAAGGTGATCATTGAAAATAAGCAACCCGGAACCTTTGCCAACAATGACCTGATCCATAGTGATCCTACAGGAGCAAACCATGAACTTTTCAGCGAAGGTCTCCGGAAATCGCTCTATAATTATATGCATGGCATTGGCTTCGATATTCAGCTGTCTGAGTGGTTCGACTTTAAAATTCCCCGGACCAGCATTCAACCCGATCTGATCAGGCAAACAATAGCGAATCAGGAATATGAAGCGGTCAGTTCGAGTGTTAAAATTGTCTGGTTAGGCGGGGTTCCCTCCATCCGGTATTATACCCGGAAGAAGAAAAACAAATCTTACGAAATGGCTGAACTTACTTTTTCTAATAAAAAGCAAAATCTGATCATACAACTGAAACTTGAGGAAGGAAATTGGTTATTGGAACGGCTTCCTGAAATCTTAGCCATGAATCCTGAACAGATCACTTATGGTGAATTGGAGAAATGCTTCGAAGAGCAAACTGGCGCCGATTTTGTGCTCTTCTGGAATAGTCCAATGATCAAACACTTAAGAGAAAGTGGATTACTGATGTTATGAATATTTTTTTCTAACCTGGTTCCTATAAACGTGAATGTCTCCCGGCAAAGTTTTGCCGGTACCCTTTTACCAATTGTACTCAACGGTGCAGAACTATCAGCGCATTCTTCATATTACACACGCGTAGTTTAATAGCACCAAAAAAAATCCCGGTCTGATAGTCGGGAATTGTAAAAAACGATGTAAATTTACAGTATACAGTGCCCTCAAGCCTATTACCTGTATGAAAATGAATTTAATTTGCAGGCAACCATCCAAGACATTTATCCGGGTGAACCCAGGATCCCGGATTAATATTACTTTTCTGGTGTATTCATTATAATGTAACCAGTCGTTATGAAAGATCCCGGTAAATACAAAGACGAACTATTAAGAAAAAATAAGGAATTGCGGCAGGAGAATGATTTGTTAAAGACTACCTTATTTGATTGGGGAATTGCTGATTACCAAAAGCAGGAAACTAAATTTCAACCAACAGTGGATTCGCACAACTCTAATCCTCTGGACACCAAGGATGGTTTCTGGTTGCTTGATGAAGAAGGATGTTTACTGGAAGTCAATGAAACCTATTGCAGGATGAGTGGTTACACAGAAAAGGAGTTAATATCGATGCGGGCAACCGATCTCGAAGCTTCTGGATCGGCTGAAGAATTGACCGATCGATTGCAAAAGGTCGTTCTGCATGGCGATGATTGTTTTGAAACATTCCACCGCCGAAAGGACGGAAGCCTTATGGATGTTGAGGTCAGCGTTAAGTACCGGAAATTTGAAGGGGGGCGATTCATTGTGTTTGTACGCGATATCACCAAAAATAAACAAATTGAAAATACGCTTTGGAAATCTGCAGAGAAATACAGGAACCTTGCCGAAAATTTAAACGAGGTGGTTTTTGAGGCCGACCCATATTCCACAAAGACAATTTATATAAACAAGGCGATTGAAAACATCTTCGGTTATACGGTGAAGGAATGGCTTGAGAATCCGGTTTTATGGCTGAATTCGATTCATCCCGAGGATAAGGAAAGAGTGCTTGAAGATTCCAGGGAAGCGATGAATACCATGAAGAAATTGGTTCTTACTTACCGGATAATCCGAAAAGATAACGCAATACGGTGGGTCGAAGAACGAATTTCGTGGGTAAAAGATGAAGCAGGAAAAATCATTTCTGTAAACGGATTAGTCTACGACATTACCCGCCGTAAACAGGCCGAAGAGGATCTTTATATAAGCAACGAATTCAATAATACCTTGTTACGAACCATACCTTTTGGAATGGATATTGTTGATAAGCATGGAAATATCCTTTTCCTAAGTGAAAATCTAAAACAATTTTTAGGTACAGAAGGATTAGGTAAAAAATGCTGGGAACTGTTTTGCGATGATAAATCGCAATGTTCCGGTTGCCCATTGCAATCTGGAATTAACATCGGGGAGACCAGAATCCTTGAAATTAAAGGTGTGTTTAATAAGAAAATCTTTGAAGTCAGCCACTCCGGAATGGTTTTTAAAGGGGATAAGGCTGTCCTGGAAGTATTTGTGGATATCACCAATCGTAAGCTTGCTGAGATTGCCCTGCACGAAAGTGAACGTAAGTACCGCAGCCTCGTGGAAACGGCACAGGAACTTATCTGGAAATGTGATTCAAACGGCCGGTTTACCTATTTGAATCCTGCCTGGGAAAAAACTCACGGATATAAACTAGATGAAATGCTGGGTAAATCTTTCAGCGCTTTTCTCCCTTCGGAGATTTATAAAAGAGATTTAGAAGAATTTGCCAGGAATCTCGAAGGAGAATCCGCATCGGAGTATGAAACCAATCATATTACTAAGGATGGAAAGGAACTTACACTGCTTTTCAACGCTATTCCACTTGCCGATCAGCATGGAAACCTTATTGGCACCCAGGGGACAGCTATTGATATCACCAGGCAGAAGCAGGCAGAGGCAGAGCTTGTCAGTGCAAAGGAAAAAGCAGAGGAGAACGACCGATTAAAATCAGCATTTCTGGCAAATATGAGTCACGAAATACGAACTCCCATGAATGGTATCCTGGGGTTTGCCAGATTATTGCAAGAACCTAAACTGTCTGGTGAAGAACAACAGGAATATATTCGAATAATAGCGAACAGCGGAGTTCGTATGCTGAACATCATCAATGATATCATCGATATTTCCAAAATTGAATCGGGACAGATGAAAGTTGGTGTTCAGGAATCGAATATTAATGAGCAGATTGAATACATTTATACCTTTTTTAAGCCGGAAGTTGAAAGAAAAGGGTTGCAGTTTTCCCTTAGAAATTCCCTGTCTTCAAAAGAGTCAATCATTAAAACAGATCGAGAAAAAGTATTTGCGATTCTTACCAACCTTGTAAAGAATGCAATTAAATTCTGCGATAATGGCTCAATAGAACTCGGATACGTAAAAAAAGGTTCAAATCTTGAATTTTTCGTCCGGGATACTGGCATTGGGATTCTTCAGGACAGGCAACAGGCAATCTTTGAGCGTTTTATACAGGCCGACATTAGCGATAAAAGAGCCTTTCAGGGAGCCGGACTTGGACTGACTATTACAAAGGCATATGTCGAAATGTTAGGAGGAAAGATATGGTTGGAAAGCGAACCGGGAAAAGGCTCAACCTTTTATTTCACTCTTCCGTATATTACCAGACTGGAAGAAAAAGTTTCTGTTGAAGAGGTTGGTTTAGGTGAAGGGAAAGAGACTCTGAATAAAAAATTGAAAATATTAATTGCAGAGGACGACGAAATATCCGAGAAGCTGATTACAATTCTGGTAAATCCATTTCGCAAAGAGGTGTTAATCGCCAATTCAGGAGTTGAAGCCGTTGAAACGTGCCGTAATAATCCGGATATTGATTTGGTGCTTATGGATATTCAAATGCCGGGATTAAACGGATATGAAGCCACTCGTCAAATAAGGCAATTTAACAAGGACATCATTATTATCGCACAAACCGCTTTTGGACTGATTGGCGATCGGGAAAAGGCATTAGAGGCAGGATGCAATGATTATATTGCTAAACCTCTTGATCTGAATTTGCTGAAGAAACTAATTCGCGATTATTTTAAAATGGCAAGTCGTTAAATATATGGCAAATAATTAACTAAAAGAGTCTTAATGGAACAAACACACACCCGCTTCCTGATAAGAAATTCATTCGATGAGGGGGGTGATCACAACGTTTATAGGAGCCTTTAAGTCTTCAAAAGCCACGTAGTTGCCTTTTGAAAGAACCAATAAATCTGGCATTTAGAATTAGCAACAGAATGCTGTTCTAACCTTTAAATCCATCTGTCCGGTGTGAACCATCACAATAAGGCTTATTTTTTGATCCGCCGCAGCGACAGAAATAAACCGGGTCTTTTGACTCTTTCTCACCGTACTGTCCAGAAATTTTGAGGGTTCCGGTCACTTGAATAGGCCCGTTCTCAAGAAAAAGAACACTTGTTTTTTCCTCGTTTTTCTTCATGTTATTAAACTATTAAATAGGGTATGAACTTTTATCGAAATATAAGAAAAATTGACGAAATAAAGTGGATTCATTCATTCATTTTTTCATTTACCTCTAATCTCAGCCTTTTCCCAAACTCCTCCGGAAGATAATTCTGGGATGAAGCACAAACCGCTGAAGCAAAAAGGGTTCCAAAGCTCATAATCTCTTCCCATTCCTCAGTGGTTAAATCTTTCCATGTTCGTTTGCTTTTCAGTTTTTGAAATAATCCAAAAACAATTCCGGCTGAAAAATTGTCACCGGCTCCAATGGTACTGATGACATCTGTTTTTCTGGCTGGTATTTCAAGGTGGAAATCAGGAGTAAACAGTTCGGCTCCCTCTGCCCCGCGTGTATAAATCAGGATTTTATCACCTGATTCTCTGATTTTGGAATAAGCACTTTCTCCATCCTTGCATCCAAAGATATTCCTGAAATCCTGGTCTGAACCTTTGATGATGGTGGCTAGCGACATATTTTGGATGATCTTTTGGAGGAGCTCAGGATTTTTTGTCATGCATTGGCGTGCATTCGGATCATAAATGGTAATGCACCCAAGATCCCTGGCCTGTTCCAAAAAATTGAGCAGACTTTCCCTTCCATTATTCCGTAGAGCAAATGAAGAACCAACCAACAGTATATCACCCTTTTGTAATGAGGGATATTCAGGATAAACATCCATTGATGCCGGATAAAATGAGTAATCTGCATTATTCTCATGATCGAAAAACGCCAGAGCCACACGTGACCTGCCATCAAATCGCTTTATGAATCGGCAGTCTACTCCATTCATTGTAAGGAAGTCATGCGAGAGATCTCCAACTGTATCATTGCCGAAAGTGGAGATCAGACTAACAGGTAATCCACATCTTCCCAGCGAGATCGCTGAGTTGTAGGCACTCCCTCCGCTGCAGGAACCTGCAGGCTGACCATTTCGAAATAAAATGTCGTAAGTCGTTTCCCCAATTGTAAATATTCTCATTAGCGGACACTTCGGTAGGGCTGTTTTTTTAAGACAATAGCTGTTCTTGCCGGAAGATAAATTTTGAGATAGTGTGTTGACCCAAGTCCCCCTTCAGGAATTGAATAATAGGTCATCCGGTCATCGATTCGGTTAAATCCGCCAAAGGCATGAGCATCAGTTTGGAGAATTATACTGAATTTGGAAGGCTCAATTTGTATCCCATACCCTTCGAACGATTTATACGGGTTGAAATTGAAAATAAAGAGGAGATCCTTTCGCCTGTAGGCAAGCACCTGGTCGGGCTGATTGTCGGTAATCCACTGGACATAAGGTTCTTCAAGAAGCCTTTCGTTTTTAACAAGGTTGATCATATCCCGGTCAAAATCGAGTAACCAATGGAACCGAAGTTCGGGATTTTCAGCGATGCTCCATATCCTGCGGGCATGTTGATAGGACCAGCCATTCCCTTCGCGCGGGAAATCGATCCATTCGGGATGGCCAAATTCATTTCCCATAAAGTTTAGATAGGCGCCTCCTGCACAAGTTAACGTAGCAAGCCGTATCATCTTATGAAGAGCAATACCACGATCAACCGCAAGATTTGGCTGATCCTTGCGCATACTAAAGTACATCTCCTTATCTAAAAGTCTGAATATTATTGTTTTATCACCTACCATCGCCTGGTCATGACTTTCGGCATAGCTGACCACCTTTTCATCGGCCCGGTGACTGGTCAGCTCATGGAAGATCTGTCCAACATTCCAATCTTCGTCTTTTTGATCCTTGATCAGTTTGATCCAATAGTCCGGTACTCCCATTGACATGCGATAGTCAAATCCCAGGCCCCCCGATTCAAGTGGAGCTGCCAGACCGGGAAGACCACTCATATCTTCTGCTATTGAGAGAGCCTTTGGATTCAAATCATGGATGAGTTGATTCGCGAGCTTAAAGTAAACAATTGCATCATCATCAATATTGGGAGTGAAATAGTCTCCGTAATTGGTAAACGCTTTTCCAAGGCCGTGATCGAAATAGAGCATGCTGGTCACGCCATCGAAACGAAAGCCATCAAATTTGTACTCTTCGAGCCAGAAACGGATGTTCGACAAAAGGAAATGGAGGACTTCATTCTTATTGTAATTAAAACAATAGGAATCCCATGCGGGGTGTTCACCTCTGGTTCCGTCATGAAAAAACTGGTAACGGGTTCCATCATAGCTTCCCAACCCTTCAACTACATTTTTTACGGCATGTGAATGGACAATATCCATTATGACTGAAATTCCCATTCCATGTGCTTCATCGATTAGCTGTTTGAGCTCCTCCGGAGTTCCGAATCGCGAGGAAGCTGCAAAAAAGCTTGAAATGTGGTATCCAAAACTTCCGTAATAAGGGTGTTCGGGAATTGCCATCAACTGGAGGGTGTTATATCCCCCTGCTTTGATTCTGGGGAGTATATCTGTTCTGAATTCATTAAAGGTATGCACTCTGGGTTCTTCACCGCTCATCCCAATGTGGGCCTCATAGATAATCGGGGCTTCTTCCTGACGGATAAACCCGCTGTTTTGCCAGCTGTAATGAACCTCCGGTGACCATACCTGGGCATTAAATATTTTGGTATGGTCATCCTGGACAGCCCTGCGAGCCCAGGCAGGAATCCTTTTCCCATGCCCATTATTCCAAATTACAGAAAGGGCGTAGAGATCTCCATGAGATATTCTGCTTTCGTTTAGATGTAGTTCCCAACAACCGTTTCCAATATTTGTAAACCTGAAATCACTCCGTTCATGCCAATCGTTGAAGGTCCCGATTAAATAGATTTCAGTTGCATTGGGGGCCCATTCGCGGATGATCCATCCGGAATTCGTACGGAAAAGGCCAAAGTAAAGATGCCCGGAAGCAAAGTCCTTAAGCGATTTCCCATCCAGTATTTCGGCCTCTTTTACCTTTAATTTCTCTTTCCAGCGGATGAAGTCGGCTTTAAAAGGTTCGAGGTAAGGATCATTTTTAACAATTTCGGGGGTTTCCATAACCTAAGTTTTTTAGAAGTAGTGCTTCACAAATTTAGTAAAGTATATGGATTTTAGATTAAAAGAATGTTCTTGTTTTCGCTGTCTGTAATACTTTCAAGTACACACGATCCGCTTACATGCCCCGTATTTCCTCAATCCAAAAATCTTCGACCGATTAAGAGCTGTCTTTATACGGCGAGTTTAATCATTAAAAAGGGCTAAATAAGGCTCATAGGCAAAAATCCGGTTTCGGGATTGGCCGGTATATTCCTGTAGCATCTGTTTCTCAACAAACATATTGATAAGTAATGGAATCTCTATGTTTTCGTTTTGGATGAAATTTTCGAGATCACCCATCAATTCGCTTAAATGTTCGTGATGCGGTGGTATAAATACGGCATCAGCCAGGCTTTTACCTCCAATCCAGTTTTGGCTTCTGTGGTATTCTCCGGATGTTTTCTTCTCGCCCCGGACCCCTTGAAGCAAGGTTTGGTGTGTTTTTAAGATCAGCCTTGACGAAATAGGCAAGGTTTTTAATTCCTCTATTGCAGTATTTAATGCTTCAGTGTAATTTTGTATTTCCTGCCAATCGCCTTTCCGTTAAGGTGATACATTTTCTATTTGCAGGAATGCTTCGTCAAAATGGGTCTGAGTCCCTTCAATTTTACTTGATACAACAGCTTCTTTGGTAATGTGCAGGTGGATAAATAAATCAACATTGGGTACCAGTTTGGCAAAAGAATTTAATTGACCCAATTCGAAGGAAGCATTTTCGATTAATTTATTGAGTTTAGGATCAGTCCAGATCCACTCGACATTGATAAGGCTGGGCAAAAAGTATTTATAACCAATACTTTTTCTGATTTCTCCGGAGATGTATTTTTCTAATTGTATCATAACATATTAGAC
>Ga0209697_10005829_pt1 | contig 15152 bp, 30 predicted proteins | sample AliMusrvi5mmetaG_FD_184115 | JGI IMG/M metagenome (GOLD analysis project Ga0209697, IMG submission 184115) | Freshwater lake bacterial and archeal communities from Alinen Mustajarvi, Finland, to study Microbial Dark Matter (Phase II) - Alinen... | ecosystem: Environmental > Aquatic > Freshwater...
AGCATGATCCAGTTCCACTCTATCGTATGCTCCCGGTTGGTGTTCATCACCGCGCCCATGTTCTTCCCGATCATGTCCTCAAGCTCGGCGTCACTGAGGTGGACTTCCTTTCGGAACTTGAAAGAACCGATTCCCTTCAACAGCATGAGGAACGATCCAAGGGCTTGCCCTGTCGTCTTCATGGTTTCGGCAGTGGCAGTCACAGCGTCCTCCGGGATCATTATTCCGGGCAGATACCTCGCCAGCCTCATCCCAATCCTCACCCTTCGCATCAAGGCTTTGTTGGCCTTGGTCATAGCCTCTTCCATCATCCCTCCATAGCCAGCTTGAATTGTCCCGATATCCTCGGGGCTGTCTTTGACAGCTTTATCGAACCGTCGATCAGCCTGCGAACATACTCCCCTATGCAATACGCATCGGCTTCATCTGTGCTTTTGAAGACCGCATCCATGTCGAGGCACTCACACACCACCTCGATGTAATGTCGGTTCTTCTCAATCGTCCCCTTCTTTATCTCCTTGCACCGCTTTCCAAGTATCGCCCATCGCCACGTCACGGGAGGAATCTCTATCCATGACGCCCAGCCACCGACAGCCGCCCGAATGACTCCGCCCACCTCGACAGTCGGCGTGAATCCTGACGACATATTGTTGCTGTAGGAATATCCCTCAATGCCCGCTATCCACTTTCCCGGTTCTGGAGCCTCTTTGAAGAACCTCATGGTAGAGGTGAGAATCTCTGCGCGTGTCGTGTCCTTTGGATAGCGCAAATGCTCCCAACGAACCGACTCGCCAGAGAATACGGCAAGGCCCGTACTCCGAAGAGACGGGTCTATGCCGATGATCCTCACCTCTTCCATGATCAGAACGGCTCCCCGTCCTGCCATCCGCCCGTGGGTGGCCCGCCATGAGCCTGCCCAGCTTTCTTCCCGTCAGCCCTGTCAGGGAACCAAAGCACCCGGAAGGCCGGAGCCTTCTCGTTGTCTCTCATGTCATCGTTTGGAACCAGCAGGAAGCTGAACTTCCCAAGTATGGGAAGCTCCATGCTCACGCTGATGTTCCAGATGGGCTTTCCATCCTTGCCGTTCATCGGCTGATTGTCCTTGTCCTTCCTCTGCTTCCACCACGCTCCGCCCAAGTCAGCAGACATTATTCGTCCCCCTCTTCAAAGGGAAGCTCTTCGGACTCTTCCCCTTCCTCATAGTCGTCAGTCTCTACAATCGCCACTCGGGCCATCTTGCCGATCACGCCGCCAAGGTCATCCCACGTCTTCTTCTCAAAGCGGCACGTCATGCTCACCTTGATAAGGTCGCCCTTCTGCCTTATCAGAGGGAAAACATCCTCGATGTGGAAAACGCTCTCCGCCTTAGCCATAGGAACTTTCTTCGCCTTCGCCATTGTTCGCCTCCGCGACTTGGTTGCACGGGCATACGCCCACGCTCGACAGTACCATCAATACCCCTCGCACTCAACCTCCTCAGTGAATGAAATGAAGCTCCGCTCGAACCTAACGGGTATCTTGCCACGCCGCCCGTCCCTGCACTTCTCAACAAGGAAGCTCGATTTCTCGTCACCGTCGTCCTCCCTCCCTTGGTTCCACAGCAAGATCGCAACGTCGGCATCCTGCTCTATCTGCGACGACCACTGGAAGTCTCCCATTCCCGGTCTCCTGTTGTCTGCGTCCCTTCCCAGTTGCGCCGCCACCACCACGGGGATTCCCAGTTCCCGCGCCAATGCCTTTAGCGCCATGCTCGACTCAGCTACCACGTCCTTGCGTTCATCCTTTCCGGGGATGTGGATAAGCTGTAGGTAGTCAACGAAAAGCACCTTGATGCCATTGTGCCTCTTCATCGAACGAGACACACTCTTCACGTCGGATATCGTGGCGTTTGGCTGATCCCAGATGTAAAGCGGGGCTTCGTAGATCATCCGGTAGACATCCATGATCTTGTCCATGTTCTCTTCGGTGAGATACCCAGAAAGAATCTGCTCTCCATTTATCCTCGCCCTCGTCGCCAGCATACGGTTCATCATCTCCTTCCTTGAAGATTCTATGCTGATGTATCCGACAGAGATTCCGCTGTCCACAGCTATGTGTTGTGCCATATTCAAGGTCAACGCACTTTTCCCTTCAGACGGCCTGCCTCCGATAACATAGAGCAACCTGTCCCTGAGTCCCATAGTCATCTTGTCCAGCTTAGCGAATCCCGTAGCTATGCCCGGAAGCCTCCCACGGTTCCTGTACTGGTCGTCGATTGTCCTCATGTGTTCCGCTATCGCGGAGCCTACCTTGACGACAGCCTGACGCCCTCCCGACTCCTGTATCTGCAATATCCCCTTTTCAGCCTCCTCGATTATCTCATCGTTGGCTCCCTCGGCCTCAGTGAGCATCATCCCGATGTCGTGCAGTTTCCTGCGCTTCCACTGATCGACTATCACGCCGTCGTAATACTTCCAGTTGGACGTTGACGCCGAAACGGAGGTGATGTTGGCTATGAAACCAACATCGACCTCTGGAACACTGTCGTGTATGTTGACGATGTCGGGCTTCACGTTCCTGTCATTCATCTCCACCATCGCACCAAATATCTTGGCCATCTTGTGGTCAGTGAAGAACTCGGCCTTGACGCTAGTCTCGTTCAGAATCTTGTCTTGGATGAACACCTGTGCCAGCAGGGTCATCTCATGTTCCGCCGACATCAGTCCCCTCCCTTTTACGATTGTGATGCGATGTTCCCTTGGCTATGTTGCATTCTTGATCCCATCCCGGAGGATGTTTCAGAATGCACGGCTCCCAGCATGGTTCTGTCTTTTCACTTGGATGCAATGGAGGTAAATCCCACGTCTCGGGCGCATTTGGTCTCCTTCTGCTCATTCCATCTACTCCACCTTGTAGCCGTACTTGGCGGCGATGCTTGAGATTGTGTCGCCATTTTCGGGCGTCCACCCCGGACTGCTGAACAGCCTGTAAATCTCCTTGAGCAACGCCATCGGCACCGTCTTGTCTTCCTCGGGGCGGGCAAGGTCTGCCCATGATCCAGTCGCATCAATGCGATAGTGCCTTGTTGGGCCAACCCTCGGCGGGATCACGGTTATTTCAAACCCGTCATCCCTCTCGCAGATTTTCGCATAAAGCTCCGCATCATGGCGCTGGAAGCACTTTGGATTGTAGGTGGCCCGGAAGGGCATCTCAGGTGTCCCATTCCCGCCCTCAGCCCGCACCTCGGCGTCACGCTCGGCCTGTGTTCGGTTGATTTCTCTCGCATCGCGGTACGCAACCCAATCCTCATCTACCCAATCTGGCTCGCACCCGACCACAACATTGCCCCTGAGCCAGCCTGCGCGATATGCGTCCTCAAGGTCGCTCATGGGGTGGCCTTCCACGGGCTGTCGTATGTTTTCGCGGTTTCGTGCCCGCTCCTTCCCCTGTAAGTCATTTCACTCCCCCTTCATTATCCGGTGTATGGTATCCTCAAGACTGAGTGCCATTTCCACCGCAATTCGATACTCCCCTACCATCTCCCTGACAATGCTGGCCGACTCATGGCGATGCTCGGCGTCAAGTCCCTCGATTACGCCCATCACCCTGTGGATCAACTCAGCACTTCGTGTCATTTTTTCTTTCCCACGTCCTTGCGCCACCACTCCTCTTCAGGTTCCTCCTTGTCTTCGACCTCCGCCTTGTGCTTCCCGTTCAACAGCTTTGTCATCATCCCTGCCGACAGCATCGTTGACAGGACAAATCCACCTTCCAGAATCCACGGGTCTCTTGCCCCATTTGATAGTGCAGTCATAAGCTTCTCTGCTCCCACTTGCTTTATCCGCATGGCGATCAGCTTCCGGCTTCGTCCCCAGTCATAGACTGGCTTTTCCATAGCCAGCTTCTTATGGATGAACAGCTTCTTGTAATGCTCGAAGTAGAGGTTTTCGATAAGTTTGACCTCTTGGTCTTTTTCTGGTTTCTCGGCGGACGTTGTGTGTGGAGTTGTGTGTGGGGTTGTGTGTGTTTTCAGAGAGGAGGGAGAGGCATCGAGAGGAAGACTTTTCTGTTTCGCCTTTGGTTCCTCTTCCCTCCCATACGGCTCGTCCTCTGTATTTGTATTACTCTCTTCTTGTATTACTAAGAGACCCGCATTTTGCGGAGGGCGCGACCCGCATTTTGCGGAGGGCGCGACCCGCACACTCCTTACGGTTCCAGACTGCGTAACCTTTCGCTTTACAATGACATAATGCATTTTCTCTAGTTTTTTCAATGCTCGGGATATTGTGTCTTCAGAACATCCTAAAAACTTTGTGAAATGATCGTTTCCTGCATAGCAATGATCCTCTCCCCTGTCGAGGGAGTCAATCTCCACCAGCAAGCACTTCTCGATCAGGCTCAATTCTTCAGAGAGCCATATATCCCTTGGTATCCATACTCCCTTAAATCCTCGCGGCATATCATCCATAAGACTCTCCTTTGAAAATAAAAAGCCCTGCTCGCCGTGGGATGTCGGCTTGCAGGGCAAAAACAGTCGAAAGGAGTCCGGGAGGCATCCCAACCACCCGCACTCATCACTACGGTAAATAGTATTGCTCGACACCAGATTTGTCAATTACGCAACGATGGAAGCGCCGTTCCCGGAGACTCTACCCACCACACTGGTGGAAGCATCCCAAAAAAGTCTATCTGCGCCCTAGGATCGGGATTGTACTCGAAGTACCGATCACCAACCCTTCGGGCTACCGATATCTCCATCTTGCCAGACCTGAGCCATGTGCCGACAAACGGCGATCCATCAGTCGGTGGAAGCTCCCTGTCCGATCTGTGCCAAGTCTCGCTTCCTCGTCCAGCCACCAGAGTATAAACCGAAAGGACAGTCGTGGCGGGAACGATTATCGCAAATGCCAGCATGGCAATGATTGCACGCAGGCTCATTCGATGCCCCAGTCCGCCTTCCTTGCCTCGGGAATCAACAGGATTTCATCGCCGTCAGCCATCTGGTACAACTTGTCCCCTTCCCGTATCCCCGTCTCCGGGTTTAGAGTCAGGTTTATCCCTACCTTGTAGATGCGCTCGATGACGTGTTCGCCGGATGTAGTCGGAAGCGAATCTCCTGCCTTGACAATCCGTATCACGCCATCCTTCCTGACAATCTCGTGGATGAATGTCCCACGCTTGATCGGGCCATGCGTTGACACAAAAACGAAAACGCAATTGTGCAACTGCCCCGCCGTGTAGGGAAACCGCCGAAGAAGCCTCGGCTTCATTTTGACCTCGCTCATACCTTCCTCCCTAATGCCTTCTCGACCTTTGGCCTCAGCCACGGTGCGATCTTGACCAGTGATGCCCAGCCTTTCTGATGCTGGAATTGCCTGTGATGCTCCACGCACAGGTGAAGCCAGTTTCCCGGCCTGTCCTTGTAGTCCTCTGGATTCCCGCCAACGCCACGCGCCTTGATGTGGGCGATCTCACCACCCAGCCCCAGCCATGACCCACAGCACTCCGATATCGGAGTCATCAATCGGTACTCGTCCGCACTGATCCCAGAATCAGAGTCAACGATGTCGATGCCTTCAGTGGCGAGGTGCAACCGCCATTCCCGCCAGTAGTGCGCTATCCCTGCCTCGTCTCCGACAGGAACGCCCATAGAGGCCAACTCGTTGAACCAGTAGTCTATGGCCGCAGTCGCCTGCGCCGTCGTCCACTGAGAAGCTCCCAGAAGCGCGATGAGGTATATCCGGCCATCCTCAAGGACGCTCCTGACCAGAATCCTGTCGAACCTTTCCCGCATCTGCATCTCTGCCTCGGCGTTGATTATGACCTCAGCCCTTGGCCCCTGCGTCTTCAGATAGTCCTCATACAGACTGTTTGCGAGTCTCTTTATCTCGCCCGGTGACGGGATGGCGGCATCAGCCTGCATGGAAGCCGCGATCTCAAGCAGAACCCAGAACAGCTTCAACTGGTCGAATGACATCTTGCGTGCGTGCCACTCAATCGTGATGTCAAGGGGAAGCCTATCCAATTCCTCCTCAGATGATTCCTGCCTCTTTGTGTTCCGGTCGTGAATCCTGTCAAATGCCTTTCCCAGAACCGACCGATAGGGAGCGTCAGGGGAGAGGATCAGTCCCTCTCCCCTGAGTCCATACTCAGTCGTCGTGAACTTGACGACTGGCATCGGCTACTCCTTTTTCGGCGGAGCGTTGAGAAACTTGTTGAGACCCTCCTCCGACAAGAAGGCCGCAGTCACCACGTTGTATTGCTTGCGCGTCATGTTCTTGTAATCAATCTGGCCTTTCGGTGTTGCGCTCCCCAAATACAGGATGAACGCCTGCCTGAACTTGGCCTTGTTGCATCCGACCTTCTCGGCAAGCGCCAGAGCTTTGTCCATGTCCTCAAGCGTGACATCCTTCAAAGCGCCAGCCGTCGTCTTCGTCGGAGCTTTCGTCTCGACGGGATGCTCTCCCCTTGGCGGAATGCCAGCATTGGGAATCTCTTCTGGGCTTATCCGTTCTGGAATCGTGGAAAGATCACGGGCCTTGTCCTCTGCTACTGGTTCCACGTCGCGCTGTTGCGGAACGTCCCGCATGACAGACTTCTGGATCACGACTGGTTTCCCAGACCCTCCCGGAAGCGCCCACGGTGGCAACGCTGGGGGTGACCAGTAGTACACATCACCAGTCTTGTGCTTCGCCCAGTTCATACCCTCCATCTTAGTGTCTGAGCAATCGGCGAATCCCTCTTCCAGATAGTAGAGGTATCGTCCCATGCCCCACTGCACAGCCGCCCGCTTCATCGATGCCGAGAAGCCTCCCTTTATGTTCGTGTCGTTGTCGGGCTGTCCTTCGCTGGCGACCTCAGTGTTCGCCGCCACGTCCCATTTCGTGATCCACTCCCCGTCGCAGAGGATGGATATCCCGCACATGACTCCACCCAGCGGGCCGGGGAGGAACTCGTTCTTCCAGTTCCACGGGCCGACATACTCGTCCAGCCTGTTCATAATCGCCCTGTTGGCGATGTAGGCCAGAACCTTTGCCCACGTCCTGCCGCTCGACTTCCCAGACTGCCTGACCCTCCACTCGACTTCCCACGGGTCGAATGGCTCGCCAAGTCTCAGAATGTTGCTCGGATTCGACCCCTCTCGTGTGTTCATGCTTCCCTCCCGTATTCCCTTAGCTTTGCCTTGAATTGAATCACGGCATTCATCCTGACACTATCCATGATCTTTGTGTAGCTGTAAACCCCCGTCGCCTTCAGATAGACGAGGGCAAGGTCGTTCGCGCCGTTCCACGGGGAACATTCTTCCCCACCCTTCAGCAACCAGTATCCAGCCAATTGCAGAAGGTGGCCTTTCTCCGCGCCACCACTCTTTATGTCCAGAGTGACCCAACGACCATTGATCACTCCGATTCGGTCAATCGTTCCAGCGAAGTGGCCCTCCTCCTCCACTCCTGCACCCATGCACTCGACAAGTGTCGGCGTGAACCCGGAATCCTTGCGGAACTCGGCCCACGCCTTCACATAACCCTTGAGGTACTCTGGATAGCTCTCCACGTCTGTGTCGCCAGCGTCATACATGACCGTCGCCGCATGGACACGGTGGCCCCTCTCAGCCGATCCTGCCGTGTAGTACGTCCTCGCGCCGCCCTTGATGACCTGAGTGACTGACGGGACGATTCGACCGTCTATCCTGTAAACGTGGTCGTCGTCCAACGTGATCACAGCCTAGCCCTCACAGACTTGGTCTTCCAGACCCTGACTCCGGGAATCTCTATCTCTCCCTTCATGGCTTTGACCACCCGCCCGATCTTCTCCTCGTCCACCTTGCGATAGTCCGCCGGAACCAGAGAGGCGTCTATGACCTCGAAGTGATACTCGTCAACCGCAGATATCCCCTTCGCCACGGGAGGTGCGCTGATCACTGGATCACGCCTGACTTCCTCTACGACATTGCGCTCATATGGGTCTTCGTCATCCAGAGCCTTTGCCCTGAGCCTTGCCATTTCCAGCCTCGAAGCCTCCGCCGCCTCTGCGTTGCGCTTGTCCTCCTCTTCTTGAAGGTAGGTGTTCATACCCTTCCTGACCCATGCCTCGTCGAGGTCGAGCGGTGCCAGCATATCGTTCTCTTGCTTGCAGATAGCCTTGTGTGCCGCCATAGCGGCTGACTTCGACTCCTTGAACCATGCCACCACCCGTGACCGTATCGCCTTTGTTCCGATCAGATGCTTGGCGGCAACCTCATACTCGTCTTGGTTGGTGACCTGTATAGCCCTCCCCTGCTTGACGAGGTCATTGAGCGGAGCCTCAAGAGCCTCGATGTAGCCCTCCTCGACCACCACTGTCCCGTCAAGGTGGGTCTTCTCTTCCTTGGCGAAAACCTCATTGAGCGTTTTCCCTTTCGGTGCTTTCAGTTCCAGTGTCTTTTTCGTCGCCACTTGATCCTCCATTGGATTGGTTGTATGTTCTATGCGTGGTCCTAGGCCACACCCCCTCTCGCCCCTCGGAGCTTCCCTACTCCGAGGGGCTTTTCTTTTACGCCACGTCCGCTATCGCGTTCCATCCTGCCTGCGGCAAGGTCATCAGATCATATCCCGCCCGCTCAATGTCGTACTGCCTGTCCGCAGAATCCGAGTTGTGAACGAGAGCAGTGACAGCGTTCGCAAGTCCCCAGCGGCTGATGTCCTTCTCTGCCCAGAGGTTCGCAAGTATCTGCTTTCCCTCTCCCTGCGTAAAGGCGTACTTCCTTGTCACGTTCTCCACCGCTCCCTCGATGTCCTTCGGCAGTATTATCTGTCCGGCAGTCGCACGCAGTCCGATCAACTGCGACTCGAACGTGGCCTGAGTCAGGCTGTGCTTGAGTATGTCCCGGAAGCGGAGCTTGAAGCTCTCCATGTCCGCCTTGATCGTGTCATCGGCGAATATGTCATAGTCCTCGATGTTCTCGCCCGCCTTCCGCCCGACGTGGTACTGCCTTAGAACCGACTCTCCCACCATTCCGTTGCGGCACCGAAGGCGCATGATGAAGCTCCTCACATCGAAAGCCCCAGCCCCGATCTCGCTGTTTGTGATCGTGATGCCCGCCGTGACGGCGTCACCCACCGTGATCTCCCCAGTGAGCTTCGGGAAGGTCATCTGAAGATACATCCTCGAATCAGACAACTGTGAAGCCAGAACCTCCATCCCGCTGTGTTCCTTGAGTACGGGCAATGCGCTCTGAAGCACCATGAAGTTGTCGATGGGCTTGAACCTATCGGAAAGGACTCCGCGAACGTCACCGTCCAGAGTCCTGACTAGACGCTTGGCCTTGTCCACTGAAAGCAATTGGTTGACCGTGTGCGCCCTGAGTCCCGGAACCCGGCCCGGAAGATCGTCGTAGAACTTCTTGGGAATGCCCAGCTTCTCGGCGATGTGGGCGTGTGCCGTGTCCTTGATGCCGAAGTCGCCCTGCTTCTCGATTGATATGGAATCGTCTCCAAGGCCCATGAACATCTTGCGCGGCCCGACCATGAAGTCCTTCTTCGCTTCGTCCCTGCGGGCAACCTCTCCGAGAAACTGATCCATTGTCATCGTGCTTTTCATAGTGTCCCCTTCCCCTAAAAATCGGCCCACCATACGGCAGGCCAGTTCGCTAAAAATCAGACTTGGAATAAATCCTCGTGTACCGCTCACGCTGTCCGGGTGCGCTCGCCAGAGAGACTTGGAACTTGGCCTCATTGCCGATCATCATAACCATGACCTCAAGGCACATTCCCTCAGCGACGAATGTCCCTCCCAGACCTGACACCGCCGTCCCTGCCGCAGACTTCAAGACGCTGTCGCCCCTTATTGAGGCATGGAAGATGCGCCTACTCATCCTCATCCTCGTCGTCCGCCAAGTCCCAGTCGCTCTCGTCGTCTTCGTCCTCATGCTCGAAGACGGCGACCGAGCCGAACTCCCTCCGGGCGACATCGACCAGATGATCGTAGTCCCCAGCCTGCATCTCGTCGAGGATCGGCTTGGAGTCCCGTCCCAACTGCCTGCACCATCCCTGCACCATCCCCATGATGGCAAGCGCATTCCCTTCCGGCCCATCCAGATTAACGTGCTTCATCCCTGTACCCTCCCAGAAAAGAGTTGTTTCGGCCATGCTTGGCCTCATCAGTCGGCGAGCCTCACGCCAAGACAGCCGCCCGAAGGCGGCTCATTCCTATGCGAAGTCTCCATACTCCCTTGACGCCTTCATGTCGGCGACAGCCAGTTCCTGCGTCTTTTTCTCGAAGGCGTGGATGACCGTCCGCGCCTTGATGTAGGCGTCGTACTCATCGTCCTCGACGGCTACGATCCCGCACCCGAAGGCGTGAATCTGTTCTGGCGTGTCGGAATCCTGCACTGGCTTTACCCACGGTTCCCAAGGATCGCAGTTCACTTTCAGTGTTGTCATTTCGCCCTCCTATTGTTCGTCGGGAATGTTCCCGTTTTCGTCGCTGACCCAGACGCGCTCAGAGCGCCCGAGATCGGAATTGTAGTCGTACTCCCAGTGACCTTCGCGGGACTCTTCGGGGGAAATCCGCTCCCCACGAGCGTAGTCGGAGCCTACTCCGTATGCCATCATATCCTCCAATATGCGATTTGTTTTGCGGTAAGTTCTCCGCGTTTGTAGCGCTCGGAAATGCTGATTGCCGCATGGTATCGAGCCGGAGACTCCGAGTTGAAGTAGTGGTATTCCATCGCGGCCAACAGCTTGCGCGGGATTACCTTTATCCTTTTCATCATGCCCCGCCTTTTTTGATCGTCCACATTTGCGGCAACGGCCCAGAAAGTTTGATTCTGGAAAAGTGCCTTTTTTCCTTTCGCTCGATGGCCGCAAGGGCTTCCGCTTGCGTCGGGTAGCCCCTTGCCGTCTTGTTGCCAAGTGCTGAAAATCCGTAAAACTTTGACTTGCTCATCATGTCCTCCTTAATCCATCCACTTGCCATAGCCGCGCTTGGCCGCGATTGTATCGATGGAGTACTCGTCTCGGGCCACGCCCACCTCGATCCGCCCATCGTGGCTCTCTTGGTACATCCGACTCGCCGCTATCTTGGCTCCCCGGAGTGTCTTGGCCTTGGTGGTGTGCCAGATCGAGTCGCCTGTCGTGCTGGTGATTACATACTGCCCTGCTTTGTACATCATGTCCTCCCTTAATTCCCGTCCCGGAACTCGCCATTCGGGCCGATCCACTCGTCTGGATCGCCCTCGACAACCTCGCAGTAGCTCGCCCCATCCCTGTGCGGGTTGAGGTCGAGATACAAGTCTCGCCGCAAGGCCCCAGCCCTGCGAGTCCTTGCCATGTCAAACCGCTCGATCAAGGCGTTGATCGCGGCCTTCTCACTGCCGTATGCCTCCACGCAATCGTAGAGGCACCCATAGGAACCCGAACCAGCAAGGTAAACTTTCTTTGCCATGTCATTCCCCCTCATAAAGGATGCAAGTCTTCGGGCGACTGCAGTCGAACGCCCTTGTGATTACGCCCAGTTCCCTGACGCGTCCCTCTTTCATACCGAAGAACTTTCCGAGGATGAATCCCTCCACCTTCCCAGTGACCATTTCGAGGATGTCTATGTGGAGGTAATATCCCTCCGAGTCTCCGGGGACGATGTAGCACAACCACCGCACGCCCTCGGGCACATCATCAGTCCCCCTTCCAAGTCTGGCGTAGCACGCCAGTTCGAGGTAGTCCCAATGTCGCGGGCATCCGTTGTACATCTCGACCTCTTCAGCCTCCAGCCTCATCCTCAGCTTTTCGAGAAGCCTGCTCGCCTTCATGCCTTCACCCTCCCCTTCGCCTTCGGAATGCCCAGCTTGTACGCATGAAGCTCTCTCTTTAGCCACGGGCCTTCCGCCTCTGGCTTGAACGTCGCGTTTGTCCACAGCCCAACCATCCGCCTTACATCCTTGGGTGTCAGGGAATGCCCCTCGAACACGCCTTCCTTGTCAGTCCGCTGGTTCCACCAAGGCCCATTGATTTTCTCAATGAGCTTCATCCTGCCGTAGAACACGGGAACAAGCTCCTCAGTCAACTGCCCGATCCCCACGGCCATCGTCGCCCAGACGAAGGCTTCCCTTATGTGCGGCTCAACCTCTTTCCAGTTCTCGATCCCGTCGAACCTGTAATCAAGACTCATAACCCACCTCCGAAAATGGAATAGTGCTGGCATATGCCAACTGCCAAGCGCGGGGAGTCGAACCCCGCGAACCGTCCGCTTGGCTATGCTACAGTCTTGGATTTTTTGATGAGACCAACGAACTCGATGTGTTCAGCGAACACGGCCAGCGAGCCTCTCCAAGTCTCAAGATGACCCACCACCCTGACGACGCTCGCGTACATCAATTTCCTGAAGCACGAATCGGCAAGCTTCCCAGTCGCCCTCACCAGAACGAACACACTGTCGTCGCCATGTTTGACATCGACGGCGAACTGCACGGTAAATGGGCTACTCTCTACACCAGAAACGGTTCCTTCGATCAGCACACTGTTGAGACAATTCATGGCACACCCCCGAAAGTGAAATGGAAGTCCATACGGACTCAAGGCGGCGCGGGAGTTGAACCCGCGAGCCGTTCCGCCTACCAGATGGTCGATTCTACCTCTTTCCTTTCGCCGTCAAGTATCGCGGCGATCTTTCCAACAGCCCGAATTGCCCCAGCCTCAGACTTGCAATTCGCAGTGACCCGGCTGATGTAGTCCTCATTCCAAGCCTCCACCACATAGTCCCATCCGCCTGTCTCGTAATGAGCCACAGCGTAGTCCCTCACGGCCTTGATCTTGTCCATTCAGCCCTCCAGTATCTCGCCAGTATCGAGCCACACTCTTAAAACCTCAGAGGCTCGGTCTCCATTACTCAACCTCACTGGCCCCTTCATCACAATCTTGCCGTTCGCCATCAGCATTGGCGTGTATCCACGGCAATCAGTGACCACGCTTCCAGTGCGTGTCCCCTTCTCAATGTCGGCCTTGTTCGCTTTTGGAAACTTCATCATTCCCTCCCTTATGCTACTCTGCATTTTCCCGTGACCACGATTCTGCCCTTCGTCACCCTGACCACATAGTCGATGTGGTCTTTATAGAAGGTCACCACAAAGGCCCTCGACACTGTCGTGCCGACTTTGTAGTTTTCAAGGAAGTAAGCCTTGACCATTCGGCGATAATCACCGAAGTCTTCGCATCCCTGCTCGTCAGACCAGCGGGCCTTCAGCCCGATGATCAAGTCAAAAATGCCCTTGTCAATTGCAAGTCTGCCAGCCGTCTTCTTGAATCTCATAGCGTTTGTCATCATACCCCCCCCCCTACATTCGAATGCTTGTGATGATGTGGCTCACGATATCTTCAATCGTGAAGTCATCGAGATTGAAGGACATGAGAGACTCGATGTCCCTGCCCCACCGATGCGGGTCTGCCTTGCTGTCGATGGCGAAGTAATAATACCCGCTGGGACTGCGGTACATGACCACGGGGATGCTCATCTTCTTCAGCTTCGCATTGACTATCCTTGGCGTCAGTTTCATGTGCCTCTCCTTGAATCGAATGGCGGGGACTGAGCGCCCCCGCCTTTTTTGCAAGTCTCAGTGCTGATTGAAGAGAATGTTTGACTTCGGATTCCAGCAGGCACGGCAACCGTCGCACTTTCCCGGACACACCAAACCCTTGCCTGCCGTAGCTCCCCTTGGAACGAAGATCGCCTTGCGGAACATCGAAGCGTTTGGCATCGAGTTCCATTTGCCCCAGATCGACCGCATGACCGACAGGTTTTTCGGAATGCGCGGAGTGCAGTGCATCACTGCCAGCCACACCGCTGGATATATAGACTTCGTATAGCACATGAACTTGACCTTCGGGAACCTGAGAGCCAACTCCACCATTTCGTTGAAGTATTACAAGTTTGGAATGTCGCCGCCGACGTGCCACCGAAAGAACTCAGGCTTTTTCTTTTCGATGATCTCGGCAAGCTGGCTGAAGTAGTCCTTCCTGTCGTTCAGAAGTATTTTCCAGTTGCGATATCTTGCCGCCTTGACAGTCGGCCTTATCCCATAGAGCTTCAAGTCATAGCAAAGAGAAGCGCATGGCACTCCCTTCGGACATGACACGACGGCTGGCAACGAGATATTCAAGGTCTTCCCGATTTTCTCGTTCGACCCGGTCACGCAAATCCTTGTCTCAATCATCGCAACCCTTCCTTCGCCATAGCGATGCCGGTGTCGAATGCGTCGCTGATATCGGCAGTGTAGTAGGCCGTACCTTCACGACCTCCAATGAAGTTCACGCGGTATTCGCCATCGCTGAGTTTCACCGTCAATCCCAATTGCCTCAAGACTTCTCGAACGACCTTCAATGTCTCCGCATCGGAACCGGCATCCTTAATCCTCTTGTTCGTGGCCTCAATCGAGTAATGCTTCAAGTAGCTCTCAGGTGAACCGTTCCAATTGACTCTCAAGTAGCTCTCAAGTGAACCGTTCATTGTGTCCATCCTTTGAAAATGGAAGTTTGTTTCGGCCTGCTAGCCTCATCAGTGTCCCAGCCTCAGGGACATACAAAAAAGCAGGCGCGTTGTTCTGGCCGAAGCCTCACAACGCCCTGCTCGACTGCGCCCGCTTTCCACTCTCTGGAAACCGTCCGGGTACATTTTCCCCGGTTCTGACCACGGTGGACTTTCTTCAACTGGTGGAGGACGTGGTTGCTGGCCCCATCCTTGTTCCATCAGCATCCCTTGCACTTGCCGTGGTTGCGCTTGGCTTTGTAGTAACTTCCATCGGGTTGCCAGCCTAGCTAACCGATACCGTAGTTTTTAATTAAAAGAGAGAGTGAGCCATCATTATTAGCTTTATCAATAGTTTTGTCAACTACTTTTCAAATATATTTTTTCCCACCAAAAACCACTATACAGATGTGTAGTGTTTACCAGCCAGCCAGAAAACAGCCCTCTCCCAAGCCCTCCAGATGCCCGCCAGACGCTGAAATTGAGCCTGTAGCCCATCCTGCCAAAGAAAGCGCCCGAATCCTTGCCCTTGCCCGCGAAAGCCTGCCACAGCCCCAGCATCAGCCAGCCCCAGCCAGCCCCAGCCAGCATCAGCCAGCATCAGCCAGCCCCAGCCAGCCCTAGCAGCCCTAGTCCCAGAAAAAAGAAAAGGCCGATCCTTTCGGATCGGCCACGAAACG
>Ga0209697_10005830_pt1 | contig 15151 bp, 10 predicted proteins | sample AliMusrvi5mmetaG_FD_184115 | JGI IMG/M metagenome (GOLD analysis project Ga0209697, IMG submission 184115) | Freshwater lake bacterial and archeal communities from Alinen Mustajarvi, Finland, to study Microbial Dark Matter (Phase II) - Alinen... | ecosystem: Environmental > Aquatic > Freshwater...
CTTGGAAGGGTTGTTGTTTTTTTCATCCCTGCCGAGTGGCAGGGCAAACCAACTTTTCCAAGCCTTTTTCTTGACTATTTCCCGCTCATGCTATGGGATGCCTGTGAAAGCCGGTGGGAGCCGTTTCCAAATGCCATTTGCCAACCAACGCAGTCTGATAACCGGCTTTTTGCAGCAACTTGGGGAAAGTGATTTGGGAGCCATCGAAGCGGCAGTTGACGTTGTTGTAAAAACCGTTGATGTGACTGTAAGCGCCGGTGAGGAACGAGGCGCGGCTCGGGCCGCAGAGCGAATTGTTGACGAGAAAACGATCAAAGCGCATTCCTTCCTTTGCGAGGCGGTCGATATTCGGAGTTTCAATCAGATGACGCGACTCAGCGTATGCGCTCACCGCCTGCCATGCGTGGTCGTCCGAAAGGATGAACAGGATGTTAGGCTTGGACGGAACGGCCGTGTTGTCCGCCGCCAGCAACGGCGCTCCTGCCAGCAGCAGGGGGGCGAGGATAAGGAATGCCGGGTGAGTGGATGTCATTTTTTAATAATGCGCCCTTTGTTTTTCTATTTTGCAGGGATAAGCAAAGTGTTCATCGAGTGCCCGGCGAGGGGTACGGTGTAGGTTTGATCGCCCAAGCCAATAGTTAGCTGGGTTGCGTTGTCCGTCTGGTTCATGGCACAGACGATGATCGAGTTGTCGGGATTTTTGAACGCGAGCACGTTGTCATTGGCGCCGCTTGTCTTGAGCAGGAAGGCTCCGGGCGGCACGAAGGCGCTGAGGTGTTTGATGATGTGGAATTCCGGCGTGTAGGTCACTTTTTTGTTCACGGCATCCACCACCACGGGTGAATTTTGCCTCCAGCCCCAGGCACTCTTGCCGGTTTCATCCAGCACCATGTTCCAATACATGTAGGCCTCGCACCCCGCTGTGAGATACTTGCGGATCAGGGAGAACGTTTTTTCGGCATCAGCCCAGCAGTTCTTCCCTCGACCGCACTCGGTCTCGGTTTGCATCAGCGGCATGGTGGGCCAGAGGCGGCGCACATCACCCAGCGTAACCGCGCCATCCCATTGCAGGCCCACCCCTGAGATAAAAGCCGCCGCCGTCTTGTCGTCGAGGATGGTCTTGAACCACGGCAGCCAGGGAACATTGCAGGTGCCGAGCCAGATTTGGGCGGGGATTTTCTGTTCTTGGAAGACCGGCCCGAGATGGTTTTTGATGAAGTCACGCATCGGCTCGGGTTTCCACCAGTTGCAGGAGGGGTAGATGGTCCTGCCTCCGGAAGCCGGTTCGTTTTGGACATGGATGGCGTAGAGATCGATGCCTTCCTTGCGGTATTCGGTGACGTAACGCGCGAAGTAATGCGCGTAGGCGTCCAGGACTTTCGGCTCCTCCCGGATTGTGTTTTCCAAGTCATCGATTTGGCGGTTCGTATAGCTCCGGTTGTTTTTCATCCAGGATGGCGGGCTCCAGGGCGACCCCCAGACCTTCAGGTCGGGACGGAAACGCATGGCGGCGCGGATGTAGGGGATCAGGCAGTGGCGGTCGCGTTCGATCGAGAAATGTTCCAGCGCATAGTCGTCTGCGGTCTCGTCGTAGGAATACCACTCGAGCGCGAAGTCGCTCGCCCCGATCGGCGTACGGCAGATGTTGAAGCGGCAGCCGCTGACGGGATCAAAGAGATTCTTGAGAACCGCCTCGCGTTCGGCCTCGGGAAGGCTCTGGAGCGCCTTCCAGCCGATCTCGTTGAAGCAGCCCCCCCAGCCCTTGATCTTCTGGGCCGTGGCGGAGGGGTCGATGACGAGCACCGTGGCCCCTTCTCCTGCCGGGGCCTTTGCTGGCGTCAGGGGTGCGTTGGTCACCCAGCGGGCAGAGTCCGTGGAGGAAATCCATTGCGCACCCGGGGCGGCTTGCGACGTCACCGATCCAAGCAAGAACAGAAGCGAAACGATACAAAGAGGGGGGGGGATTCTCATAATGAAATTTTGACGGATTCTTCGTGAAAAAACGTGGTTTTTCTGTGAAAATACCGGCGGGGCTTGGGGATGCAAGACCAAGATTTTTTCTCGATGGCCCTCGGAGAATAAAGGGTCAGGTCATGAATCAGTTCAGAGGGCGTTGGAGCTGCCCGAGCCCGACGGCGCGATGGGCGCGATGGGCGCGATGTGATCCGCAGAGCCTTCCAGCTCCAGCTTGATGATGGTGTCAATCGGTTGCTGGTCCGCCTTTGCCACGGTGATCGAAATCCCATTCTCATCCTGTTTCACGTCCACGGTGCCACCGGTGAGCAATTCGCTCTTGACGATCTTCTTGCCCAGGTTCGGCAGAACCAGCTTCTCGCCTTTCCACTGCATGACATGAAGATAGACCACGTTGCCCTTGTAGGTGCATGAAATGGCCTCGGTCGGCGTGTATGGCCCCCCCCTGGTGGCGTAAATGCTCTCGCCATACTTCGCCAGCCAGTCGCCTATCTCCTTGATGCGATTGGCTTGTTCGGGGGCGATTTCGCCTTCCGGAGTGGGCCCCACGTTCAGCAACATGTTCCCGTCGCCTCCGGAAGCGCTGATCAGGAACTTCAGGCACGTTGCCAGATCCTTTACTCCATCGTTGGAGCCACCCCACGCCCAGTGGTTGTGCGCAGAGATCGTCATGCACGATTCCCATGGCTGGGTGTTGTTGAACTTGCCGATCGTCTGCTCCGGAGTGTTGTAATCGCCGCCGTCGCCGGTCCGATTGTTGATCGTGATGTCCGGCTGGAGCTCGCGCACCATCTTGATCGTAGCCGCCCCGCGCCCCTGGAACATCTGAGGAATATCGTTCCAGATGGTTGCCAGCGGGCCATAGTTGGTGATCAGTTCACGGATCTGGCCGAGCAGATAGCGGTTATAAGCGTCAATGTCGGATTTCTCGCGTTTGACCTTGCCGCCGGGACTGGTGAGCGGAAAGTCCGAGTGATGCCAGTCACAGACGGAGTAATATGCACCGAACTTGATTCCCTGCTTCTTGCAGGCGTCGACCAGTTCCTTCACCACGTCCCGTTTGAACGGAGTGTTCATGATGTTGTAATCCGTAAGCTTGGTATCCCACAGGCAAAAGCCGTCGTGATGTTTCGTCGTCAGCACGATGTATTTCATGCCGGCGGCCTTGGCGATGCTCACCCATTGGTCGGCGTTGAACTTCACCGGGTTGAATTTTTTGTAGAGATTGTCGTATTCCTCGATCGGGGTTCCCCTGCCGCGCGACCAGCCGATTTCCCTGTTCGTCAGACTCACCGGCCCCCAATGTATAAACATGCCGAACCGCATGTCTTTCCATACCTCGATCGCCTCCGGTTTCGCCGCCGGCCACTTCGGCTTTTCCGCCGCCATGCCTCTTGGTGAGAACATTCCAGCCATCAGCAGTGCAGCAGTGATGAATCGGCCCCGCATCATTCTTGTTGTTTTCATTCGAGATTCCCCATTTGGTTTGTTGCCCAAGGTTGCGCGGGCGATTTTAAAATAAAGGGACAGGTAACATGAAAGAAGCACGCGCGCGTTCGTCAACGGCGTGTTTACGGCGAACCGGGGCCGCTTCGGCCCGAAGCGCAAGAGCGGCGCGCGCCCCCTGCGCGGCGTGGAATCCGAAGGCCTCTGCGTATTACGCGATCTGCGCGTGCAAACACTCGGCGCGGCGTGATTGATGGGCTGCGGTTTTTGGAACGCAGAAAGAAGGGCTCAACGTCGGTCGTCTTGATCCGGCTTCTTTTTCTTGAGCTTGGGATCAACGGGTGGCGGCTGGCCCGGGGCTCCGGGCGGTTTTGGGCCGCCGGGCTGCATTCCGGGCGGTTTTGGCCCGCCTGGTGCGGGCGCCATTTGGGAAGGACCGGGAGGCCGACCGTGCGGAGCAGGTCCAAAGCGATCCGGGTATTTCATCCTGTCCCGTTGGTAAGCATCCGGGTGACGACGGTAAAATTCCCGGTCATGGCGGATGCCGTTCTCAAAAACGATCACATCGGGAAGGAAAAAGGCAGGCGGTGGACCCGGAGGATACGGTGGTTCCAGGAGAATGGGGCCGGGAACGATAATGCAGCCCGTCGTAAGATAGGCGCCGGTCAAGGCGAGGAGGACGTGGAGTTTGGTTTTCATGGGGAAATGGATGGGGTGTTATCGGGGCAGCCGCCCAAAGGAAAAACCGCCCTACTTGAGGTGTGGTGACTTAAGGTGTGAAGAAACTGCGATATTTCCTGCTGTTTTGCAATCGTATTCGGAAGCATTTCCCAAGCGGTTCACTCCTGCCCCCAGCGGAGAGCGCCGGGGTTTTCCACGCCGAGCTGGTCCAGCACTCTGGAGACCACCGTGTCCGCCACGGCTTCCACGGTTTGCGGGCGGCTGTAAAAGCTGGGGCAGGCAGGCAGCAGGAGGGCTCCGGCTTCCAGGAGCGTCACTGCATTGCGCGCGTGGATGAGATTCCACGGGGTTTCGCGCGGGACGAGGATCAACTTGCGGCGTTCCTTGAGGAAAACATCGGCGGCGCGCAGGATGACGGAATCGCTGGTCCCGGCGGCGATGCGGCCCATCGTCCCCATCGAGCAGGGGAGGATGACCATGGCGTCAAACCGGGCCGAGCCGCTGACAAAGGGCACGCGCATGTCCCGGTCGTCGTGGACGAGGATCCTCTCGGGCACCCGCAGCGCGCCGAGTTCTTCGGCGATGACCTGCCGGGCCGGTTCGCTCACGACGAGGTGAATCTCATGGTCCGCCGGGCGCAGGCTCTCGAGAAGCCGTTGCAGGTAGATGGAGCCGCTGGCGCCGGTGGTGGCGATGACAAGTTTCATTTTGGATGCAAGAGAAGGCCGCAGACTAACCCGAAGAGTCTCTCTCATCGAAGGCAAAAGACGCAAAGAAAAAACGCGTCCTGAGGCGCGGCGCAACACGAAACCCGGCCATTATTCAATTTACTGTTTACGTGATTGCCGAACTGTGAGACTCTTCGCGGCTTTCCGGGGTCCTGCCATTCCTGACGTGGTGTGAATGCACAACGGCAAGGTCTCAGGCAGGCACCGGCAAATACAGCGTCCTTTCATTCCGGCATAATGGCCGGATATCTCCAACCAACCTGAAACCATATGCCCAAAAAACTGAAGTCATCCGGTAAAGCCGCTTCCAAAAAAGCGCCTGCCAAAGCCGTCGTCAAAAAGGCTCCCGCCAAAAAAGCCCCGGTGAAAGCCGTCGCCAAAAAGGCTCCCGCCAAGAAAGCCATCGCGAAAAAGGCCCCCGCCAAGAAAGCCCCGGTGAAAGCCGTCGCTAAAAAGGCTCCCGCCAAGAAAGTGGCTGCCGCCAAGCCCGCCGCCGTGAAGAAGAACAAATACGTTTACACGTGGGGCGCCGGAAAAGCCGATGGCAACGGCACCATGAAAGCCCTCCTGGGCGGCAAAGGCGCGAACCTCGCGGAGATGACCCGCATCAACCTTCCTGTGCCCTCCGGTTTCACCATCACCACGGAAGTCTGCACCTATTTCTACGCCAACAAGCGCACCTACCCCGTCGAACTCAAGGGTCAGATCGAGGCCGGTGTTCGCAACATGGAAAAGATCATGGGCACCAAATTCGGCGACACGACGAAGATGCCCCTCCTCGTCGCCGTCCGCTCGGGCGCCCGCGACTCCATGCCCGGCATGATGGACACCATTTTGAACCTCGGCCTCAATGACGAGACCGTCGTTGCCGTGGCCAAGGCCACCAACAACGAGCGTTTCGCGTGGGACTGCTACCGCCGCTTCGTCCAGATGTATGGCGACGTCGTGCTCGGCGTCCAGAAGCTCCCCGGCGAAGACCACGAACCGTTCGAAACCGTCATCACCAACCTCAAGGTTGGGCGTTATAACAACGCTGAAATGGCCGACTCGCTTCTCACCGCAGACGACCAGAAGGAGCTCGTCACCCAGTTCAAGAAGCTCGTCAAGGAGCGCACCGGAAAGAACTTCCCGACCGACCCCTGGCAGCAGCTCATGGGAGCCGCAGGCGCCGTGTTCGGTTCCTGGATGAACGATCGCGCGATCGTCTATCGCCGCAAATACAACATCCCCAGCGAATGGGGCACCGCTGTCAACGTGCAGGCGATGGTCTTCGGCAACACGGGCGACGACTCCGGTTCCGGCGTGGCCTTCACGCGCGACCCGGCCACCGGCGAAAAAGTGTTCTACGGGGAATTCCTCATCAATGCCCAGGGTGAAGACGTCGTCGCCGGCGTTCGCACCCCCGAGCCCATCCGCGAACTCAAAAAACAGATGCCCAAGGCTTACGCTGAACTTGAGCGCATCCGCAAAACCTTGGAGACCCACTTCAAGGATGTGCAGGACGTCGAGTTCACCATCCAGGCTGGCACCGTCTTCATGCTCCAGACCCGCAACGGAAAACGCACCGGCGTCGCCGCCGTCCGCTTCGCCGTCGAGATGGAACGCGAAGGCCTCATTGACTGGAAGACCGCTGTGGGCCGCGTGCCCGCCGACCAGCTTGAGCAAGTGCTCGCGCCGGTCTTTGATCGCACCGCGCTCAAGAACACCAAGGTGATCGCCACCGGCCTTCCCGCCGGCCCCGGCGCCGCCACCGGCATCATCTACTTCAACGCCGACCGCGCTGCGGCCGCCGCCGCGAAGGGAGAAAAAGTCCTCCTCGTCCGCGTGGAGACCTCTCCTGAAGATCTCCGTGGCATGATCGCCGCCGAAGGCATCCTCACCGCTCGCGGCGGGGTTTCCTCGCACGCCGCACTCGTTGCCCGCCAGATGGGCAAGGTGTGTATCTGCGGCGCTGCCGGCCTCGACATCGACTACCACGCCAAGACGATGACCGTGGACGGCCAGACCTACAAGGAAGGCGTTGACTACCTCTCCATCGACGGCACCAGTGGCCTCGTCTATGCGGGCGAAGTCAAGACCGCCCCGTCCGAAGTCATCCAGGGCCTCCTGAATAACGACGCGACCGCCAAGAAGGGCGCGACCTACAAGAACTTCGTCAAGCTCATGGACTGGTGCGCGAAAGCCACCAAGCTTCAGGTTCGCACGAATGCCGATACGCCCGAGCAGGTGCAGAACGCCGTCTCCTTCGGCGCGTCAGGCATCGGCCTCTGCCGCACCGAGCACATGTTCTTCGAGGGCGAACGCATCGACGTGGTGCGCGAAATGATCCTCGCGGAGAAGATCGACGACCGCAAGGCCGCCGTCGCCAAGCTCCTGCCCTTCCAGAAGGAAGACTTCATCGGCATCTTCAAGGCGCTCAAGGGCCTCCCGGCCACCATCCGCCTGCTCGACCCGCCCTTGCATGAATTCCTGCCCAACGACCACGCCTCGCAAGCGGCGCTGGCCGACAAGCTCGGCTGCAAGGTGGACGTCATCTCCAAGCGCGTGCATGACCTGCACGAGCAAAACCCGATGCTCGGTCACCGCGGCTGCCGTCTCGGCATCTCCTTCCCGGAGATCACCGAAATGCAGGCGCGCGCCATCTTCGAAGCCGCCGCTGAGGTCCAGAAAAAGGGCATCAAGGTGAAGCCCGAAGTCATGATCCCGCTCGTCGGCTTCAAGAAGGAGCTCGACCTCCAGGTGGACATCATCCACCGCGTCGCCGCCGAGGTGATGAAGGAGAACAAAGTGAAGATCGGCTACATGGTCGGCACGATGATCGAAGTGCCGCGTGGCGCCGTCACCGCTGATGACATCGCGCAGACCGCCGAGTTCTTCAGCTTTGGCACCAACGACCTCACCCAGACGACGCTGGGCATGAGCCGCGACGACAGCGGTTCGTTCCTGCCGCACTACGCCGAACTCGAAATCGTGAAGAAGAACCCCTTCGCCACGATCGACCAGACCGGCGTGGGCGCGCTCATGCAGATCGCCGCCGAGAAGGGCCGCAAGACCCGTCCCGAGATCAAGCTCGGCATCTGCGGCGAACACGGTGGCGACCCGGACAGCGTGAAGTTCTGTCACAAGCTGGGCCTCACCTACGTGAGTTGCTCGCCGTTCCGCGTGCCGGTGGCCCGCCTGGCCGCCGCGCAAGCCGCGCTTGCCAACTAAGCGTGTAGAACGTCACTGATTCCCATCAGAGGAGGGGCCGCCCGGAGCAATCCGGGCGGCCTCTTCATTTTTGAGGGGCACTTGGACGGCCGGTGTTGCTCGTCTTCTCAAGGGTTGCAAAAATTCCGCTCTCCCCTATTCTGCTCACCGCGCGCCCAAACACCCTCGCTCCAGCCATGACACCCCCTTGCAGCCAGAAGCCCTTGACTGTTCTTGAGATGCTGGAGGCCAGCGTGCTTCGCGCTCCCGGGAAGACGGCCCTTTGCGGGCCGGGCGGCACGCTTTCCTTTGAGGAACTCCTGGCGCAAACGCTCGCCCTCGGACGTTTTCTGGCTGGTGCTGGCCTGGGCCGTGGCGCGCGCGTGGGCATCCTCGCCCGCAAGAGCCCCGAATCCATCGTCGCATTTCTCGGAACGGCGGCGGCGGGCGGCGTGGCATTCACCGTTGATTACAATCTCTCCCCGGAAAATCTCACACGCATTTTTTCCCTGACGCGTCCCGAAATACTGATCGTGGAAGACCGCTACGTGGGCGACGCCAGAGCCGCACTTGGTGTCGATACCCAAACCCGCCTTCTCGTGATTGGAAGCCGGACGCCCCGGCAGGACTGGCTTTGGGAGGAGGCCCTGCGGGAAACGGCTTGCCCGACCGCGCTGCCGCAGCTTTGCGCCGACGAGGTGGTTTACTTGAACCTCACCTCGGGAACTTCCGGGCAGCCCAAGGCGGTCGCGACCACCCACGCGAACCTCTTTTGGAACACCTGCGGGGCGGTGCAGGCGCTCCATTTGAGCCCGGAGGACGTCCACCTCTGCCTTTTCCCGATCTTTGGCCACCCCCACGAAATCTTCCTCCGCGCGCTGTATCTGGGCGGCACGGCGGTGTTGCTGGACAGCCTGCTGCCCTCGGCCATCGCGGCGGCGGCGCAACTCCACCGCGTCACCACGATGATGGCGGCCACAACCATCTACCAGACGATATTGCGCGCGCCAAATCTGGACCCCGCCGCGCTCTCCACGGTCCGCATCGCCGAGTGCGGGGGGATGCACCTGAGCCCGGGGGTGTTCGCGCAATTCCTCGAAACCTTCGGCGTCCGGATCGTCCCCGTCTGGGGTAGCACGGAAACCGCGGGCATCGCCTTTGCCGCCGACCCGTGTGAAGCGTATGTGCCGGGTTCCGTGGGGCGTCCCAGCCCTCATTATGAGGCCATCTTGGTGGATGAATTTGGAGGTAACTGCGAACCCGGGGAGGTCGGGGAACTCTGGTTGAGCGGCCCCGGTGTCTGCTCTGCCTATACCTTGGAAGGTGCGGAAACCCGGAGCCTGACGCGCGAGGGATGGTTTTGCAGCGGCGACTTTTTCCGGCGGGATGCGCAGGGGCGCTTCTTCTTTGCCGGGCGCCGGACGGGCATGCTCAAAGTGGCGGGAATGCGCGTTTACCCGACAGAAGTGGAGGATGTGCTGGCTGCACACCCTGCGGTATGCGAAGTGGCCGTCTGCGCGACCGAACATGCCAGCCGGGGCGAGGTGCCGATGGCTGTGATCGTGCTCAAGGAAGGGTGCGAGGCCGATCCCCAGGCGCTCCGCGCGCACTGCGAGAGCCTGTTGCCCCCCTATAAGGTTCCCAAAGTCTTTGAATTCAGACCGGCTCTCCCCAAAAGCGCGGGGGGCAAGATTCTCTACTCCAAACTAAAGAGCGTGTAAGTCCAATTTTTACATAAATCCTGCCGCTTTTTCATTGTGCCCGCCCGTGGCATGTGTCACGTGTTAGAACGCTACCCATAGAAAACAGATGCCCGCCCCAAGCTCCCTTTTCCCATTCCCATCCCAAAGGCGGCTGACTTGCGGCCTCCTTGTGCTGCTCTCAGCGGCATTATTTGCCTCCTGCAGCACAATTGCGCCCAGGAAAAACTCCGCACCGTCCCCCGCGTCTGTGGCGGGCGCTCCCGTGAGCGCGACTGCTGAGCCGTCTTTCGTTCTGGGAAGCGAGGACCAGATCACCATCACCGTGTGGCGACAGGATGATCTCAAAACGAGTGCGGTCATCGAGCCCGACGGCAACATCCACATGACGCTGGCCGGCGGGGTCAAGGCAGCGGGGTTGACGCCGAGCGAACTCGCACGGCAGATCGAGCAGAAGCTCGCTCCTTATATCAAAGAGCCGAAGGTGAACGTCGCCGTCACGGAAATCTCCAGCCGCAAGGTTCTCGTCCTTGGCGAAGTCAAGACGCCGGGCTTGTATAAGATGAGCGCGGACATGAACGCCTGGGAAGCCATCGCGAAGGCCGGGGGCTTCGGCTCTGACGCGAACCGGGTGCACCTCGTCGTGGTCCGCGAGCAGTCAGACAAGGTCGCCCGCGCCGAAGTCATCACCATGAATTCCCTCAGCGCGCAATCCACTGGGGGCCAGGTGGCTCCCCGGCTGCAAAACCACGACATCCTTTACGTCATGCCCATGACGGTCGCGCGGGTGGAAAAAATCATGGGGCGCTTTGACAACATCATCCGTCCCTTCCTGAGCAGCGCGAGCGCCATCGTGATCGGGAAAAACGCGGTGGACATTTTGCAAAACAAAAGCAGCGGGTCTTCCCAGCCTGTTTCCATTTCCACGCAGTAAACGGCCGCGCAATCAACTCACTCATTTATGGAAATCCGGCGTTACCTGGCCATCTTTCTCCGTCGCTGGCCCTATTTCATCCTCCCGCTGCTGGCGCTTCCCGCTTTGGTCCTGCTGCTTTGCGCGGTCAAGACGCCGGTTTACTGTTGCACCGGGAAGGTGCTCGTCCAGGGCTCGACAAAGGAAAACCGCCTGTTCACCGGCTTGCCGGACAAATACGGCAACATTGATTTCAGCTACGAGAGCACCTCGGAGATACCCACCTTCAAGACCATCCTTTCGAGCAAGCTCGTCGTCGGCGAAGTCATCCGCAAACAGAACCTCCGCAACAACGACGGGGAAATCTATAACACCAACGACTTCGTCAACCCGAATCCGCTCGCGCTGGTGCTCTCCAAGAAGCCCAAGGGAGTCGGTGTCGCGCGGGACGGCGATGCGGACACCTTTTCTGTCAAAGGGTATTCGCCTGACCCCGACGAGGCGCGCGCCATCGCGCAGGGCGTGGTGGATGAGTTTGGCACCGCCTTGAGCAACATCCACCGGCGCGTCGCGCGGGCGGCAAAGGCAAACCTCGAGGGGCGTCTGCGGGAGGCCAAGGAGCGCATGCTGGCCTCCTCCGCAAAAGTCGCCGACGCGCGGGCCATTGACCGCGACTACGCCTTTAGCGTGCAACTCGAGGCGTTGATCGGTGCGGAACAAACTCTGGAGGCGGACCTTAACAAGGCCAGCCGCTCGGAAGAGGAATCCAACCGCCAACTCAAGGCGATCATGTCCGGAGCCGGCGTCAAGCCCGATGAGTTCGCCGGCATCATGGTCCGGGTCACCAACACAGACACGATCCTTGAATACCGCAAACAACTGGTGGCCCTGCATATTTCGCTGGCCAACGCGCTGTCCTCCCTGAATGACATGCACCCGGATGTCATCGCGATCAAACAGAAGATCGCCACGGTGGAGAACCTCATCGAGACGGAGACCAAAAAAACCCTGGCCTCCCAGATCACCAACCGGAACGCTTTTTTTGAAAACCTCGTCACCAGTTACTCCTCCGCCCTCCTGGAGGTGATCCTCGTGCCGACGCGCAAAGAGGTCATCAACCGGCTCATCAACGCCAAGTGGGAGCAGATCGCCGCGCTTTTCCGCACGGAGATGGCCACGCGCGCGCTCTCCGCCGAAGACAAGGTCATGGCGGCGTATTATTCCACCCTGCTCACCGATCTCGAACACGTGATCACCGCCGAGCGGCTGGATATTTCCAACTCGGTGCTCATCGACCAACCCGCGCTCTCCCTCAAGAAAACCGATGATCTCTACTTCCCGCCCTCCCCAAAAAAGAAGCCGCTGGTGGTCTTGATCTCCCTGCTCATGGGCGCTTTCCTGGGCGTCTGCGGCGTGTTTTTCGCCGAGTATGTGGACGACAGAATCTGGGAAGCCGGGACCATCCCGGGGGTGTGCGGGCTGCCGGTGATCTCGCAGCATGCGGGCGGTCCCCCGGCGGGGAAACAATCCCCCGATGGCGTGATGAGCTTGTTGTCCACCTGGATGGCGGCGCGCGGCGGGAGCGCGCCTCCCAAACCGCTTCTTTTCGTCAGCGCAAACGGCGCGCAGTGCCGTGCCTCCCTTGTTGCGCTCACGGCGCGGTTCCTGGCAGACCAAGGGCTCGAAACACTCGCCGTCGATGCCGACCCCGTGCATTCCCACCTGAGCCGGGCGCTTGGAGCCCCCCCGCAAACGAGCATCCGTGACTGGCTTTCCGGCAGCGCGGACGCAGCCAAGGTGGTTCACAAGTGCGTGCAGCCGCATCTCTCGCTCCTGTCCGCAGGCGCCAATGCTGCGGAGGGGGCTGGACTCGCGCTCGCCCGCGACCCGCTCTCCCGCCTTCTGGCGGAAGGCCCCGAATACCAGGCAACCCTGATCGACGCCCCATCGTTTTTGACCCGGCGCGATGCGCTTGCCCTTGCCGCCCACACCAATGCTGTGGCGGTCGCTGTCGTCCTTCAGGGGGATACCCAGTATTCCGAGCTCCAGTCTCTGGCCAGCGCCTTCAAGGATGCATCTGGGCCGCTGCTCGGCGTCGTGTTTATGAAACGGCCCAGCCTGGCAACCTCCCTTTTTCACACCCTCACGGCTCCATTTATGAAGAAGGCGTGATGCCGCATCACTGCCGGGGAGTTGTCCCAAAACGGCGGCGGTGAGCCCGGCTTGACAAGTTCGGCCCGTACGGGGTTGAGATGGATGTAATCCAACAGCGTCTCGTAATAATAGCAGCCGCCCTCCACCGGGGCACAGCCTTGTAGCGGTCCCCAAAGAGCCTCCCCCAGCGATGGTGCCGGGTGTGGAAGCACCGCGCATAGGTGTTTTGCAGCCGCTGCATCCCGGACACGAGATTTACCTCCGGTGTTTCCACCAAAAAGATGAGAATGGTTGCCCATGAGCGCCCACGCATGCCCCTTCTCGCGCTCGGAGATCGTGAGCCACCCCCTTTTGGCACGCCCGTTTCCTGTTGATATTCAGAAACACTGAGGGCATTATCTCGAGCCATGCCGAAAGAAGAGGGTATCCAAACCGAAGGCACCGTGGTGGATGTTTTGCCCGGAACCATGTTCCGCGTGAAGCTTCCCAACGGCGCCGAGGTGCTGGCGCATATTTCCGGGAAAATGCGGAAAAATTTCATCCGCATCGTGCCCGGCGACAGGGTGACGATCGAACTTTCTCCCTACGATCTCACAAAGGCCCGCATCACGTTCCGCGAGAAGTAGCTGCATCCGGGTGGGGGAGGGGAGACACGCCCCAGCCGAGCATTTGGGGCTTTGCGCGGAGACCCTTTTCTGTTTCTTTCAGGCATTATGCGTGTTCTCTTTCTCGACTGCATTTCCGGCATCAGCGGCGACATGACCGTCGGCGCGCTTTGCGACCTCGGCGTCAAGCCCTCCGCCCTTGAGTGGGAGCTCTCCAAACTCGACTTGGGGGACTATCACATGCACTTTGACCGCGAGCAGCGGCAGGACATCGCGGGGGTCAAGTTCAACATCCACGAGGGCGCCACCCACCGGCACGACACGGAAGCTCCCTGCACATGCGGCGGCCATGGGCACGCGCACGAACATGCGCATGGCGACCCCCACCACGACCACGGTCATTCGCATGGCCACGGGCATCATGAGAAGCACGGACACGACCACGCGCACGGGCGCACGTATGCCCAGATTCGTGAGCTCATCGAGGCGAGCGAGTTGAGCAGCTTTGTCAAAGTGCACGCGCTTTCCATCTTCCACCGCCTGGCGGTCGCCGAGGGCAAAATCCATGGCAAACCGCCCGGGGAGGTGGCGTTTCACGAAGTGGGCGCGCTCGATTCCATCGCGGACATCGTCTGCGCGTGCGCGGGCATCGAGCAACTAGGCGTGGAGCGGGTGCTCGTCTCGCCGTTGTTTGAGGGGCGCGGCTGGGTGGATTGCGCGCACGGGCGTTTCCCGGTCCCATGCCCCGCCACACTGGAGCTTCTCACGGGCATCCCCCTGGGCCAGATCGACGAGCCCTTCGAGTTCATCACCCCCACCGGCGCGGCCATCGTGGCAGAGTTCGGAAGTTCCTTTGGCATGATGCCGCCGTTGCGCGTGGAGAAGATCGGCTACGGGATCGGCACCCGCCAGTTGTCCAGTCGGCCCAATGTGCTGCGGGCCATTCTGGGGGAGATGGAAGCCCTGCCCCTTTCGCAATACCAGACGGACAGCGTGCTGCGCGTGGAAACCAACCTCGACGATGTCACCCCTGAGATCGCCGGAGCCGTGCTGGGACGTCTCATGGAAGCGGGTGCGCTGGACGCCGCCCTGCTGCCCATCCAGATGAAGAAGAACCGCCCCGGCCTGCAATTGACGGTGCTGTGCGAAGAGGCGGCTCTAGGAAAAATCGCCGATCTGATCTTTGCCGAGACCAGCGCCTTTGGCATCCGGATGAACCGGGTGGAGCGCTGGAAGCTCGACCGTCGCTTGGCAACCGTCGCGACCGCCTTTGGGGAAATCACCGTAAAGCTCGGGCTGCGCGGGGAGGAAATTCTTCAAGTCGCCCCGGAATTTGAATCCTGCCGGGCCGCGAGCGAACGCACAGGAAAACCGCTGCGGGTCGTCTATGAGGCCGCCTTGCAAGCCTTTCACGGGAAGGCAATGAGCTGATTGCCGGTGCGGAAAAACCGATTCTCGCGCTTCAAGCGGTTTATGAGTTTTCTTGCTTCGGGCTTTCAGCCCTTGCGCCAATGGTCGCCAATACCTTGGGCGTTGCCCCAAGGCTGGTATGCACCGCGCCGGCCCGCGCCGCCGAGCAGCGTGTAAAGAATGAAATTTAAAACGCTCTAGTGTCCTGTCAGCCAAGTTGTTTACATAAATGCACGGTCTTTTCGAGAATGCGATCAGCCGTTGAAGTCCAAGTAAAAGGCTTCGGTTCTGCATTGTGGGAATCGAGATAAGCTCTGATCGCCGAGACAAGTTCTGGCACGCTGAAAAAAT
>Ga0209697_10005832_pt1 | contig 15150 bp, 3 predicted proteins | sample AliMusrvi5mmetaG_FD_184115 | JGI IMG/M metagenome (GOLD analysis project Ga0209697, IMG submission 184115) | Freshwater lake bacterial and archeal communities from Alinen Mustajarvi, Finland, to study Microbial Dark Matter (Phase II) - Alinen... | ecosystem: Environmental > Aquatic > Freshwater...
TGAATGGTACAGGTATTGCGGCTGCCGGTGCACTGACCAACAGTGTGGCAACACCAGTCACCTTCAGTGGCTTGATCACGTTGGGAAGTGCTGCAAGTATCGTGTCCAGTTCCGGTGCCATCACCCTTTCCAACTCAGGTACGATCACGGGACCAACTTTCGGACTTACCCTGGGCGGAACCATCGGAGGAACCCTTTCCAGCATCATCGGGACTACTACCGGGACGGTTACCAAGGCAGGGACAAGCACCTGGACCCTCTCCGGTGCCAGTACTTATTCCGGACTTACTACCATTTCAGCTGGAACACTGAAACTAGGAGCAGCAGGCAATTCGACGGACTCTCCGCTCGGATCCATTGCCGGTGCAACCACCATTACCAGCGGTGCCGTACTCGATCTGAACGGCTTTTCACTTGGAACAGCCGAACCACTTACCTTAAATGGAACAGGGATCACGGCAGGTGGGGCTTTGACCAATAGTTCTGCAACTTTGGTAACATATAGTGGCTTACTTACCATGGGAAGCGCCTCCAGCATAGTAACGAATGCAGGAGTCATCAACCTGACCAACACAGGAACGGTTACCGGCGCTTTTGGGCTGACGCTGGGAGGTACCACTGGAGGCTCCCTCGCCAGTATTCTGGGAACGGCAGCTGGGACGCTGACCAAAGCAGGTACCGGCACCTGGATCATTTCCGGGTTAAGCACCTATACCGGAATAACAACTATTTCGGCCGGTACACTCAAATTGGGTGCCAGCAGCAGCGGAACAAGCTCTCCATTGGGAACTTCTGCAGGTGCAACAACAGTTACAGCTGGAGCGGTTCTGGATCTTGCCGGTTATTCCATCACGACCACAGAAGCGTTAACAATCAACAATACCGGAATCTCAAATGGGGGTGCCCTGACAAACAGTGGGGGTGCAGCAACCTATGCCGGAGCCATCACCTTTCAGACAGCTGCCAGCATCATTGGTGAAAGCGGTACCATTGCCATTACCGGCACCATCGCCAGCAGCGCAACAGCCATTACCCTGGGCGGAACTGCAGGGGGTAGTATTTCCACTGTGATCGCGGGTGCACGAACCATGACGAAAATAGGCTCCGGAGTCTGGACCTTTTCGGGGGCCAATACCTATTCCGGAGCAACGACTATTTCTGCCGGAACGCTTCGGGCAGGCGGTACCACCAATGCCTTCGGAACCAACTCAGCCTATACCCTTGCCAATGTTGCGGGGGTAGTTCTGGATCTTGCCGGATTTAACAATACAATCGGCTCACTGACAGGAGGTGGAACCACCGGCGGCAATGTGACCCTGGGAAGCGGGACGCTGACCATAGGCAGTAACAGTACCTCCCCGGCTGCCTATGCCGGAGTCATCAGTGGCACGGGTGGCGTAACAAAAAGTGGTACAGGAACATTGATCCTGGCAGGAGACAACACCTACAGCGGATTGACCACCATCAGCACAGGAACGCTCAAACTTGGCGCCTCAGGAGGTGCAACAAATACTCCACTTGGAACCACTGCCGGTGCAACAACTGTTACCTCCGGAGCAGCCCTGGATCTGAATGGATTCACGCTGGGAACAGCAGAATCCCTCACCCTGAATGGTACCGGAATAGCTGCAGCCGGAGCACTCACCAACAGCGTAGCCACTGCAGTCACCTACAGCGGTTTGATTACACTTGGAAGCGCCTCAAGTATCGTGGCCAGCTCCGGAACCATCACCCTATCCAACACAGGTACCATCACAGGTTCAACTTTTGGTCTCACGTTGGGCGGGACCGTCGGTGGAACACTCGCAAGCATTATCGGCACGGGTACAGGAACAGTTACAAAGGCAGGAACAAGCACCTGGACCCTATCAGGTGCAAGTACCTATACCGGAACCACCACGATCTCAGCGGGCATACTTAAGCTTGGTGCTGCAGGTAATGCCACCAATACACCTCTTGGAACAACCGGCGGAATTACTTCCGTCACGGCAGGAGCAGCTCTCGATCTGAACGGCTTCACGCTTGGAACAGCAGAACCCCTCACATTGAATGGCACGGGTATCACGGCAGGAGGAGCCTTGACAAACAGTGCCGCCACCGCTGTTAGCTACAGCGGAGTAATTACTTTTGCCAGCGCTGCCAGTGTTGTAGGGCAAGGAGGAACCATTGCCATCACTGGTACTCCTGTCAGCAGTGGTATTGCGATAACCCTTGGGGGATCGGCTGGTGGCAGTATCTCCTCCGTTGTAGCCGGAGCCCGAACGATTACCAAAATCGGAACGGGGGCATGGACGCTTTCAGGGGCAAATACCTACACCGGAGTCACTACAATTTCAGCCGGCACACTGAAACTCGGGGCCTCATCTGCAGTAGCTACGAGTGGTCCGTTGGGAACGACCGGAGGCGGAACGACAGTCGCAGCCGGTGCAGCACTGGATATGAACGGATTTTCCCTGACTGCAGCAGCTACGGAAGCACTCTCCCTGAACGGCACAGGCATTTCGAATGGCGGAGCCTTGGCAAACAGCTCCTCAACCGCTGCCACCTACATTGGTGTAATTACCTTTGCAACAGCGGCCAGTATTGTTGGAGAAGCCGGTACCATTGCCATAACCGGAACTCCAGTCAGCAGTGCAATTGGCATAACACTGGGTGGAACTGCCGGTGGATCCATTTCCACTGTCATTGCCGGAGCAAGAACACTCACGAAAATTGGAAGCGGTGTTTGGACTCTTACTGCCGCCAATACCTACACACTGGCTACCACCATTTCTGCCGGTGAATTGAGATTGAATCCTGCCGCCAACATCACTCCTGCTTCACAGGTGATCCTGAGCGGAGGTATCCTGGGAACCACTGCCATCACCGCCACCAGAACGATTACAAGTTCTTCCACCCTTCAAATGACGGCCAACTCCTCCATCAATCTGGGTTCAAATGCGCACTCCCTTAAATTTGCGAACAGCAGCGCAGTCGCCTGGACGGGAACTACCCTGACCATAAACGGCTGGACAGGCACTGCCGGAGCAACAGGCACCACCGGGAAAATCTATTTTGGAGCAGCGACCGGAACCCTCACTGCCGCACAGTTGTCCAAAATTGCCTTTACCGGATATCCCGCCACTCCCATTTTACTGGCAACAGGCGAATTGGTGCCTGGAATTCCCCCACCAACAACACTCTCTATTACCGGCACCCTGGATCATGGATCATCTTGCATCGGTACACCGGCAACACCGATCACCTACACCATCACCAATCCAAGTTTACTTACTGCCAGCGGGGTCACCGTCATCTCAAACAATGCCCAATTCGTGGTAAGCAGTGCTCCTACCTCCATCGCACCTGGGGGAACCGCCACTTTTGTGGTCACTTTCACCCCCTCGGGCAGCGGGGTCAGAAGTGCGACAGTAACAGCAGCGACTACAACATCCGGTATCAGCTCGGGTGTGGATGCATTAACGGGAACCGGCGATGCAACCAGCGTTGCCGGCACCGCCACCATCGGGGCGAGCATGGTTTGTCCAGGCAGTAGCACAACAACCTCACTGACAGGATACACGGGATCCATTCAATGGCAGCAGTCGGCCGATGGCATCTCGGGCTGGAGCAATGTGACAGGTGGATCAGGCGGAACTACTGCATCTTATTCGACACCGGCCCTGTCCGTTCTTACCTATTACCGTGCGACAGTTACAGGAGGGGCCTGCTCTTCTGTGCTATCAAATACCGTCTCGGTCGACATTGGAATTACTTGGACAGGTTCCTTAAATACGGATTGGAATACTGCCGGCAACTGGGATTGTGGCGTACTTCCGGATATGACAGACAATGTGTTGATCCCCAATGTGACCCATAAACCAATTTTGGGAAGCGGGGCGGTGGGAGCGGTAAATAATCTGACCATCTCCTCCAGTGGATTGCTGACCATTACCGGAAATACCCTGCAAATAGCCGGAACGATCTCCAACAGCGGAACCTTTACCGCCTCTGCCGGTACCATTGAAATGATAGGTAGTGTGCCGCAAACAATCCCTGCCGCCACCTTTTCCGGAAACAACCTGATGAATTTAACGATCAGCAATACTACAGGTGTCACCCTTGGCGGAGCATTGAATATTACCGGCATCCTTTCGGCAGCATCGGGTGATCTTGCCTCCGGCGGATTTCTAAAATTAATCTCCTCTTCCTCCCAAACTGCATTAATTGACGGATCAGGAAGTGGCCAGGTCACGGGGAGTGTGACGATGCAGCGATATCTGCCTTCCGCCTATGGGTACAAATTTGTAAGTTCTCCATTCTCTGATGCAACAGTGGCACAGTATACCGGATATTTCAGTTCTACGGCGACCATTCCCGCATTTTATACATACAACGAGGACAATCAGGATGCTGGTGTCGATATTTCGGGATGGGTAGACTACAGTACCTCCTCAAACAGTTTGGCCCCCGGTGCCGGATATGCACTCAACCTTGGGGCTGCCGGTACACCCTTAACCATGGAAATTTCCGGGCAGGTTAACAACGACATCGGTGGAATAGCGCTTTACAACCACAATGGGGTTTATACCCAGGGGTTCAATTTGGTGGGAAATCCCTACCCCTCTCCCATCAACTGGGATGCGTTCACCACCCTCGCCACCGATAACATCGATGATTTCATCAATTTCTTCCAATCCTCCGGAGATGAGTACTCAGGGACATTCACCAGCTACGTCAACGGAGTTTCAGGTGGGACAGGCGACGCCATCATTCCTTCCATGCAGGGCTTTTTTGTCCACGTAATGGACGGATCCTATCCCGTAACCGGAACGCTAAATATTCCAAATTCGGTCAGAACCAACGATTTAAACCCAACTTTTAAAAAGGCAATTGTAGATTCCCGAACGATTTTGCGCTTCGAAGCTGCGTTTGATGGCGCTACCAGTACAGCGGATCCATTTGTACTCTATTTTGATCCAACGGCAACCACTGATTTCGACAAACATGCGGATGCCCTGAAGATGATGAATACCGACGACAAGGTTCCAAATTTGTATGCATTTACCACCGATTTCAAGGCAGTATCTATCAATGGAATTCCAGCTCCTTCTGACAGTATTTCCAAAATACCACTCGGTTTAACGACCTATCAGGACGGATGGGTAAACCTGAAGGTGAAGGATCTTGCAAAATTGAATATCGGTAAAAATCTCTATATGGTTGACTACGAACGCGGTATCCTGCAAAATCTGAGCGAGAATCCGGCCTACAGATTTTACTTCAAGAAAGGCGTGAACATTGAACGATTTGCACTTCTTTTTTCTACGAAACTGCTTACCCAATACAATTTAGACACGAATAAACTATTTGCCATCACCAGACTGGCAGGGCTGCCTTACGTTTCTGTTAACATTGGGAATGAAGAAAAGGGTATTTTACAGGTGTCCAACCTACTTGGACAAACCTTGCTGGAAAGAGAAGTCTACGGCCAGCAAATGATAGACATCAGCTCCTGCAATTCAATCAGTGTCCTCCTGATCACCCTAAAAACCGGTAGCCGGAGTCAAACTCAAAAAACGATTCTGCGGAAGTAGCTTATCCGCAAACATGGCTAATAACGCCCCTTTCTGCCAATTCTTGTAGTGGTTTTCCCTACAAGCAAATCAGCCATTCTGAATATATTTCCACCTTTTCCCTTATAATTCAAAAGTAAAGGCTACCCTATTTTTGCTTCTACAAAGGTCATACAGAACGACCTTTCCATTCAGGCAATGAAAGCAAAAATTAGCATCGCACTTTTAATTATCTTCTTCGGAACTACCGGTTCCTCAGTTGCACAATTAACCGCCTATGCCAATATCTACGCAACAGTTGTCGCCCCGGTTGGAATCAGCGATTTATCCAATGAAACGCTGGGAACGATTGTAGTTACCACTACCCAAAATAGCGCATCCTTAAAATCAGCAAGCTTAGCTACAGTTTCCGGAATGCAGGTCGCACAAAACGGAACTGCAACAGTTGCCTCCTTCAGCGTTACGGACTACAACAATACCACCTTCGACATTACCCTTCCTACCAGCAACATCAAATTGAGCAAGGGTAATGACAACATGGTAGCCAGCAATTTTAGCAGCAATTATTCCCTGGCTAGTAACCTGACTGCCGGCAAGAAGGAATTTACCATCGGTGCAGAATTATACATCCCTGAAAACCGGGTCGCAAGTAACTACAACACACAAAACCCTTTCCCCGTCACGCTCAATTACAATTAATCTTCCCTCCCTTGTTTTTTCAAAAATCACAGCAACAACGCCTCTCGGGGCGTTTTTTTTGAAGACCAATTCCCTATTGACTGTCTTAAAATGGATGGTCCTGCACGAAGGACAAGCGACTGCAATGATAACCGCTCTTGCGCTACTTGGACCCTGATCTATTCAGACACGCCTTGAACCGTGTTGTGTTCTCCCGATCGCCTGATCTCAAACCTGACGCACGTCAAATACCTCCGATGCTGACAATTTAGTTTCAAAAGTCCATCCAAAAGTACCATTTGGTAAAGGTTTCTTTCGTTGCCACTCCGGTATTTCCAATAACCAAAAGTCAGCTATTCCCAATATCAGGCGGTCAAAGAAATTACCAGAAAGTTCCCTTTGTCGCAACGCCGGCCTGACTGGCGGAATCAATATTAACATAACTAATTCATTATGTTAATCTTAAAAATTACAACTCATTCATTTTGTAGGCGTTACACTGACACTTAAATCAGATTTATATAGCACTATTTCAGCTATTTCCCTTATAGCCTTAGGCCTTCCGTCGCGGTAGTTTTGCTTGTATTAAAGGACAATAAAAAACCAGCATCATGAAAGCAAAAATATACATCGCCACAATCATCCTCTCCATCGGATCAGCAAACATTTCAGTTGCACAATTAACCGCCTATGCCAATATCTACGCAACAGTTGTCGCCCCGGTTGGAATCAGCGATTTATCCAATGAAACGCTGGGAACGATTGTAGTTACCACTACCCAAAATAGCGCATCCTTAAAATCAGCAAGCTTAGCTACAGTTTCCGGAATGCAGGTCGCACAAAACGGAACTGCAACAGTTGCCTCCTTCAGCGTTACGGACTACAACAATACCACCTTCGACATTACCCTTCCTACCAGCAACATCAAATTGAGCAAGGGAAATAACAACATGGTTGCAAGCAATTTTAGTAGCAATTATTCCCTGGCTAGTAGTCTGACTGCCGGCAAGAAGGAATTTACCATAGGTGCAGAATTATACATCCCTGAAAACCGGGTCGCAAATAACTACAACACACAAAATCCATTCCCCGTGACCCTAAATTACAATTAATTCACTTCTTCGAAATTGAATTGTAGATTAAAAAATGCCTCGCCTCTATTGAGGCGATTTTTTTGTAATACTATTTCGCTCATATGCAATCTCTTAGATAAATTTAACCTTTTTTGTCCATGTCGCTCCAGTTGGTTAAATTATTATCATATAATTTGGTTTCTTACACTCTGGCACATTTTGATAAATAAAAAATATAGTTATATTTGTCAACAAATGCAGGAGTTTGATTGCATTAGCCCATTAATCCTGCCAAATGCTGCTACGTTATGCAAAAAATTAGATTCACATTTAAATTTTTTCCGGTTGTTTCCGGTCTCATTTTTTTATGTGTATGTTCTACCCTGACTGTTCGTGCGCAAGGTGACCTGATGGTTTTTCCGAAACGGATCGTATTTGAAGGTGCAACCAAGACGAACGAACTAAACCTCGCCAACATTGGCAAGGATACTGCCAGATACAACATCTCCTTCGTGCAATACCGGATGAACGAGAATGGATCCTTTACAGAGGTCACTACTCCGGATGAGGGTCAAAACTTTGCCGACAAATTCCTCCGCTATTATCCGCGTAGTATTACTCTGGCACCAAAAGAGTCGCAAGTAGTGAAAATTCAGCTTACAAAAACGGACCAGATGACGCCGGGAGAATATCGTTCGCACATATACTTCAGGGCCATTCCGAATGCTAGGCCTTTAGGGGAGGAGGATCAGAGGAAAGATACCACTGCCGTCACAATTCACCTGGTACCAATTTTCGGAATCACCATTCCTGCTATCATACGGGTTGGTGCCTCCACCACCCAAGTAACCTTATCAGAACCACAATTCACTAACCAAAATGATACTGTTCCAACTCTGAACATAAAGATAAATAGAACTGGTAACATGTCTATTTATGGAGATCTCTCTGTGGTATTTCAGGCCGCCAATGGCAAATCGACAGAAGTTGGACGTGCTAGCGGTATCGCTGTATATACGCCAAACCCAGTTAGGCGATTTCAGGTTCCACTCCTAAAAAAAGGTAATATCAACTACCATTCCGGAACACTCCATGTAGAATACACCTCCCCAACGGATGTCAAACCAATCAAATATGCTGAAGCAGATTTGAGGCTAAACTGAAGTTAAGTCAAGGAATTATTTTCTCTCAGCTTATTATTCGGACCATTTCTTGGTTGATTGCAGTTGTTCTCAGGAAGACCTGCCTTGAGGTAGAATTATCAGCACTTCCATTCAAATTATGGCCAATTACGCACTTTCGTCCTTTGTGTGCGCACACATCCGCACACAAAGCGGCACTAAAACAAATCCCCTATTGGCAAGCATCCTATTTATAATTATTCCAAATTTATACGGGTTTGATTTCCTGCTGCTTAAGAAGATATATGGTATTTGAAAAATATTTTCAAAATAATTGGTATACTTTTTGTTAATTATGGTATTACGCAACACTGAACATAAAAAATATCGTTTATAAATATTCTAAATTGCAGTCAGTTCTTGCGCCCAAAAAAGTTATATTTGTGAAAGACAAGGGAGATTTAGGTCAATTTGATTTTGAAGTATTCGGGAATATCTGTTTGTCTTCAGGAAATCTATCGATTTATAGATCACAAAAAAAAAGTATATATAATTCAATGGTCCAATTCATTCAAATTGCAAAACGTTATTTGCATCCAGGAACCAACTTGTTGGCAACGAGCGTTATTGGACTATTGTTTTTGTTTTTAACAATTTCCGTTCAGGCGGCTACGATAACCACTGCCGGAAGTGGCAACTGGAATTCGATTACTCCAAATGCACCCTGGCCAGGTGGAACAGTGCCTGCAACTACAGATGTTGTGATCATTGCCAACGGCAACAATGTGACAGTTTCTGCTGCTGCGACCATTGCCGGCATCACCATCAATAATGGAGGCACGCTGACGATGACGACTTTCGGTCTTACCGTCAACGGTCCTTGGGTGAATAATGGAACTTTCACTGCTGGAACGGCGACGGTTACTTTTGGCGGAACTGCTTCGATCGGTGCAGGCACCGGGACAGGAAATTTTTACATTATATCTCCTGCCCTTACAGCAACAACCTTAACCATTAGTAATCCAACTACCTGCAATTCATTAATTTTTGGCAATTCGACCGCAGCTGTAATTGTGAACATAAATGCATCTACAACTTGCGGGGCTTTAACATTTTTTGCAGTTACGGGTGGAGCCGGATCTCAGACAGTAAATATAAACACAGGCATAACACTCAACGTTTCAGGGACTATAACCATCCCCAGAGCTGCTACACTCATCAATACACTTGCGGTTGGAGCAGGCAATTTAACTGCAGTCAATATTGCTTTTACTAGCGGAGGTGGTCCTGTAAGACATCAATTGACCATTTCGACAGGAACAGTTACTGTTTCAGGGGATATTACAACTGACAATGTAGGCGCAAGTGCCTCAATTATTTTTACTGGAGCAGGAACCCTAAATGCAGGTGTTGGCATCATGACAACAACTATATCGGGAGGAACTTTGACAACTTTTGCGGGTAGTACGGTCAATTACAACGGTATTTACCAGACTATCAAGGTGGTTGCCTACAGCAACCTAACTTTATCCGGAACAGGTGCCAAAACCTTTGCGGCAGGAACAACTACAGTGAATGGCATCCTTTCCATCGAAAATGGAGGCTTTGCCAATGTTTTTACGGGAACTCTGGCTTATGGCGCTGCTGCCACACTTCAATACAATACCACTGCAGCCAGAACGGCATCCACAGAGTGGATTACTCCTTTTGTTGCAACAGGTGGTATTGTCATTAAAAATTCAGGTGCAATTACCCCCCCCGGTTCGGTTCAAATTGGTAGCAATACCAGCGTTCCGCTGTTCCTCAACGGAGGTACCCTTTCGCCTGGAGGAAATTTAATTACCCTGCACGGCGATTTTACCAATACAGGTGGAACATTGACTTCCGGATCAGGTGGAATCACCATCGCAGGTACCACAGCCACCCAAACCATTGCCGGATTTACCACTACCGGAAATGTTACCTGTACCAAGACCGGTGGTACAGCAACCATTACCGGTGCGGTGTCTGCCGCCAACCTGTTGGTATCCGGTGCAGGAGGTACTTTGGCTTTAAATGGAGCCAATACTTTTAGCGGAACCAGAACCATTACAGCCGGTACCTTGACCCTTGGCAATGTGGCCGCACTTGGAGCGGCAGGGACTGCACTTGCGCTTAGTGGCGGAACGCTGGATCTGATGACAGATGCCACGGTAAATGCCTACAATGTTACAGTTGGAGCCAATGCTGCGATTTCCACAGACAGGGCCACAGCAGGAACTGGCATAACCCATCAGCTGGGGACGCTCAATGTCAGTGGAGCATTCACGCTTTCCACAACTTATGGAACCAATGTGACAAGTCCAACGATAGCCGGATTATCCTTTGGTGCCACAACCATCACGACGAGTACCACCGTCTTTGATGTGGCGCAATATGCCAACCTGACCCTGGGCGCCATTACCGGAAACGTCAACTTCACCAAACAAAATACTGGGCAGCTTACGCTCAATTCGGCCTCCGGTCGTTCTGCCGGTTTAACCTTGCTTACCGCAGGAACACTTGCCCTTGGAAATCCAAGTGCGCTGGGAACAACCGGAACCACCCTGACCCTGAACGGTGGAACACTCGATTTAAATTCTGTCGGATCCGTCAATGCCTACAATACCACAGTGGGTGGCAATGCGACCATCGCTTCCGATGTGAATGTTATAGGACCCGGACAAACCCATACGCTTGGAACCTTATCCATCGGAGCGAATAATCTGACCATCACGGGTGGAACCAGTGCTACTAGCGGCACTACAGGCCTTACTTTTGGCGCAACTTCGTTTACAGGTGCTCCAACCTTTACGATCACAAATGGCAGTGGTTCATCCGTTGCTTTACTGACTTTACCTGCCGTATCGAATGGAGCCAACACGGCCACGATCAATGGCACGGGAAGTCTGGTCCAATCCGGTGTTTGGGGCCCCGGAGCTGGTGGTATCGTCTACACAGGCAGTGGCACGGGAACTCTTACGCTTAGCCAGGCCAATACCTTTACGGGTGGAGTAACACTCAATTCGGGTACGCTGAACATCAACAACGCAAATGCCCTTGGTACAGTGGTTGGTACTTTTGTCATCGCCGGAGGGACCATCAACAACAGTTCTGCGGGTGCCATCGCAACCCTGAATTATCCAATGTCCTGGAACGGAGATTTTGCCTTTACAGGAACTCAAAATTTGAACCTTGGAGCGGGAACCATTACCCCCAGCGTGAGCAGACAGGTGACTGTCAATGGAGCAGTACTTACCGTTGGGGGAACACTAAATGCCGCTGCAATCACGTTGACAAAAGCAGGTAACGGTGCTTTGAATTTCGGTAGTCAAACCGTGACACTGAATGGTCTGGTTGTCAGTGCAGGTACGCTCCTATCTACTTCCGGCACTCTGAATCTCGCAGGTCCTTTCACCAACAACGCAACATTTACCCACAACAGTGGAACAGTCACCTTTAACGGAGCTTCGGCACAAACTATCAGTGGCAGCTCAATGACTACTTTCAACAACCTGACCCTCAATAATGCTACCGGCGTCACGCTCTCTGCTCCTATCAGTCTTAGCAGTGCAGGGGTACTGACACTTTCCGCCGGAAAAATTACAACCAATGCCACCAACATCTTAACCCTCAACAATACAGCAACGACGGCCATTTCAGGGGGATCGACCACCAATTTTATTGCAGGTCCGATGGTATGGACCCTGCCTGCAAGTCTTCCAACTGGTACAACCTATAACTTCCCGGTAGGCAAAGGAACGACCTATCTTCCTTTTGGGCTCAACCCAACTACCGGAACAGGTACCGTCACTGCAAAGGTCGAAGCATTTCTAGCGGATTGCAGCGGAACCCTGGACGGCACCCTGGATAACAGAAGCACCACAGAATACTGGACGATGACCACATCTGGAAATTTTACGGCCGGTTCAGTCTCTTTGACCAGGCAAACTGCCATTACTCCCCTGGATGTCGTTGCAGGCAGTCCTACGATAGCTGGAGCCTATACTTCACTGGTTGGAACCACCGGAGCAAATGGTGTTACTGCATCCAACCCTATCGGGTCTAATACGGCTTTTGTTCTGGCAGGGAAATTGCACACCTTCACAACAGGAACCATCACAGGTTCGCCCTTCTGCTCAGGAACTGCCGTCAGTGTTCCCTATACCGTTGCCGGAACGTTTGTTTCAGGTAATATATTTACAGCACAACTTTCGGATGCAACAGGCTCCTTTGCCTCTCCAACAACTTTGGGAACCACCACCGCTACAGTGTCAGGAACTATTGCCGGAACACTACCAGTCGCACCAACCAATGGAACCGCATACCGGATTAGGGTAATTTCAAGCAATCCTGTTCTGACAAGCAGCGACAACGGAGTCAACCTGACCCTTAATTTATCACCTATTATTCCTACAACCACAGCTGTATCACCCACTTCCGTCAATTTTGGAACAACGGGTACCATCACACTCAATTCCGGTGGAGGTGGCGGAGCAGGTTCAACCCTTTATTGGTATTCAGGCAGTTGCGGTGGCACACCGGTCGGATCAGGAAGTCCTTTAACAATTGCCACACCCGCTGCTACAACCACCTATTATGCAAGATGGGAAAACGGCACTTGTTATTCGGCTTGTCTGAGTACTACCTTAACCGTAATACCTCCTCCACTGATGTATCGCAGCAATGGATCAGGGCCGTGGACGACAGCCGGCACCTGGCAATCCTCTGCCGACCTGGGCGCAACCTGGATTACGGCAGTTGGGACCCCTACAAGTGCAGATGGAACTATTACCATCCGAAACGGAAATATAGTAACGTTAGCTGGAGGTATAACAGTGGATGAAGTCACCATCGATTCCGGCGGACAACTGACCATCTCAGGTGGTACGGTTACCATTGGAAACGTAGCAGCCAATGGGATTACCGTAAATGGAACCCTTTCGAACGCGGGTACGATAACGAAAACGGGCACCCTCTATGTCAACAGTGGAGCTACCTATATTCATGCCATGAATGGAGGCACCATTCCTACCGCCAACACCTGGGATCCAGCCTCCACCTGCCAGGTGACAAATGTTACGAATACATTACCCACGGGATTGAACCAGACCTTTGGAAATTTCACCTGGAACTGTTCAACCCAAAGTGCTGTATTGGCCTTCACCAATGGCTTAAACTTAAATGGCAATCTGACAGTTCAGAATACCAGTACATTTACACTTTCCAGCTTAAATGGAGGAACCAATAATATCGCTGGAAATTTTATTCTGTCCGGTGGTCTATTCCGATTGGCCAATGGAACTGCTACGACAATGAATGTAACCGGAAATGTTACCATTAGCAGCGGGACATTGACATTATCCTACGGTACGAATGTTGGAACTTTGAATGTATCAGGAAATTTTTCTATCACCGGCGGAACAGTCACGGAATCATCAATAGGAAGTGGATCCATTGTTTTCAACGGTACTGGAACACAGACCTACTTAAAAACAGGGGGTACTTTCTCAAATACCATCAATTTCAATGTGAACTCCGGAGCCATTCTGGATTTAGGTACAAGTCTGATCGATGGAAGTGCGGGTACTTTCAACCTTAACTCGGGTGGCAGTATTGTGACAGCTCACGCTCAGGGGCTTTCTACCACAGCAGCAACCGGATCCATTCAGGTTACCGGCACATACAATGGGGGATACAATGGGGGTGCCAACTACACCTACAACGGGAGTTCTGCGCAGGCGACAGGAAACGGGCTAACCACTGCCAATAACCTGACCATCAACAATACAAGTGTTGCAGGAGTTACCTTGACAAGTCCAACAACTGTCAATGGGGTTTTAACCCTCACAGATGGTATCTTGACACCTGTAGCACCGGCTACACAGACCCTTACCATCACCAGCAATTCCACCTTGGCCATTGCAGGTGGATCCGCTTCCAGCTTTTTCGCCGGGGCACTGATCTGGCAACTCAACACCTATGGATTCTACAATTTCCCTGTTGGAAAAGGAACGACCTATTTGCCATTTTATATATCTGGAGTGACAGCGACGCCACAAGTCAGGGTCGAAGCCTTCCTGGCCAATTCCGGTGGCTCAGCAACTAGTCCACTTTTTTCACTCAGCACTTCGGAATACTGGTCGATTGGTGTACCGTCAGGAACTTTTTCAGGAGGATCCGTTTCACTGTCGAGACCATCCTCACTGGGTACACTCAACGCCATCGCCAAGTGTACAACTCTGGCAGGAGCCTACTCCAACCTCAACGGAACAGTGAATGGAACAAGCATATCGAGTTCTGATAATGTTGGATCAATAACAACGGGAACTACCAATTATTTTGCATTGGCCAATAAAACATCCATCTCCATAGGAACATTGTCTCAAACCTCCTTCTGTCCGGGAGCCAGTATCAGTATTCCCTATACGGTAACAGGCACCTTTACTGCAGGAAATGTATTTACGGCTCAACTCTCAAGTTCAACCGGTACCTGGGGTTCACCTATCACAATAGGGACCCTTACCTCACAAACCAGTGGGACGATCTCTGCTACCATCGCAGGAGGACAAGCTGCCGGAACACAATACAGGATACGAATTGTGGCCAGTACACCCGCATTTACTGGCTCCGACAACGGTAGCAACCTGATCGTTGGTTCTCCTACTGCCACGGCATTTAACGGAAGCCTCTGCGGACCGGGCG
>Ga0209697_10005834_pt1 | contig 15146 bp, 13 predicted proteins | sample AliMusrvi5mmetaG_FD_184115 | JGI IMG/M metagenome (GOLD analysis project Ga0209697, IMG submission 184115) | Freshwater lake bacterial and archeal communities from Alinen Mustajarvi, Finland, to study Microbial Dark Matter (Phase II) - Alinen... | ecosystem: Environmental > Aquatic > Freshwater...
TGCCAACATAACCGTGACCCTCGTCGCTGAATCTTTTCTTCAACGGGTCAGCGTGGTCACTACAGGTTCTCTCATGTATCGATCCAACGCCGACCACGATTATAGTGCGTACTGCAATCCATCAGAACTGCCGACTGACAGTCCCTAGCACTGCAGACAATACGCAGTCAAAACCCCAACCTTTCAGAAAAATGCTGAATTAGTGATTTCAGCGGCTGCGCAGTTGGCTAAAATACCCTACGGCGATAGATTCGATTTGCCTCTGATCTGGCGGGCGGCTGTAATCCAATGGCGGACAAAGTAATACTGTTCTTTCAACTCAGCGTTTAATAACACCTGATTGGCACGGTCGTTCGGGATTGTGCTGAGAGCAGTCGCCGCAAACATCCTAACATCAGGGGTTGCTGATCCAAGTAGAACTTTTTCGAGCAAATCTATATCTCGCGGATCGGGCGATCCTGCTAGAGCAAGTACCGCTGCTTGTTGCAGGCTGCGCTCGTGAAGCCCCCTTAGGGCAAATTCGGTAACAATGGTTCGCACATACTGAAGCACTTCAGCGTCTGAAACCGTTGCCGATAAAATGCACAGGTTTCGCAGTCGTGCTGCAGCAGATGCGCCCAAGTTTTTTGCGTTGTTATTGACATCAACCAATGCCAATGGGAATGCCGTGTGAAGCACCTTTAACAAAGATTCCCGCGCCATCCATCGTTGGGGGCGACAGTGCAGACACGGGATTCCCCCCTTGCCAATCGCTGCGGATATGTCTTGAACACCCTGATAATCTGTATTACGAACCGCGAGGGGATTTGTTCCGCCAAAGACATTAGGTCTTTGTTGGTCATGCCACGCATACGGACACCCCGCAATATGGATTTCCACCGGTTGCGATGCAGTTTCGGCATTCACCAATAAGAAAGGCGTTCCTGCGGCCGTTTTGAGCATTTCGTCATGCCGCTCATTAGCGATCTTCATTTTCTGACGCTCAGTCATTGGGGCAGCGCCCCAGGGTGCGGGCAATTCAGCCATACCAGTCTTATATTGGCTCAACAACACCTTCCCACCCACCAATGCAAACCGGTTTTCTGGTGATTGTTCAGCGAGCATCTTTTTAAGATTTTCCGGTTCAGCAAGTCGGCCGTCGTGAATCATTTCAAATTGTTCAGGTGCCAATTGCTGCACGATCATCGCTTCGGCAATCTTCCATCGCTGAACAGAAACGTTCCGATTGCTATAAGTTTCACGAAGCTTTTGGGGGTCACTTAACACCTCTTTAATATGTTGCAGATTACGCTTACCCGGCACTTCTGAATTATTGTTTATGGCGACGCCCTTGTAGAGATGCATTTGAGTTTCCGCAGTGCTAGCGGCGGCCACAAGATTGCCAAGATTCAATAACGCAGCGAACTTAAGTTCGAGTATCGTTAAGTAGTTTTTGTAGCACCGAGATCTGTAGCACTCGCGCAGATTAGCAGTCAGATTAACCGCCAGATCCTCGCTAGTAATGGGGTGTGACGGAACAAATTCTGGATCGGAGGCAAATACATCACACCAAAACAGATTTAGCTTGTCAGCACCAACAGAGGTGTAGTCATCGCAAATTCCATGTTGGCCAGGATCGTTGAACAGGACACCATAAAAATCCTTCATCCCAGTTTTTGCCCTAAAAGATGACACCCAAAGAAATAGCGCCCGTTTACTATCGCCCTGTTCACACGCGGCACGGTAATCTTCATCAGGATTGAAAAAAAGATTGCACGTCCCGATCTCAAGCGCACTCTGTCGCGATGGCCAAGTTATGATGGAGCTTTCAAACTGTGCAATTCGCGCGACAGCTTGGCGGAACTCTTCCCCCTCAGAATCTTTGAGAAGAGTATCGATTCTGGTCGCTAATTTTCTAGCAACAACAAATTCAGGGTCAAGTGACAAGGCGGCATTGACTTCTTTTCGCGCGTCAACAAGGTTGCCAGTTTCCTGCAAAACTTCTGCGCGGCCATAAGCAGCCGCCGCTTTTGAATTGTGGGTTGGCTTGACTGACAGATCGGCCTTCTCTAATTCACTGAGCCTGATTCCCAATGACTCAATGAGTTTCTGCTGTAGTTGCTTTTCCAGTTCAAAGGGATCTTTGATTGATCCGGAAATCTTCTCAGCCACCAGTACTTTTCCGCTTTCAACGTGGACTAACCGAGCGTTGATGCACAGTTGATCGCCGTTGACGAAGAGACTACCAGTGAGAATTGCCCGCGCTCCCACACCTTTCCCAATCGTTCCTGCGGTTTTGGGGTCCACAAACCCCTCCGCAGGAAGGTTAAGTTCTTTGAGCACATCACCCAGACGGCTCCGCTCAACAATCTGCAGATCGCGTACCTTTGATAGGTCGGTTATCAGCATCTCACTGATGGCACGATCAAGTCCCACCAGTTCCTTGTTATGATCGAGGATTACTTCAAATGGCATGATCGCTACCGACATCGGTTCCTGATCACTAGCGATCGCAACACCTGTCATGGTGAGAAGCAAAACGAAACAGTAGATGCACTGCCACTTGAGTGGCTTGATGTAGGGTGCTTTCATTGTGTATCCGTATGTAGGCGTGGAAGTGAGGCCTTTTCCCGTTACTTAGCTTGTTGAGTAGTTGGCAATTTCGTCAGTGCTTTCGTTGCGATTAGAAACTGTGGATCAAGTTGTACGGCTCGCTGTAGCAGGGAGTGAGTCGTGCTGACATCTCCTGCGTCTAGGGCAATCAGCGCTTGGCTGTAGACAGTGAAAGCCTCAAGGTTGGTAGTGTGCGCACGGCGGACAGCTTCTAAAGTTGAGAGCGCTGGGGTTGACTCAACGGTAAGCAGAAGTTTTTCGGCGAGAGCTTTTTCAAGATCAAGAAAGTTCTGTTTTGGGCCGCGCACTGAATCGGCCACCTCAACGATTCCTTTCTCGACTGAAATCATTCGCGCATCAATCCGCACCTCATCCGCAAACACAAGAAAAGATCCCACAATTACCCACTGGGCGGCGAGGCCTTTCCCAAGTTGAACGGCCGTAGAGGGATCGATAAAATGACTTTTGGTAAGTTGGTGTTCATTTAATAAATCTTGCAGACGGCTGCGCTCGACAACCTGCAGTTTTTTTGTTTGTGCAAGATCGGTTGCGAGAAAATCACGGAGGCCTTTTCGCCAGATGTGCAAACTATCGTCCGTGGTATTGTCATCAAATTCAAAAATGGCAACGGTCGGACGGAGTTGAGGGGCTGGTGCTTTCTGGTTGCTGGCGATTGGCCTGAATCGATTCCGTGGCAGGGGTAGGTACATTCGTGCGAAAATGATTCCAGCCACCGCCACCAGCGCCACCCCAAGAAGAAGTTTTCCAAGTGGTAAACGAGGTGGCTTGGGATCTTTCTTGGCCAAGATTAATGCCGCGTGCATCTCTTTCGCGGTTTTATAGCGTTTTTTGAGATCGTGATTGCAGGCCTTCAGGAAAACATCGTTCAGAGCTAAAAACTGCTTACGCTCGGTTGCATCAGCACCGACCAGTGGAATAGTGGGAAAGTCTAAGCGGCTGTTTCCAGTGCTGATTTCATACAGCACCTTGCCTAAAGCGTAAACATCCGCCTGAACACTGCCAGGACCCTCAGGTGGAATATATCCCTCGGTGCCGACATAGCTTTTAGTCCCATCAATGTTGGTCACCAGTCCGACATCCGCAAGCTGGGGACGCCCACCGACGAAGATGACATTCGATAATTTAATGTCGCGGTGGACCAAGCGGTTTTGATGCAAGTAATCCAAGGCCTCGGTGAGGGCGAGGCCGATTTGAATGCATTCATCAACAGGCAGGCGTTTTTTACTTTTGAATTCTGACAAGAGGGTTTTCGCCTCGTAATGCTCTGCGTCCAGCGGTTGCTCGGTCGTTTGGTTATCCGCCAGCTCCATGATGTAGTAGAAATATTCATCAGCTGTGTTGCGACCCACATGCAGAATATTCAGCAAGCTGGGATGGGACCGTGATTTGGGCTCATACTTCTTGATGGCCTCAAACTCTTGGGTTAACGGGCGATCGGTTTCAAATGCAGCCCGATAGACAATCTTGACCGCGCGATATTCGCCCATGACATTGCGGGCGAGCCAGACTTGGCCAAAGCTCCCTTTCCCGATACAGCGCAGTAATTCGTGATCAGCAATCTTCGGTATCGGAAGATTCGGTGCAGGTTCAACAGCCATGGTTTTTCTTAGCAGGGGTTACGAGGTTAATTAATACCGGGCTAATATCAGCCAAGCTGTAACCGCTTTTAAGGAGGCTCACAAGTGTTTAAAAGCCACACCGACTGGCTTAATTGAATTCTTTCTTAAGCTTGGCCAACTCGGATTTCATCAAGAGTTGAATCCGACATTTGGCAATGTAAACCTGGCTCGCGCTGACATTGAGGGCTTCTTTGACTTTCGTAACCGGCCAGCCTTTGATTACATGCAGGTCGAAAATCTGATACTGCTTGCCACTGACCTGTTGCTTGATTCGTTCAAGAGCGGCGGCAACAATGGTCTTCGCCCACTCCTCATTCCAGATGACATCGAGATCGAATCCCGCAGGATCGGGAATCCGCTCAATCGTGGCAGTCCGACCTTCGGTGGCATCGGGGTTACTGGGCTGATGGGTGGCCTGGTGTTTCCGTTTGCGTAATTGATCCGTAATCTTCCAGCGAGCGGTGGTGAGGAGGAAGCTTTTGAAGGTGCCACGGATGGGGTCGTATTGAAACTCTTTGATCCGCTTGGCAATCGTGATGAAGGTTTCTTGGACCGCCTCATCGGCCTCAACATCTGAAAGGCCCGCTTTGAGTGCCGTGCCACGAAGCAGATTCCGATACTTGTCGAAGAATGCCTGCCAGCTTTTGTCATCAGTGAGATCCTTGATGCGCTTGAGCATGGATGGGCTGGTGGGTAAGAATTTGTTGGGTAGTTTGTCTGTCATAGTTCCTTTGGTTGTTATCAAGGATACGCAGACCGCTGTCAGCTTCTTTCAGAAGTTTTCTTCCACACAAAAAATCATCAACGGTGAAAGACCCGGCAGGTTTTTGCGTAACTATGGATATGAAACAAAACCGATTCAACTTGGGCCTGGCAAAAAGAATACGTGCGAATACCCCATTTCTTGCGGGGGTTGCTTTAACACAAAAACTTCAGGTTCGATGAAAGAATCCACAAACCCTGTGCGTATGCATACCCAGAAGATGAAAAACCAACCAACAACCAATCAAAAAGCTGCGCCAGTGATTCAATTCCTAGGTAACACAATGAGCACACAACAAACCAGTCAAGATGTAACCGCGACAACAGCCATCGAATTCACCGTGATCACGCCGCCACCGAGTGTAGATTCCTTACTGGAACAACTACCAGCAGCAGTGACTGCGGCAACTGTCGCTAATAATCTGCCAGTTGACGCGCTCCGTTCCATAGCTGGTGAGCTACAGGGCGAAACCAGGCGCCGGCACAAAACAGTTCGGCAACAAATAATCCGTGTGCTGGAAAGTTACGGCATTGAAAACCCAGCCGAACTGGTGGCAGAGGCCTTTATTGATATAGCCGCTGCGAATACCAGCCATGCGACCAGATTGTTAGTTCAAACAACAGCGCAAGAACCAATTAATGGTGCGGAGTTATTGGATGCGTTGTGGGATAAATTCCGCAGCTACCTTTCGCTTCCAGATTGTGCAGCGGAAGCGCTCGCGCTTTGGGTGGTGCACACCTTTGCGCATGATCTTGCCGACAAGTCACCGATTCTGGCAATCACGTCCCCCGTTAAGCGGTGTGGCAAAACAACATTGCTGACCTTGTTGGAGGCCTTGTGTGCCAAGCCCCAGGGCTTATCGCACCTGACACCAGCAACGCTCTTCCGCATAATTGAGTCAGAAAAACCAACCCTATTGATTGATGAAGCCGATACATTTCTGAATAACAACGATCTCCGTGGGGTTTTGAATTCTGGATTCAGCCGCAGTGGTATGGCAGCGGTTTTGCGGACGGTTAATGGTGGGACGGTGCGGTTCAGCACTTGGGCTCCGAAAGCCATTGCCTGTATTGGAAAGCTGGCGGATACGCTGCAAGACCGCGCCATTGAAGTCCGCCTTCAGCGCAAATGTCGGACAGAGAAAGTCGGTCGGCTTGGCGACATTGATCCGCAGGTGTTTGCGACTCTTCAGGATCAAGCCTTAGCGTGGGTTACTGCGCATACTGAAAGCCTACGCACGGCCAGGCCTGTAATCCCTGCGGGCCTAGAGCTCGATGACCGCGCTTGCGACAAGTGGGCGCCGCTACTCGCCATCGCGGATGTAGCGGGTGGTCATTGGCCAACGACAGCCCGGACGGCAGCAATCACGCTCAGTTACAGCGGGGGGGCACCAGATGAGACGAAGGTATCACTCCTGCTGGCAGATCTGCGGGATATGTTCGCTCAAAACAATGCCAATAAGCTTTCAACCACCGACATTCTGAAGCGGTTAGCCAAAATTGACGAACGGCCATGGACATGCTGCAAAACCGGTCGGGGGCTAACGCCGTTTGAGCTCGCACGGGTGCTGACACAGTTCAGCGTAAAGTCGCACACATTACGGTTTGGAAAAAAAACCGCCAAGGGCTATTCGGCAGCCGACTTAGCACCAGTTTTCGCCCGTTACGCCGCCCAGCCAGTCACACCGTCACAGCAGGCATAACATGTTGATCCTTAAGATAATTCCAATCAGCAGTAGCGGTCTGGATAATAACAAGGTTGTCACAAGACATCGCCAAGGTGCGCAACGGCTTAAGAAGATTGTGACGGTGTTACGGAGTCAAATCACACCTGCCGCTACTAGTCTGCCACAACACGGCAACCAAAAGTTGCCAGTCAAATTTGCCAACACAGTCACAACGACTGCGCTTGGCATTGCAGTCAAACCACTCAGCTGCGAGCGATGTCGCGCGCATAGCTCAAGGCTGGGTATTCACCAAAACAACAACACTGCACCTGAGAAATGCAGTGAGAAAGTATAGGTAAAACACATGAAAAACAAACATACATCACGAACTAATGCCGGTATTGGTTCCAGCACAGTTCGATTGAATCAAAAGCAAGGTCGAATTAATCGACCAATAACGGATGCAAGTGCCAAGCTAGATATTTCAAACGATAATCTAGTTAAGTGCTTAATGGCATCAGCAGTCTCTGGCTGGCAACTGTATGCCATGTCCCGATCTATGTTTGATGCAATCCAAACATATAGCGAAGACGAGAAGAAAACATTCTTTGCTAAGATCGCAAAAAAAAGGATCTCGGATGAGAATGGTAACATGGTTTTGTTCAAACCGTCGGATACCATTGAGATATTAAATACGGTTGCGTTACCGTTCTGGCTGGCAAAGGTAGACGCTGAGAAAAAAGTCGAAGCTTACGAAAAAATGCATGGCAGTAAGCTGTAAGTGAAATAAGTAGATAGTAAGTGCCCGTCCGTCTTAACCGATGGACGGGCACCGTTATTCAATACTTAAAGCTAAGTGCTTGACTTTGCGGCTTAAGGTGTTATAGTAACTGTATCAGCAGCACTGAGGGCTAGTACACGGAGTACGCTAGGTGCTGCGGATGTTGACCATATAAGAGTCACGGACTCGTTCGGTCGTTTTAACTCGCTAGGAAATTCTTTCCCAACTCCCCTCAAGTCGCTTGGTGTCTGTCGGCGTCTTGGGCAAATACATGGCAGCACGGAGTACGTACAAATGAGTGAGTCAGTTTTTTTAGCTTCTGAACAATCAGGGGCAAACCCTAATGGGAATACGAATCAGAGTGCAACCCCTTGCTTTTATACAGCCGGAGATGTTGCCGAGAATATTGGAGTATCAGTCACCACGGTCAAACGAATTGCCTCTGAACTGCGTATTGATGTGCAGAGCACAGTTGGTGGTTTGAAATTATTCACCGCTGCGCAGGTGGCGAGAATCAAAGTAGAGTGGCAGCGTCGTCAGCAGGAGGCGCGGAAGTAATATGACGACTAATATTATTCCTGTGTCAGGTGAAACACTGTTGACCCGCAAAGCCCAGGTTGAAAAACTATTCCCTGTCGTAAACTGGGAATCATCGAGCAAGGGCTATATCGAATGTCCTGGAATTACTGCGCACAACACTGTCTGCAGTGATCGTGACTGTGCCGTATTTATTGATCGTGTTCCGACTATCGCGTGTTTTCATCAGTCCTGTGCAGATGAAGTTGAAGACGCGAATAAGAAACTCCGCAAAGCCATCCGTGAGGTGGAGGCAAGGGGCGATGTCGAGACAAAGAAATACAGCATGTCCGCTGAGCAGAAAGCGTGGATTGCGGAGAAACAACGGCAACAGTTCCTGCGAAAACGTGCTGAATCCTCCTTGCCGACGATTCTCCAGCGCTATGCCTGGACACCAGAGCAAGCTCGCAGTGAGTCACCCATCGCAATTCCAGCGAATCCGTTGAAACACTGGCCGTTGTTTCTTGATCTGTTCAAGCCTGATGACATCCTCTGGGTGGGTGATACCTATCACAGTGGCGAGCCGTGCTATGGGAATCACTTCTTGCCAGTGAGTGAGTGGCGTGAATTTCCTGTGGCACCATTTCAGTTCACCTGTCCGAGCACATTCAAACCCGGCTCATACTCGAGGTCGAATGACAATGTGCTGGTGCGGCGGTATCTGGTGGTGGAGTCCGATACCTTGCAGAAGCCCGAGATTCTTGCTGTGTTCAAGTGGCTGCAGTTGAATTTTAAACTGCGGGCGATTGTGGATACAGCAGGCAAGAGTTTGCATGGGTGGTTTGATTGCCCAAATAAGAAGCAACTCGCTGAGCTGAAGATCATGTTGCCTGCCATGGGATGTGATCCTGCGTTGTTTAAACCTGCTCAGCCCTGTCGTGTGCCAGGGGCTTGGCGGACGGATAAAATCCAGTCCTTAGTCTGGTTGACAGGAGGTCAATAATGGCAACCTCCGCTAATTTAGTCAGCAGCTTGCCATTGCCAGAAATCTACTACGATCACCGCCGTCAGGTTTATTGGTGCGCGGATGCGAATAATGAATGGATTATGATTACCGAGACCGCCGCGAAGCGGATCTTAAAATCCACTGGTTTTGTCGGTGGCCTGAGCCAGCAAGAATTATCCCCACTGGATCAAGCGGTGATGGATATCCAGCGAAAGCAGAACATTGCCTACGCAGGCCCACTGGCGGGCTTTCGTAAAGGATTAGTGAAGATGAATGGCGGCAACATTCTGGTCACGACCTCACCGATCTTGATTCAACCGAAGCCAGGAGCATGGCCAATCATCGGCAAGATTCTTGAAAACATGCTCTACGATGTGAACTGCGATCAACGGCCGTATTTATACGGCTGGCTAAAAGTCGCTATAGAAGCCGTACAACAGTCAGCAATTCGTCCAGGGCAGGCATTGTGTTTTGCTGGTGAGGCTGAAAGCGGTAAATCCCTTATTCAGGGGTTGATTACCGAGATGCTAGGAGGTCGGGCTGCCAAGCCTTACCAGTTCATGACGGGAGCTACTTCATTCAATAGTGATGCGTTTGAGGCTGAGCATCTGATGATTGAAGACGAAGCCGCAAGCACTGATATCCGTGCCCGTAGGGCGTTTGGAGCGCAATTAAAACAAGTTGCAGCCTCTCGCGACCAGCGGTGCCATGCCAAAAACAGGGTAGGGCTGGTTTTAACTCCGTTCTGGCGGCTAACGATCAGTGTGAATGACGAGCCAGAAAATCTAATGGTGCTGCCACCGATTGATCCGAGCATTGAAGACAAGATCATGTTGTTCAAGGTGCATAAAAAGCCGATGCCGATGCCAACTGGTACAACTGCTGAGCGGGATGTGTTCTGGAAAACCATACTGGCAGAGCTCCCTGCGTTCATGGATTTCGTGTTGAACTGGCAGATTCCACCAGCCCTAAGCAGTGCGCGGTATGGCATCACTCACTATCATCACCCTGAAATCTTGGCAGCGTTGGATGAATTAGCACCTGAGTTAAGATTGCTGGCGTTGTACGACCAGGAGAACAGGAACGGCAGTGGCTACATCACACAGTTTGATGGTACGGCGGTACAGCTGGAGCAGGCACTACTGGACAGGGATACCTCGGTGTGGGCGCAAGCCCAGAAGTTGCTGACATTCAACAATGCATGCGGGGTGTACTTGGGACGGTTAAGAAAGAAGGCCAACTCCCGTGTGGACTGTAAAACAGTGAACGGCCACACCCAGTGGACCATCTACCCACCGAACTACAGTGCCAGCGTCACAGCCAGCACCGGTCAGGTCTCGGTAACAGTGCCTTAATTCGGGTGGGTTGTAGGGGCAAGTTTCTAATGTCTATGGAAAAAGTAAGTAATAGTAGTAATCAAATGTATGTAGAATTACGAAACTTGCCCCACCTCCCCACCCTGGAGTGGTAAATCGGGTGGGGTGGTGACACAAGTTTGCCACTTTTAGACAAAACTCCGAGAGGTGGAGCGAAGCACATGGTGGGAAACTGCCAAACTTGCCCCACCTCTCCACCCACCCAGCATTCCCCAACCGAACTACGGACGCTCGGCATCTCACACGAAATTCGACGGACAAATAGTAGTACGGATCTCTGAGGAAAGTTGCCAGCAACGATCCTGACACACTTTCAATCGTCAGTTCTTCTTATCCGCTCGCGGACCGGTAAGTGTGGTTTCAATGTCACGCATGACCTTTTGTGGGCCAACGTATGTCTTACCTTCATAACTATTGGAAAGGATATCGCCATCCTGATCAATGAAAACCAGGCAAGGAATCCCTGGACCGGCAAGCTTGTTGAGTGTCGTCGCACCCTGAATCTTGCTGAATCTGAGCGCCGGCCAGCGCATCAGATCTTTCTCCATGTAGTTCTGTGCGTCTGTTTCGGACCGATCACGAGAAACGAACAGGAGTTCAAACTCTGGATGCTGCGGTTTGAGGTTGTTGTAAAAGCTAACGAGCTTCGGTGTGAACGCCCGGCAAGGGGGACACCAATTCGCCGAGAAATACACCGCGAAATATTTGACCTTAGCCAACGAACTGTCGTTGAATGGCGCAATTGATTTCCCATCTAACTGTACCAAGTCACCTTTGACATCCTTGGCGATTGCACCCAAGACTGGGGTCGCCACCGGTTTGGGCGGCGGCACGACTACAGGTACTGAAGCCGCACGCGCCCGTGCCAATGTTTCCTGCTGTTTGAGGGATTGCGCGATTCTGGAAAACAAGTCGGTGTCCGAGTGGGCCACCATGAGGAGCGTGCCGTTATAGTTCAACTGCACCTTCTCGCGTGTCACCTTTACCAGTGGCAACTTCATACCGACCGGCAGATTGGCTGTTCCGACGGTTTTTCCGTCGATGACAAGCGACACGGGAACCACCGTGGCAAGTGTTACCTCTTTGGGCCAGAGACCGGGCTGACTCACCACAACATCGACATTAACCCCATCGCTGGGCACCTGAGCTGAAGAAATGTGAATGACCGATATTACGAATAAGAGAGCCGCAAGAAACTTATAAGGTAAGCCGCTATGAGTAGGTTGGATGGGCTTGTCCATTATTTCTCAAGATATTCTGCCTAAGTGCATGGCCTTCTCCGTCTCATACAAATTCGCATGAAATACCATTACGAGCAGCAATCTGACACAAGTTAACAGGCCCGACAAGCAACATGGTGAAGAACTGCTAGTGAATGCGCCACAGTCAACCTAGATTCTCCAACACGTTGGAAAATGTACCTAGCTCACTTAGACTGCTTGCATACCAATTCCCCAAGCTCACTGATCCAAAACGAACCCCACCAAGAAGCCCGCTACAAACCATCGATGAAATTACCGGTAACCCGGCCGGTGGCAACAGGTTAAAGTGGTTTTAGGTGATAAACCGTCAAAACACGCCAACCCGGCCAGGCTGAAGGAGTTACCGGGGGTGGATGCCATTTGGGGATGTTGTTGGCGGAAGCCGAAAAAGGGGTTTTATTTGTGTATAGGTATAGATTGCGAAAAGGGACACCCACTTTTCTTCGTTGGTATTTGTTCTCACCAAAAAGAGTTTGCTAGGAGTCAGGAATCTGATCTTAATGACCGCTTTCAGAAGCTGAAACGGTGTAAATGGGAGAAATACCCTGATACACGCGATTACGACTGGGGATATCGGAAATACTTTCCATTGGAAACAGGTGACATTGACAAGATCGCTGAACGGCTAATCGCTCGAACACGCGAAGCCACGACAGATCTTCGACGGCTGAGAATAATCACATTATTGAAAAACAGGATTTGACAGCAACACAACGTATTTGCGCCGTCGGCAATCCATTTCTTGCCTCTGGCTGTATACGCATAGCTAAACAAAAGGGACGTGAATCCCTTTTGTTTTACATCAACCTCTCGGCCTACCCATCCGAGCCAGCAACTTCACGGCTTTGCTCATATCCTTCTCCTGGGCAATCTGATGTCGGCGCGTAATCCCAACGCACTCCAGCGAGTTGATTGCTGACATCCGATCATTCACACCTGTGACCTGACCATCGCTGACCCAGATGCGTGGCTTGGCTTGTTTCGACAACCATTGCAGTGCTGGACCATCAACCACATTGGCCCCTCCAGCTGGCGCGCCAATGTACTGCTTATCCACTTGCCTGCCGTCTTGAGCCAGCACACGCAATATGCCGTCGTGTGTGTTGCCACTGTACACCGCTACCACACATCCTGGCGCGGCATTGAGGATCTTTTGGATGGCTTCGTTATCGAGTTGCATCGAACCACTGGCATCAATCAATACCGACCCACCTTTGCCACGACGGGTATGCCTGAAGATCTTTCCGTCGATCAACAACCGATGCAACTGCCGTGGATAACTACCTTCATCAGTGGCCCGATTCCGTTTGCCAAGATACCCAGCTACCCGATGATTTCGTGGTGGATGATCAAACACCAGCTTGCCCCACGGAATACGACGAACAGAGCGTTTCGATGTGCCTGCTTCCTTGGCGATCTTCAATGCCGAGGCCAGACCAGCACCAACATCACCAGCACCTGACATTCCAGCCAATCTTGGTGATGGTGCCATGCCAGTGTCCAGCAACGCTTGGAGCCATTTACTGACTCGCACAGTGTCCCTGAACTTCGGTATTGGAACGCTCCACATGGCATTACGAGCCAGTCGAGCAATCTCCAACGCTGAAGTACCGATGGGATCATCTTTCAAGACCTCACCGAAGACCGCTTCCATGACACCACTACCAGTTGCCGCCACTGCCATCAGCACTAGCAACCGTGCATCCTTGCGGCGTAATACATCCCTGGCCAATGCTGTGCAGACACTTTTCGACCAACCACCAGCACTAGTATCAACGCCAGTTTCTTGCAACTTGGTATTGATCCGCATGTCTTCCACGGCCGCTAATACATCTGGCGATACCTTGTTCTTAAGCGCTTGCTGATCAGGCCGCTTCGGACTCCAATGCACATGACCGAGCTCGTGGTCCCGCATGAACCTGGATTGATCGGACTGGTCGAGTGGCACAATCAACACCCCATGGCTTAACTCCGCCCTGGGTGAGATGTTGCCTGACTGCTCGATCAGCCAGCGTTTCCGATGTTTTTGATCCACCACTTCTGGCAGTGGATAAGCCATCGACGCATTCATCCTACATCCGACCTGGCGATCTTCAAGGCATCCAGGGCATCGCCAGCCCGACTGTTGAACACCGCTCTGGCTGCATAATCGACAGCCTGTTCTTCATCCAACGACTTCATCAACTTCTCGCGGAGCCTGGCAAACGCGTACCAAGCCCGCACACTGATTCTCCGATCTTCTTCCTCGATCAAAGCGGTCTTCTCAGCAGCCTGTTGGACATCGTTGGGCAATGCTTGGATGGCGGCTGGGTGCACTTTGTCGATGTGGATGCTGACAGGAAACCGATCCAACAATGCAGGATCAAGCAGCTCCTTTGGTTCCCCATTCATTGTGGCTACAACCATGAAGCCCTTTTGCGGCTTCACTTTCTCGCCTGACGGAAGATCCATCTCCGCGATCTCCAGGTCATCCGTAATGTTCAGCAGGAGACTACTTACGTCGGGCCCCCCGCGTTGGATCTCATTCACCACCAGACGACCACCACAGCGCCAGGCTGCCACTGCGGCGCCATCATGCCAGACATACTTGCCATCCTTGAGGATGTAATGACCACGAAGTTCAGCAGCTGGGGTTTCCTCGGTCAAGGTGATGCTGAACACACGCTGCTGGTCCCCAGTGAGACCGAGACGACATGCGGCAAAGGTTTTGCCTGTGCCTGGGGGACCATGCAACAACGCACGATTGGTACTGCTCAGAACTGCTGAGACAACATCCCAGCAGGTTACGACATTGGTTTTCTTGCTCATAATACGAACATACTCCTTGGGTTTTGTTTTTGGTTTGGGGATTTAACAACTTCTCGATCACGCGGCTTGAGATGCCACGCTAATCAACTTGCTCTTCTCGCGATGCCAAGACTTGCAGGCACCTTGGAAACTACAACTCTTGCAGAACATTCCTTCATCACTCGGACAGAAGTGTTCACTGGCAATCATACTTTCCGCGATCTTGATCTTTTCAAGCACACGATGAAACGCATCTGGCCCGCGTTTGGTGACATGCTGCTCGAACACTGGGGTACGATTCTTCACCAATACGTCAAAACGGAATTCTGGTAATGGACCTGTCCCGTTGTTTTGGTCATAAGCGTAGAGGTAGAGCGTAGGCTGCATGTTTTTATGCGCTTTACCTGGATTCCAACGCGTGGCTGAGGATTTCCAGTCAATGATGGATTTCTTGCCAGATTTACGGGCAACCAGATCGAACTCACCAATTAACGGCTTATCCAGCACCACACCATGCTGATCAATCAATGGCACACAGAAGGCCTGATTGATCGAGAGCACTTCTTCCGTGGGATCAATGCTGTTGCGGTAGCAGGCCACTAAACCACGACCTTGCTCGCTCATTTTGTCAGCATCCTGGTCTTCATCGAATCGAATATTGGGGTCTTCCTGCAACTGCCGAGTCCAGAAATCCGCAAACAGATCACGGCTTTCCTTTTCAGCCATGATCTTGCTGTCCAAACGCTGTAGGCTGATT
>Ga0209697_10005841_pt1 | contig 15142 bp, 14 predicted proteins | sample AliMusrvi5mmetaG_FD_184115 | JGI IMG/M metagenome (GOLD analysis project Ga0209697, IMG submission 184115) | Freshwater lake bacterial and archeal communities from Alinen Mustajarvi, Finland, to study Microbial Dark Matter (Phase II) - Alinen... | ecosystem: Environmental > Aquatic > Freshwater...
CCGGTCAGCAGTGTGCCGCTGCCACGCCTTAACCAACCGGTGCCGGCCAATACGTCCGCCGGATCGGGCTTGTGGTTCTGCAGATCCGTGAGCCGCCATTCTGGGAACCGATCCAGCGCTGAGGCGCTCCGTAGGGCCGTCAGCTCAGCGGCCAGTTGGATGGCGTCGACCAACTGCTCCGATGGGGTCCCGGCGGTCAGCACCGGGGCGCAATAGCGCTCATAGCGATGCCTGAACAGGTAGTCGCCCACCCGGTGGGCATAGTACGCCACGTCGCCGGCCCCAAGGCGGATTGACGATGGCCGGCCCACCGCTGTTGCCGGGGTCGATGGCGGTATCGATCTGGATCGCGAGCAACGATAGGCCACTGTGGACATAGGTCTGGTGTTCTACGCGGGAAACGACACCCTTGGTGATACTCATCGTATCGTCGTCCATTGGGAATCCATAGACCAGCACTTCCTGCTGTAGTTCGGGCAAGCCGCCCAACTCGATGGAGGATGCGCCAGTGAAGAATGCCGGATCGGCCACCGTCAGGACCGCCAGGTCGGCCTCGTGCGACACACTCTCGATTTGCGCCCCGTACCGCCGCGATTGCCCATGCCGGCGTACTTCGATGGACGTGCCGTCGCAGACCACATGTGCGCTCGTCAGGATCTTGCCGCCCTTTAGGATGCAGCCGGAACCGGTACAGGAGTCCGTAGTGCCGGTGCTCCACGGGCTCAGATAGTCCGGGTGGGTCGCGACCGTGTAGATCTTGACCATGGCTTCGCCAATGTCGGTGCCGTTGGTCGACACTCCCACGCGGGCCACGATGCTGGTGACGTTTTCGGAGGGCGTGACGCTTGGAGGCAGTGCGGTGCTGGCCTGACTGGTATCGTTAGACAACGCTGCGCCTGCAGTGATGGCAATGTCGGCTGCAGTCGCCGTGGAGTCTGGGTCCGCGCCCAAAACATACGCCTTTCTGGCCGGCGGATACTGGATAAGCCTGGTCTGGCCCTTATTGAAGAGCACCCCATCCACGTCGCTGTAGGCCGGGTTGTGCGCAGCCACCAGTATCGCCACCAGATTGGTGCATCCATAGAATGCAGCTTTGGCAATGTTGGTGACGCTCCTCGGGATCGTCACCCTGGTCAGGTTGATGCAGTCCTGAAACGTAGTCTCCCCGATGCTGGTGACTGGCAAGCCGTTGATCCGGCCGGGGATGGTGACGGCGCCGGCCGTGCCAGTATAGCGGGTGATGGTAATCGAGCCGTTGTCGGTCGCGTACTTGAACTGGGCGCTCACCGCCCGGGTGGAGGCCAGATGGTAATATGCCGCCGCTGCGGCGGCAACCAAACAGAATACAGCCAACCACCACGCCCTTCCGATTCGCATCCGACTGACTTGCATTATTTCGAGGCCCCTTACTTCGTTAGCCCAATGACCTTCCAAAACCCTACGGCTGAGATTGGGCCGCCCACGGCTGGCCCACAGGTGAACACCAGAATGATCCCGACTGTCAGGAGCAATACTCCCCAACACTTCCTGTTCATACGTCACCTTCAGATTGGCATGGGATACACGCCCAAGCGTGGGCCGGTCACGTCGTCACTTTGCTTTTCCCATGAGGATTACGGACCCCCAAAAATGCGGGTGCCGCCACACCGGGAAATCATTCTTTGAAAGGAACTGCCGAAGGGCAGAAGTTAATGCCTCGTCCTTCGACTGGCCCTGCTTCATCCACGCCTCAAGGAAGAAACCCATGATCGCGGGAAACGTCGAGTCCGACGCCTCCCACTGGGTGGCCAGGACACTGCGTGCTCCGGCGACCATGAAACCTCGTGACAGGGCTGTCAGATCGTCACCGGAAGTTGGCGTCGTCTCGCCCTCATTGGTATGACAGGCGCTCAGGACCACGAGATTGGCGTGCAGTCTGCCGCGCAAGTCGGTCAGGAGTTCACCGACCGTAACCCGTCCATCCAATGACGGGGTATCCGGGTCCGTGGCAGCAAGCAAAATGGCTGAATTAAGGGGCCGCCGGGCATCCAGAACGCCGTGGGTGGCGAAGTAGAGCAGATTGAGCGGACCCGCCAGATTCCTCAGTCGGGACTCGCTGGCATCTGCCTCACAGAAGACGCTGGCCGATGTCGTCTTACCCACCGTCTTTGATTCAGGGACGGTGCCTTCCAAATCGATGGGGAATGTCGGCTTGATGGAGTGGAAATTGCTCCGTGAGAACACACAGTTCAGGCCACCAGTTACTTCCGCGCTTGATCCGATATCCGACAGGACCGCCGCCGACGGCAGGTATGTCAACGGCATGCCATGCTCGACGTAAAACTTCGATCCCAGGAGATTCTGCTCGTCGACTTCTGTCACGAGGGAATCGAAGGACAAGTAGTTCATGACGTGATGAGGCACCACGTACAACCTCGTGACCTTGGCGTCATGCGCTCTTGCCTCCAGCGGTCGCAGAAGTAATGCATAGAGACGATTCGCCGCGCGGAATCCATCCCGCATTGTTTTTACTTCGCTCTCCCGCATGGTCCCGCTCAACATGCGCATCCACCGGCGGCGGTCCTTGGAGTCGGCGAACTCCCTTCCCACTTTGCTCATCTCCAAAACCAGCGATTGACCATCAATGGGGAGATCGATGATTTCGACGGGAGAAGCGGGAGGCACCCAGATTGCCCATGCGCGTTCCGGCCCGTAGAAGAATTCCACCAGCCCCGCATTGTCTTGCCGTAGGTGCTGCTGCAATGCTGCCAGATCGAAGTCCGGTCCGCTTGGAGTTGCCAGAATGTCGCGGAACGCCCTGGCCTTCATCTTTTCGACGGCCGCCAGCATCTTCTCCGCCTGATGTGTGGCCGCATACAGCCGCCCCAACGCTTCATACACATGCGTCCGTTGGGAAAAGAAGGAGCCAACGTCTTCAAAGACAGGATTCACTGCGATCTTGCCCCTCATCAATTCCACGCAATCCGCCGCTTTGAGGAGCGCGGCCTCAATCGTTTTGACATTTTCGGGCGACAAATTGTCTTCGCCCGCATCCAGCATAAGGACCGCTTTGGTGTAGAGTAAATGCCCGCCAATCTCTGTTTCGTCTACCGATAGATGCTCGAAAACCTCAAGGTCCTTAAGCGCGGCCAGAGCGGCTGCCTTTCTCTTGGTGGAATCGGTCTTTCCATCACCACACTGCTCCATCTTGATCTCCGCCATCCGGATGCCTGAGGATAGGATTACGTCGTTTCGCGCGCTTTTTCCTTTGCTCAACTCCACCCGCATGACTTCCTTGAAGAACCCTGCAGATCGTTCGTAGCCATCCGCGGAATCCGTCCCTGGCAGAAACATGCGTTGCAACCGGATCAACAGGAGCGCCAGTTCACCGCGTGCATAGTCGATGTCCGAAAGGCGGTCAGGTGGATAATAGGCCGACGCTTTGTCGATGGCATTCTCGGCCGGCGAGACACAATCGTGAATAAGCGTGAAGTAAGCTGTGGGCGCTGCGCCGTTCAGCCGATGCTCGCGAAGTTCAATTTCCGCGCAGGTTCGAAAGACTTCAGCGAGATCAAAATAGCCATACCCCAGTTCTTCTCTGGCTTCCTTGTCCCCCTGCCCGACCAACGGTTCCAACAAGGCAACCGCCTGGTACAACTCGTTGGTTGCTGTGTTCAATCGCGTCACGCCTGAACGCCCCTCGGCAATGCCCAGCCATTTCCGGGCCACGGCCTCATCCAGCCTGTGACCGGTGGTGGCCGCCTCGGACACCCGTAACCGCAAGATTCGCTCCGCCCCCGGCAGGTCACCAGCGTTGAGCAGAGCGACAGCGGCATGAACGGAGTCTACCGGCTCCTCTGCTGTGATCCCCGTGCAAGGCACCAGCAGCGCGAGAACCACGCAACATAAAGCACATGGAAGTGCGCGGCTCATTTGTCTGCTATCACCGTGTCTTCGTCCGAAAGGCGGCGCTCCACTGCTATGACGCCTTGCGCCGATCCCATGCCCGCGTAACAGCGCTGCATCAACTTGAGGTAGATAGGATTTCGGCGATCATCCTTCAAGAGGCCAGCCGCAATGAGGCGGGCCTCGGCGTAGAAGGCATGGTCCGGGTTGGCCAACAGACTCGCTTTTGTCAATTCGCGGGCTACGCCGGCGGGCAAGTCCTTTTCAATGGACTGAATCCTGTTCTCGATGCCGGCCGCCAAGGCGGTATCAGCAACGGTGAATACATGGGTCTCATCCGTCAAAAGCATTCCCCGCCGAGTAATGGACACCCGGTATGATGTTCCCCGTTTGAGCGGCGGCCATCCCGCGCTGGCCCACTTCAACGTGCAGCCGGTGAGCGTGACAGGTGACATGTCGGTTGTCCCCCGCACCAGGCTTTGCGGCAGCACCTGTACCGTGTACTCGTTAGTCTTTTCGCCGGTCCAGACCAAGTCGGGGGTGGCGCTCAGCGTCTCGCCAAGGGGCGAAAGCACCTCGATCTTCGCGCCCGCCCGCATGACAGACGGTTTGACCGCCGCGAACAGCATCTTGGGTGGCATCACCAAGGGTTCCGGCTGCGTACTGAGCAGGGCGCTACCGCGGGCGCCGAGGACCGGATCGACCGCCGTATCGGTCTCTCCCTTCACCTGGCGCACCTCAGCCTCACCAATTCTGTAGGTGCCGGGAGTACGAATGACGTAAGCCCGCGCAGGCAGGAGAACTGTCGCACCGCCCCCGTCTCCCAGCGATATGGAGTCGCCTTGTTGAAGCGGCACGCAGGTAGCGCCTGTGGGCACCATGGTACCCGACCTACGGACTACCACACTTCCGTTGTGATCCATAAGGTATCCGACAGCCAGATCCGCACTGTTCGTGCCGTCCGCACGGACAGCAAGAGACAGCGAAAAGAATTGGGCAGCGAGACAAACCACGATGGCCAACGGGCTCTTCCAAATAATACGCATGAAACCCTCTTTGCCGAGTCGTTCCGCCGACCTTCTGCTTGCGCCCGTGACAAACTGCGACCCTTGCCTGCGCCGGGGCAATCGTCGCACGCCTGCCTACTCGCCAGTCACGACACCTTCACCCTGCGCGCCGCCACCTTGCACCCAAAGAATCGGCACGCCTTCCACGTGGCGTAGCCCGCCGCCAAACCACCAGCGCCGCAGGCAATGGCGGGCCAGAGAGGCGCCGAGGCCAAACCCAGTGCGAGAGCGACGCCACCCAAGGCATGTGAACCGAGTACCGTTACGCTTGCGGCCGCGACCGACGTTCCTATGACGGCCCCGCCTGTCGCCGCTGCCGTTGCGGTTACAACACTGCCCGCCGCGTCGCCTGCCGTCTCGGGCCTGGAGGCCAGAGTCTTCATGAGCGCCTTGAATTCTTCCGCGGAGTTTGCCACTACTTGCACCGTCAGGTTCGACAGGTAGATGATCCCATCCTTCACCCGTGACGCTGCCGCCAGGACCCGCTGGTCCTTGATGACCCGCCGTGTACCGTCAATCAGCAGTGCCAGTCCGACCGCCATGACGGATGCCGCCCCCAAAAACTGCGCCATATCAGCCGCCGGATGCAGAAACTTGTGAATCAGGTCGCCTGCCGTATACCCGACGGCCGACAAGACGAATGAGCCCCCGCCGATCAGAATAAGCGCGGGGATGCCTATGGCTGTCCCACCTGCGGCAAGCCCTATCGAGCCCAGAACGCCTGCGGCAACGGCACCGACACCGCCACCGAGCCCGGCCCCAATCTTCTCGCCAAGGTTGCCGTGGGAGAATGCCGAGGCCACCACATTCCTGCCCATCTCGATGGCACCGTTTTGGACGCCCCACGCGATCGCCGCCGCGCCCAACGCCATTTCGGCCGCGCCGATTTCCCACTGGTGGTGTTTGCTCCAGTCCGTCGCGTAGTCAACCGCCTGTCGAAACACCCGCCGATCACTTTCGCTCATTACCGTCTGGTTCATGTTGAACGTCCTGCCTTCCAACGATGTCTGGTTTCAGGACATTCCCCATGAACGTCCCTACCTCTTCGTCGAACGAGCGGTGAAAATGTAACAGCGCGCCGGATTTATTTACTCAACTGGCCGGCCTTGCCCTGTACGCTGACCAAGAACGGCGCCCACACCCGCGGGTTGGGTTGTTCACCTTTCTGCCGGGCCGTGGCAATGGCGGCCCGCTGGACCGCATTGATCGCGCCGATTGCGTCATTCGTCGCCAGATACTTCCGGTAGAACTCGACCATCAACTGACCGGTCGCATCGTCCTGCACCGGCCACAGCGTCATCATCAGGTTCTGCACGCCCGCCTGTGCGAACGCCCGGCGCAGGCCCAGCACGCCCTGGCCGGCGCGCGCCTCGCCCATGCCGGTGTCGCAGGCGGACAGGACCACGAGTTTCGTCCCCCACAAGTCCAACGACCCGACCTCCTCGGCGGTCACGATCCCATCGTCCTTATCGGCGCTCGTTTCGCCCTTCTTCGCCAAGGACAGAGCCGCGCCGGTCAGCGCGAGGCCGGAACGCAGCATCGGATTTTCTATCCGTACAGGAAAAGACCTCGTGCCGCCGCGCGGGCCAACCGACATCATCTGCGTGGGATCCGACGCCTCTTCCTTGATGTCCGGCAGGAAGAACCCATGTGTCGCCAGATGCAGGATCTCCGGCCTGCTGAGGGCTTTCAACTGCCCCTCGGTTGCCTCACGCCCCAGGTAGACGACCGAGTGGATTCGGTCGCTGTCGAACACGCCTTTGAGACTCTCCACCTCTTTCCGGGTACCGGGCAGTTGCGGGAAGTGCATACCACCCAGTACGTCTCGGTCTTTGTCATGGAACACGCTGCGAAATGCCAGACTTCGGTCCAGATAGTCCCCGGGCTTCTCTTCGTCACCGAACGCTGGATCGCCGAACAATGACGGCGTGTTCGTGGCCGGTTCATCGAAGCGCTTGATCAAGTCGCGCCCGCTCGCCACATAGCCGATCTCATGGTGTTCGCACAGATACTTGCCGTCCGGGGCGATCAACGCCGCGAAGGGCAGGAAGTTCAACTCGCCATCTGGGCTCACGATGACCCTTCGACACCCTTGGACATACTTCGCCAGCGGTGCCCATACCTGCGCATAGAGCCCTGTGAGAATTCCTGCAACCGGCTCGCCCGCCCGCATCGCCGCCTGACATCGATGCACCTGGGCATCAATCGCCTCGGCATTGCCCAGACTCAACACGATAGGATTGGTCGAAGCGTGACTGAGGATGATTGCCGCGTAATGAAGCGACGCATCATGCTCTTCCCGATCTGGTGCCGGGACCATTCCAAAGCGAACAATCTCGATTAGAGCATCATTGATGGGCACCGCATTTCGAACCTGGTCGACGGACACAGCAACAACTCGATGCCTCTCCCGGATCGGTGCCACATGCCTTGCCAGCTTAATCTCCAGCGTCTCGGCTTCGTTGGAAAGCTCATCGATCCTCGCCTTTCGTCTCGCATGTTGTTCGTCCGTTGTGGCCCCTTCTCCGTCAAAAACAAGCTCAGCGATTGTAGTTTCAATCTGACGGAGCGACTGCCTGTCTGCCATTACGTCAGGCGTGTCGCGTACCAATCGCCGATCCTGCATCATTGACGCCGCAACCGATCCCTTTGACCTGAATGTCCACAGGCAACTCTGGTGCATCGCGGAAGATGTCACACTGTTCGTGGTGGTCGCGAGGCTTAGCATTACATCAACATACTCATGTATCCTTGTGTCCCAAAACAGCATTCTCTGGCGTTCACTTAGCGACACAAATGCGTTGTCCACACTTGCTACTGCTAGTTCGGCTGCAGATGCACAGCAACGCAACGCTTCGGCGCCATCCCCTATCCAATACGACACAATCCCGAGCATTTGGAGGGCCTCGCAGGTATTAGGATCATCTGCTCCATATCTCCTTATGAAAATGTCCAGTGAACGACGTGCATATTCCTGGGCCAAGCCGTATTTTCGATGCCTCAGATAGAGAAACGACAACGCACGGAGGGGGCGAACGAGAGCAAGATCGTCGCTCCCAGTCTTCTCAACTATTGCCAAGTCTCTTTGGAAGTACTGCTCTGCCTTGTCGAAATCTTGCTGATAGTCTCCCCCAGACTTGTCAACCGTTCCTTTCGTCAGGGCGACAGAGGCAAGATCACCTAACGCGTCCGCCGTCTCACGAGCGTCCCCCCCGTACTTCTTCTCTACAGTGTGAAAGGCGCGCTGAAAGTACTCTTCAGCTTTGTCAGTATTGCGCGCTTGGAGGTGCTTGTATCCAAGACGTTTCAGCGTCCCGATCACGTCATCATCCTCCTCGCCTAACGTTCTTTCCTGGATCATCAGAGCGTGCTCATAGCATCGTATCGCATCGGCGCGCTCTCCGATGTCGGAATGGACGTCCCCCGCGCCAACCAAACAGGCGGCAAACAGCATCTGCGTCTCTTCGGGCGTCTGCTCAAGGAGACTCAATGCCTCCCTGTAATAGTCGGTTGCCTTGGCATAGTCACCTTGCTCGCGACAAAGTTCACCGCGTCGCCCAAGAGTCAACGCCACAATGGGATTCCCTGATCCCAATTGCCTTTTGCGAATCTCGTAGATTCGAGCCATGTATGTTTCCGCCTCCGCATACTTACCTGCTGCTTCACAAAGATCAGTGAGTCGCTCAAGGCTGACCACAACATCGGGATGATCGTATCCTAACAGGACCTCTCTCAAGCCTAACGCCTGTTTGCCCACTTCTAGTGCTTCGTCGCTTCTGTACATTGCGCCCAGCACGACGGCTAGGTTACCTAACAGATCGGCCCTGATACGAGGCGACCGATTCGTAGGCACTACTGTCAAACCCTCCCTGAGGAGCATCTCTGATTTCACTAAGTCTTCATCTACTCCAAGGCCCTCGCGATAGGCCCATGCTAGATGTCCCATCGCTACTGGATCCTGGCGACCTACGGAGCCGAGTAGGTCGCAGGCATAATGGAGCATCTGACCGCGTGTCTGTGGCGACATAGTGGTGTCGGAGGATGCGCAACATAGCAACCCGACGGCATACGTGAGAAGGAAGTGGGTGTTTGTCGCATAGACAGGTTGGTCCGCGCGCTCCGAGAACTCCCGCTGAAATGTTATGGCATTCGTTGGCGCAAATGCTCCGTACCCATATTCGCCGTTAGTGATCTTGGCGTAATCCCCCTGCCACAAGGTATCGAACCCATTCATTTCGGTGGAACTTCCAACATTGTGGGACCGTCCGTGCAAACAAGACACCCCAGTCGCCAACCACACGGCCAACAGAGTGCTTTTGATTAGTATCCTGCCCGTGCCACTGAACCACCGCGGCCACACTCTGTTAGCGAGAATCACAGCCAATACTCCCGATTTCATTTTGTGTAAAGCCGTAATGACCCTTGTTTCCTGGGACCCATGAATTCGAGCGTGTTCTGCACTTTGGTCCTCACGTCCGACTGAGGATTCTTTTCTGCATATGCGTCAAGCAGGTCGCGATAGTACTCCCTTGCTACAGCATCAAGACACACTGGATCCGCTCTGCACTTTGCCAACCGGGTGCTTAGGTAAGTATCCTCCTGGGCTCGGGGATTCCCCGTAATCTCACGCACTGCGGCATCCAACCAAGCAACATGCATCGCCGTGCCCGCAATCGTCAGACCGGTTTTCCCCTTCCAGGGCACTTTTCCTCGATTAAGCCATGTGTTTGTGCGGTTCCGATCACCATCGTTCATTTCCGCCAAGAACCTTTCCGCCGAGGGGCAGAGGTGGCAACCCACCCAGTCCAGGGCCTCATAATGCTCGGCACATTCAACGATAGCTGGGCCCGCAACAGCATGGACGGTCTGATCCTGAAACACGCTACCGACCGCTATGGCCCCCCGCATGAGTAATCCCTGCGGCAGTCCGCTGGTGATGCAATTCGTAGCGAAGGCAGCGGCGGAACTAAGCGCCCGACCATCCGCGGGAGTTAGAGGTCCCTTGAGGAAGACAAGTGTGTCGGACCAGAGATGGACCCGTTCGTTTGTCTCCCTCACCAAGGCCTGGACTGGGGCGCATTCTGTTTCGCAGTCGAACACTTGTTTGGCTCCGACGACCTCTTCAACGAAAGCGCGAAAGGTTTCGGGGGCGGTGTCTGACCGCATCTTGACCTTGAAACCCAAAACATCCAACATGACCACAACGTATTGGTTGTCTGGAACTCTTTGGGGCATCTTAAACTCCCTATTTGAGTTCAAACCTGTTCGCATCCCATTCGACAGGGATGCCGTCTATGTCTGTTAACGCCCCGCGTACACCCTTCTGATAGCTCTGCGCGGCCGGGCGCCCGATTTCGTCGTGTTTCAGTTTTTCGAGATCCATTTCCTGGTCACCCGTCAGCCTTATCTTCGCCGGTCTCTTCCCTGTCTTGGATTCATACTCCCTGATGTGCTCTCGCACTTGCTCGATTATGTTCATTGGCGACTCACTTGATCCTTTGTAACAGTTGTTTCGCTACCCTCATCGTTTCGACTTGCGGTGTCGTTTCACGGATCATTGCCTTGCCGACGTTCTTTCCAGTCGAGAGATCATAGAGTTCAAGTGATACCCAGCCGGGCTCACCAGTGCCTGCGGAGAGTGTCAGTAGGTGTCCCTGCTTTGTCACCGCAACTCCTGTTACAGGTATGTTAATATCCCGGTTCGTTGTGGCGTATCCGTAGTCGGAAACAATACGTACTGGCCGCCCCAGTTGTTTGACTGCGAGATCTTGGAGGAGGGAGACAAGTTGTTCAGCCGACATGGAGTCCTTCGGGCCGCCTCCCCGCATGGCGAACAACTTGGATTCGGGCGGGAGTGCGTTGATAATGACCAGTTCCGGTTCCCCGTGCCCTTGCAGCAACCGTAAGACGACGGCGCCACCCAGCAGCAACAGGAGGCAGGCGGCTGCCGCCAACCATGGGAGCCATGGGAACTGCAGGATCTTGGCGGGCTTGGCGGATGCGCCGGGTCGAACGCCCTTCGTTGCCTCCATGAGTCTGTCAAGCGTCGCACTGTCAGCTTCGCCCTTTTGGTCAGGTGGGAAGACGACCGCCTTGTACTTGAGGAGAGCGGCCCCCAGCACATCGCCGTTAGTTTGTCGCGGGTCCTCGGGATCCGATTCAGTGCCCGGTGTGTTCTGCGTAACCATGGTGAAACCCCGTTTGAAACCAGCCTCAGTTGACCTTTCGTCCTACTGTCTCGGTCCGAGCAGCGCCTGCAGTTCATCCCGAATCAACGGTGCGTTCTCGATTCTCTTCCGCAAACGGGCGAGGCAACGGCTCAGATAAACGCCTATCTGCTTGCCCGGGAGCGAGACCCGTATCGCTGTTTCCTCGTATGACAACTCGTCGAAGAAGCGGGCATGCAACATGTCACGGCAGGGTTGACCCAACGATTGGAGTGCCGTCCGTAGAAACGCCAACGCCTTGTTATCGTCCAACGATTCCGGCAAGTATTCGGGTGCCGGTAGCGCGTCGACCATTCGCGTTGCAGCGGCGGCATCCTTGGCGTAACTGGTCAGCGGGGTTTCCTTCTTCTTCCGGACCCGATCCACGCATTTGTTGTGGGCGACCCGGCCGGTGAAGCCGGTCCAGTTGTCGACCTCAAGGAGTTTCATGGTGAGGTCCACAACCGTCTCTTGGGCGATATCATCGGCAGTGCCCGAGTCGAAGCGAAAGGGCGGTGCGAGCGCGATAGCCCGCGCCAGACCAAAGGCATCCCTATATAAATCACGCCACGCGCTCTCATCGCCTTGGAGGCAGCGCTGCTTCAAATCACCGCGTTTCGATTGGGCAGGCACGATCGTCGGAATGAACTGCACGGCGGAGCGGCCCCATCAGACCGCCCCGCCGTTTTGTTGTGCGTTACTTGGTGCCCGTTGGGACAACCGGCACGCCGGGGTCGTAGATGAGGACGTAGGAGGGCTTCATGAGCCGCAACACGGCCCCTTGATCGCCTTCCGCACCGCCACGGCTGGAACCCATCATCTTGAGTTCCTCGGCCATTGCTTTGCCTTTGTCGGCATCTTTGAGCCCGAAGACGTCGTTTTCATAGATGTCGATGATCTGCGCGAGGCCCTTCTTGTCGCCAAGCACCACGGCCAAACCCGCGGCCTCGTCCAACATCCGCTCGGGCTTCAGGTACGGGCATGCGGCCGGGGGATTCTTCCCAGCCAGCGCGATAGCGGACTGAGCCAGCATGGCTGGGTTCCCCGTCTCGCGCCCACGATTGGCCATGGTCGCGACATTCTCGGCTTCAGGTGTGGACATGCCGCGGAAACTGAACCGAACGAGATCCGGCGTAAGGGCGGGTGTCTCCCACGGTTGGAGCTTTTGGGCCAGTTCCTCAACGCGCTTCCCGTAGGCATCTTCCTTTTTCGTCGGGTCGAACATCCCGAAATCCGGGAAACAAACGATCTGCGGCATCGTGACTGGTGACGCTGCGCCGCGTGACTGACCCGCCGCCTTCATCTCGTCCTGATAGGTCTTACAGGCCGGGCACAAAGCAACGATCTCAGTCAATGCTGTGGCGTTTCGTTGCTCGACGGCCACCTGCGCCGCCGCCTTGAACATGGCATCGCTCGTCGTCTTCTTGTCCTGCTTGCCAAGGATGGTCTCCAACGCCTTCAGATTCCACGCCACGCCCGTCATCGCCTTGACGTTGCGTCTTTCCACAGCGCCCACCCAGATGCTCTCGGAGAAGCGCGAGGAGAAGTCCTTTGACTCAAACAGAACACTACCGCCCTCGACACCCCGGAAAAGGTCGCCAGAGTAGTATGTCCTGTCTCCCCCGGCTGGAGTCCAAGCGCTGCCGGACTGCCCACCGTAGTTGTAGTACGTCCTGTCGCCGCCGCCGGGCGTCCAGGCGCTCCCGGAAGATCCCCCGCCACTGAAGTAAGTCCTGTCTCCATCGCCTGGGGACCATGACGACCACTGGCCCCTCGCTTCAACTCCGACGAGCGTCAAAACTGCCATCCCAATCGCCAATCCTTTACCCAACTTTGTCGCATTCATTGTCCATGCCTCCTTATGTATTGCGTTCACCGTTCCTCATCACAGTAGGCGGCCACGATCGAAACGAGCCGTTCCGTTACGGGCCGCCTAACTAACTGTCGAATTCGCCTTCGAAATGTAACAGCCCAAAGGTCTTTCTGAATCTTGTGGTCCAATGCATCACTGTTTGCTGTCACGTAGCTTGCATTTGTGTCTCGGCGGCACGGGTGCCCCGGCAGAATGTGTGCGTATAACTGATTCCGCCGCCGCGAGACGGTCAGCACTCTGAAGCCCAATCGGGCGAGGAAGGCTGTGCCAAGCGGTGCCGATCATATGCCGCCACGCCGGATCGAACTTTGTAGGATCGTCCTTAGGCGTCTGGATGATTGTGTGGCCGAGTTCCATTAAAGATACGGGTTGTTTGAACTGATCGACTGCAGGCCACCCGGAATGCCCGCTTGATTGTAGGCGGGGACGGGCGTACCCGACCCGGAACCCGCTGCTGGATTGTAGGCGGGGAAGGGCGTTACGGGCCCTGAACCTGCTCGCGTGACGTTCGGCAGGGCCTCTTGGTTGTAGGCGCGATTCCAGGGCACGTTGACGGGTCCGGAGCCGGCTTGGCTGACGGGCGTGACGCTGGCTTTGCTTTCACCTTCATCGGGGGGTGCTACGTAGGTCTTGCTCTCACCTTTTGAGGCCCGCAAAGAGGCATTCTCGGTTTTGATTTGCAGGAGGAACTTATCGAGTTCCCACTTCTTCCCCGCGAGGATGTAGTATTTTGCATTGAAACCATTTGCGAGATTATCGTGCGCCTGGGCGAACCACCCAATCTCGCTCGGCCTAGGCTCAATGTCTGCGCAGAGCCACTTCGATATGCCGTAACCAATCGCCCCGATAACCACCACTATGATCATGATCTCAACCAGCGTGAACCCACTCTTGTTCATCGTATTCTTCACGTTCTGACTCCTCACCTCTTGCACCTCCCTGCCCGGCGCAGCCGACTGCCCCCCTTCCCGGACAAAAAAGATGGGGCGGACTTTACACTCACGCCGTCTTCGTAGGCCCGCCAAGACCCTGTCAGACAAACGCAAGGCGCAACGTCACATCGATTTCTTTGCGGTGGTGTCTCGACAAAAAAAGAGGGGCCGCGGACATTCAAGTCCACGCCACCCCTCAAGGCCCGCCAGGGCCCACAAGATGAACGCAAAGCTTGAAGCCGCGGCCCCAGAGGGACGCGACCTCATCAGCAGTGCTCATCTTGTAGTCAGAACTGGCGGTTTTGAGGGATGACACCAACTGCGAGTAATCGCAGAGAATAAATTGTAGTTACAGAGTCAGCCTACTTCATCGAATGGTCCTTTCGGGCAACATCATCGCACACTCACACGGACAAATACCGTCCTACTGACCTCACGCTAAATATCGGCCAAATGCCGGCTATAACCTATGCAGGGCCGCTTAGTCGGTACTGCCTCCCGGGCAAAGCCTGTCCCCATATGGCCAGCATAGTAGGCCGGAGGGTTTTCGGCGCAAGCTAAAATCGGCACGCCGCCACGACTTTCTCCAGACAAGTAATCCAGCACAAAACCACCATAGAAAGGAACCGTATATGTCCGACGACAACAGACTGCTCGACGTACTGACCCGCGAAGGCGTGCTGCTCAACGTGAGCGTGCGCTTCTGGCGGGCCGCCAAGAAGCTCCAGGCAGAGGATCTGGGGCTCGATCCCAGTGACGTAACGGACCGCCTGATCAGCCTCGGCCACAAGAAATTGCTGCCGCGCGAGGATTTGGCGGCCTTTGCGTTGATCGAGAGCCGGGCCCATGCGTTGGTCGAGGCCAACACGTTCCCGTTCCTGAACGGGCTGGGGCATTTCCTGCCCAACCGCAAGCTGGCGGAAGTAACGGCCAAGCTGAACGCCATGGAGGCCGAGTTCAAGACCGCCCAGGCCGACTTCACCGACCGGTACAGCCGCCTGCGCGCCAGCGCCATCACGGAGTGGCGGGAAGCCGCCCGTAAGCTCGCGCATGCGGGCGCCGATCAGGTCGTGGCGGGCATTGAGAATGCGTTCCCGTCGGGCAACCGGCTGGACCGGTACTTCACGTTTGCCGTCAACCTCTTCCAGATCCGGGTACCTGAACGGCTGGAGCAGGACC
>Ga0209697_10005842_pt1 | contig 15138 bp, 5 predicted proteins | sample AliMusrvi5mmetaG_FD_184115 | JGI IMG/M metagenome (GOLD analysis project Ga0209697, IMG submission 184115) | Freshwater lake bacterial and archeal communities from Alinen Mustajarvi, Finland, to study Microbial Dark Matter (Phase II) - Alinen... | ecosystem: Environmental > Aquatic > Freshwater...
CCTCCGACACGACCATCACTCTGCCGACGTGTTCGGGCTTGCCGTGATAGCCGGAGTCGATGAACACCACCTCCCGGCTTTGCGGGATCGGCTGCGCGTCAATGAACACCCCGCCCGGCGTCTGGTTGCCGAAATATACCTGTTGCTCCGAGCCGTCGGGGTTCATCGTCCACAAGTGATGGAACGAGATCGCATCGCGGTTCACATACTCCCAGCGGGTGTAGAGGAGGCGGCCGTCCGGCAGGACCGACGGCGTGTTTTCCGTGACGGAATTCGAAGACAACATCCGCAGCGCGCTTCCGTCCGCTTCGCAGCGGAACATCACCGCCACCGGCGCATACCAGCACATGACATAGCGGTTGCAGCGGCTGGAACAGAACGCGATCCCGCCATCCGGAAGATAACAAGGCTCGATGTCGTCCCAGTCGCCGGTGGTGATCTGGCGAAGGTCGCCGCCGTCGGCATTGATTTCCCAGAGGTTGAAATGGTGGGTCCCGCCCTTCCGGTAGGAAAACAGAATCCGCTTGGCATCATAGCTGACTTGCGGATCGCGGATGCCGCCGCGGGCATCCTCCAACAACACCGTGAGCCGGCCGGTTCGGGGATCGAGACGACATAGTCGCGCGCCGTCGTCGCCATACAGCCATTCGTCGGGGTTGGTGCATGAGTAACCGAAATTCGAATAGTAATGATTTCCCTTCACGCCGGGATTGCGCTCGGCGAAGACAATATCCGCATCAATGGCAGGCTGGCCGCCCCGCGCCGGGATGGCGAGCAGCAGGAGGGCGCAGAGCAGCGCTGCGGTTAGGATTACGGTTGTTTTCATGGTCATTGGTTCGTTGGAACCTACTTGCTCTGCCACACGCTGATATCCTTGAGAGCGCCCTGCCGGTCGTCACCCATGAACCCAATCCGGCCATTATAAGAAACCCGTTTAAGGTTCATCAGGTAATCATTCACATACAGCTCGATCATGTTCTCCCTGATGAGAAGGCGAAACCTGGCCTCCGCCCCGAATTCCATGCCGCGAGCAGACGTCTGTGCCGGCTTGAATTCACCGCCGGCAGCATCGATGTTTCCGAACGCCACCTCATCTTTGGAAAAGACAAGACACTGGCCTTTTCCTTCACCCTGGTCAAAGAAGATCCGGGGACTGATCTGATCACCTGTCCCGGCTGCCGCCCTTACAATCGTCCCCTCGATGACGGTCGTCCTGGCGGGATCAGGTTTCCAATCCAGCATCTTCAGCGACGGAAAATATCCCTCGCCGGCAGGAACCAGGCTGATCTTGACGGGATTTGCCTTCAGCCCGTCATTGTTCTTCCACCACTTCAAACGGAAAATGCCGTCGCGGTCAACATCCACAGCCTTCAATGGCGCTGCAAACACGGTGCCATTGTTGTAGAAGTGATTGACCAGCGGCCCTCCCGGCGCGTTGTGGAAGAAACGTGGAAAATAGATGTCACAGCCGTGCCCGAAAACATTTGGGTTCTTCTTCTGTGAATGGAAAGGCCCTTCCGGCTTCCCGCCTACTGCCACGCGCCCTTCACTGATGATGATGTAGTACTTCTCGCCAATCTTCTGGATCCCGCCAAACTCGCCGTTGATATCCCCCTCGATTGGCGGAAGCGCGGTCCAGGTGATGCCGTCCTTGCTCTCGGCGAAACCGAATCCGCAGGGACGGTACGTCACCTTGGCGGGGTCCGGATCAGCCGTGAAATACCCGTACAAGCTGCCGTCGGGACGCACGACCGTATCGATGCAATCCCAGCGCCCCTTCTCCTTGTACCAGCGCGTGTCCTGGACGAACCTGTGCTTCTCGTCAACCTTGGTCCAGTCGAGCAGATTCGTGGACGTTGCGAACATGATATCCTGCTTGTCCCCAAACCACTCGGAGTAGTTGATCACCCAGGTGTGGTTCCGGCCAAAGTCAGGAGACTTCCAGATATGGCCGGTTCCCATCCACGTCACGCCCGCGCGGGGCTTGATCAGCACGCCTTGCTCTTTCCAGTGGACGCCGTCCTCGGAGAGCGCCAGCTCGTGGCCATCCCATCTGTTGAAATGTCCGGCGAGGTAATACAGGTAATACCTGCCCTCGTGGAAATACGCCCAGGTATCCCATATCTGACCCTTCCGGGAGGGGGTAAAGAAACCCGCGTGCACCGTGAGCGGCCTGTGTGAGACGTGCGCATAGCCTTGGCCGTCAAGAACCAGCGCGCCGTCCTTGATCTTGGCCGTGCCGTTGAGTCGCGCGTCCGGATAATGGCCCATCCCATCCTTGACGCTTCCCCCGTCAAAGGTCCACCATCCGAGCGGTTTGGGCACAGTGAGGACGCCGGGCTTGAGCAGCGCGAGGGCCTCGCCATCCAGAGCCGTGTCATAGATGCGCGCCTCATCGATCGCGCCTTTGAGATATCCGTGCTGCTGGCCAACCAAGCACCGCAGCCCGAGATAGAGATCGCTCTTGGCCGGATAGGTTTGCTGGTTGGCGGCTTCGTAGGCGGCGTAGCGGTGCCCGTCGCGCCAGATTTCTATCTGCTTCCCGCGATACACGACAGCGACTTGCAGCCACTGGTCGGGGGTGGCGGCTTCCTGAGCAAGCGACTGTTGCGCCGCGGGGCTTTGGGTCCGACTGAATAGAGGACTTCCGGCCATCCAACGGCCAGCGGCCCGTTCGCCAAAGGTGATGGCGTCGAATTCATCGCCATCCTGAATTGCGAGCACTCCGGAGCCGGCTTGGACCAGGTCGGCGAGGCGCACCCAGGCGACCAAGGTCTTATCGCGCAGCATGGTTCCATCCGCAGAAGACGTGGATTTTAAGGGATTCTCCCTCGCCTGGTTCTTTTCCTCCGGCTTTCCCTCAGGATAGATCGACTTCATCTTCCAGCTTCTCACATTTTTCACCGCGATATCGCCGTCCTTGCTGAAGAGGCTGACGCCGACATCGTCCGCGTTGTGCGGCTGCATATAGACGACCGCCTGCCGGTCGTTGGCAAACACCTCGACCATGCCCTTATCGAGGAAGACGCGCAGATTGAGCGCCTCACCCGGCTTGAGTTCGAACGGGGCGGCGATCTTGCCGATGGCCAGCTTCTTGCTTTCGGACTGGATGGTAATGGGGAATCCCGTGCCATTCGCGGCGCAAAACACGTTGACTCCGAATTCCCTGGCGCTGCCGGGCTCGATGGTGAGATTCAACTCGATGGTGTCGCCGGCGATCCTCTTGAACAAATGCGTGCCATCACCCTTGACGGTGATGTCAGGTTCGACGGTTTCGGCGGCACGGAGCGTCTCGAGTTCCCGCAGCGGCTTGATGCGCAGCACGCCATCGTCGGGCAAGCTCAACTCGCGCGGCAGCGACTGGATGCCGCTCTGGACGCCGGGCAGATTGCACCACGACCACATGACACGCCGTCCGTCCGGAGTCAGCACGCTCTCCGGCGCGAAGAAATCCCAGCCCTGCCAGTTCATCATGGCGTGGAAATCCGGCAGATACTTCTCATCCTTGAAATCGCCAAGGTAATAGCGGCAGCCCAGTTGGTGGCTGATGCACAGCAGCATCCACTTGTTGCCGAGTTTGAACATGTTGGCGCACGAGACATCCTCGCCTTTGTTGACCCCCAGGGTCGCCGGCATGTCATCGTGCATCAGGAGGCCGAGATTCACCCAATCCTTCAGGTCCTTGGATTTCATCAGGTGCGGCGGGCCACCGCCGGAGATGCCATAATAAGTATCACCATTGAGCCAGCAATCGGGATCCCATTGGCGCACCTTGGAGTCCTCACCCGACGGTTCCTTGGGCATGATAGCCACCGGTTTAGTCCACTGTTCCAGTTGGTCATCGAGGGCGAAAGCCAACTGGTTCCTGCCGGAGCCCGCGCCATGATAGATGATGGCCGGTTTGCCATCCTTGGTGATGAATCCGGTGCCGCTGTACATGCCGTGCCCGGTGAACTTAGGCGTAAGCGTGGTCGGGTGCCATGTCCAGCGCACCATGTCCGTGCTGGAAACATGGGCGAACTTGATCCCGTTGTTGTTGTAGATGTAGTGCAGATGATAGCGGCCTTTCCAATAGAACGCGCAATTCGGATCGCCGGGGAAGGCCCCGCCGGGACCGGGGTGGGCAAGGTGATAGGTCAACCAGTTCGCCGGCGGATTGGCGGGCATCGCCGGGGTTTCGACCCTATCCAACTTCTTCTTTGCGGTGGCGATCAACTCGCCGTTTTGCGTAAGGATCAGGCGGCCGCCTTCGATTTTGGCTCCGCCGTTCAGGTTGTTGACGGGAAAGCGCCCCATCCGGTCGGTCTCCCGGCCATTATCGAACGTCCACCACGCATAAGGTTTGATTTCGGATTCCTTGTTGGTTTCCAGCTTCTTAATTTCATCAGCGGTCAGAGCCTTATCATAAATCCTCGCATCTTCAATGGATCCCTTCAGCGTCTGGCCTGCCCCTTCATGCCGCAGACCAAAGACGGCTTGATTCTGGGCTTTCAGCAAATCTACATTGCTTGCTTCGTATGACGCATACGGTTCGCCATTGCGGTAGATGGATATCTGGTTGCCTTTGTAGACAATGGCCATCTGGACCAATGCCGTGTTATCGGCTTTTTCAACCGGGCTGGCCTGCTGGTCGGCCTGGGTGCGGGCGAAGCCTTCGCTGCCCGCCATCCACTTGCCAGCAGCCCTTTCGCCAAAGACGATCCCGTCAAATCGATCGCCTGACTGGATGGTGAGGGCGCTGCCGCCCTGCTGGGTCGTGTTTGCGAGACACACCCAGGACACCAGCGTCTTGTCGGTGCCCGCAGTGCAGGCCGCGCTCCCGAGCGCCGACGCCGCCAGCGCGGGCAGCAGCGTTTTCATCAGGTTCTTTTCCAGCTTCATTTTTGGTTCGTGTCGCATGGTCTGTGTTTGGTGATGGGTCTCATGAAATTCGTTTTGCGGGGCGCTATTCAAACAGCCGCCGGGTTGGCAATGCTGCGCTTCACCTGTCCAAGCCGGACTGGAGAGCGGGGAAGAAAGGGCAGGTTTCATGGTCATTGATTCGTTGGGATTTTCATTTTCGGGAAAATGCAGCTTAGGGCTGCTTGAGCATTTTGAGGTTCGCTTCCGCGAAGTGCTTTCCCATGAGCGCGAAGATTTTCGCGCAGCCGAGGTAGTGGTAGCCCGCATTCGACACGCCGCGCTTCCACACGGCGGCTTCCGCAGGGCTGATGAGGTCGGCCTCGAACTTCTTCATGAATTCGTTCTTCTGCTCGTTGGTCATTGTCCCGTCGGCGTTGGCATGGTCCTTGTGCTTCGAGTCAAGCAAGGAGCGCATTTGGCCGATTTTCGCACGTTTCGCCTCGATGTCGGCCAACTCATCCGGCCAAAACGGCGCGGTCTGCACGGCGGCGACATTGCCCTTGAACTCGGGCATGTCCGCTGGCGCCGCCATCGCCTTGCGGAACTCCACCGTGGCGGTGGATTGCTCCCTGAGTCCGCTTATGCCCATCACACCGATCACGAATGGCATCTTCGGCGCGTTGAGATCCTTCCGCACATCGCGGATGAAATGAGCAAGCAGCTCCGAATACATGGCATAGCCATCCGGTTGGTGACGCCTCGGATACGTTATACCGTCAACCGCGTCATTCCAGCCCTGGAGCCATGCGAAGCCGGCGATCTCGTATCCCTGTGCGGGATCGTAATCCGGCATCACCTGTTTCGGATCCGCCAGCACCTTTTTCACATGCTCGATCATCAGGCGGTAATACACGCCCGTGGCGGCGGCCCTGTCGGCGTGCCATTTGGGCCGATCCTCGGCTTTGGGAACCCCGTGGGCGCCCTGAGGATGCTGGTCCCAGCCCGCCTGAGTTTCCTTTGGCAACACGTAGGGTCCGGCACTGGGCGGGCGGAAATCGGTGTTGAGAGACTTGCCACCCCAGGCTGTCTTGATGAGCAGAACGGGTTCATCGAAGGCCGCGTCCATGGTCAGGCCGAAGGTGAATTCCGGCCCGATGTTGACACCGGGCTTGGGCTCCTGTCCAGACAGGGCTCCATAGCCAGCCGTCAACTTGCCATGAAGTGTGACGTTGTCGCCGGTCAGATACGAAATCCAGGTGCCTTCGCAAACGGTTGGCTTGCCGTCAGCACCACGCATGGTCTTCAGCAGGGGCGCGGTGGCCGGATCGTCTCCGATGTAGTCGAAGGTGCTGATTCCGGCATGGCCCTCCATGTTGGACTGGCCGGCGAGGATGAACACCTTGAGCGGCTTGGCGAAGGAGATCGGCGAGAGGACGCAGAGCAGCGCTGCGGTAAGGATTACGGTTGGTTTCATTGTTATTTTATTTGTTGGAATTTTCATATTTGGGAATGCAGCTTGGGGCTGCATGATCAGATTGAGGAGATGGTATTTCATGGAGCGATTGCACTAGTGTAGCCCGTCTTACAGAAAACACTTTAAGCGGTTTGATTTCCGATTGATGATTGTTGATTTTTGAATGCTGATTGGATGTTGAGAGGCGTTCCGCCACTTCAACAATCAAAAATCAACAATCGGCAATCATCAATCGAAGGGGTTTCCGAATAGTATGCAATCTGCTTGGCGGGCTGCACTAGCATCCCATACCGGGGAATCAGAATCGCGGGCGGACGCTTGCGTCATCCCAAGCTGGTTGAAGAGAAAGGCGAGGACGTCGGCGTTCTCCTTGATGCGTTCGGCAAGGGCGGTGCCAATGCCGTGGCCCGTGGCGGAGTTGAGCTGCACGAGAATCGGATTGGCGGAGGCGTTGGCCTGCTGCAGGCGGGCGGCCATTTTGCGCGAATTGGCCGGACTGACGCGGCCGTCCTTCTCGCCCGTCAGCAGCAGGACAGCGGGATAAGATTTGCCATCCCGCACCTGGTGATAGGGGGAGTAGGAGAACAGCGCCCGGAATTGCGCAGGGTCCTTCACGCTGCCGAATTCGGTGACATTGAATGCGCCGTTCGGCTCCAGTTCGAAGCGCAGCATGTCATAGATCCCGACATGGGCGACCACCGCGCGTGCCAAGTCCGGGTGCTGGGTCAGGAATGCCCCCATCAGCAAGCCGCCATTGCTCCGTCCCTCCACCGCCAACCTTGCCGGGCACGTGTAACCCCGCCCGATCAAGTGCCGGGCACAGGCCGCGAAGTCGTCGAAGACATTCTGCTTGCGGGTGAGATTGCCGTTGAGATGCCACTCGGTGCCATATTCGCCACCGCCGCGGAGATTGGCCACGACATAAATCCCGCCGCGATCAAACCACAGGCGCAGCGTGCCGTTGAATTGCGGGCGCATGCAGTGACCATAGCCGCCGTAACCTTGAAGAAGCGTGGGATTGTTGCCACCGAGCGGAGTGCCCTTGCGGCGCAGGATATTGACGGGAACCCGGGTGCCATCCTTGCTCACGGCGAACTCCCGCAGCACTTCGATGTCACTCAAATCCACCGGCGAGGTGTTGAATAGCGCCGTTTTGGCGGAGCGCCCCGCGCCACCGTCCGCCGCCGGATCATAGAGATGCCAGGCGTCCGGTTCGGTATAACTGGTGAGTCGGTAGAGCACGCACCCATCGGCCTGATGATCCGCCAGCGCGAGAAGATCCATGACGCCACAACCTGCGGGAACCGGCAGTTCGCAGGCATCTCCGCCCATGAGATCGAAGCGGCGGACGCGCGACGGTCCGCCCGTCATTTCCGATAGATAGAGATGGGAAGCCGTGACAACCATGCGCTCGATCACCGCATCGCCCTCCGGCACCAGCAGCGTGGCATCGGCCAATGCCACGCTGCCATCGGCCGGCAGGCGGAGGATCTTCCCGCGGGGCGCGCCTTGCACCGAGCGGAGGTAAAGCACCGTGCCATCGTGCCCGAAGGCCACCTGCTTGACGGAGTCTTCAAAGCGGGTGACCTGCCGCCACGCGGAAGGATCGGCCTGCCTCATATCCAGCAGCCAGTGGGCGAATTCCCCGCCATCACCATTGGCCACGCTGGCGAGCAGCCAGCCGCCGTCCCGCGAAGCAGTCAAAACGGTGCCGGCGATTCGCGGAAAGCCCTGTCCGACCGCATATTCGTCGCTCGTATCCGGGGTTCCCAGGCGGTGGCGGTGGATTTGTTGATAGAAACCGAGATCGGCGGACGGGCGCTCGTCGGGGTGCGGGTAGCGGGTGTAGAAGATCCCCAGTCCATCCGGTTCCCAGGCCGCGCTGCCGGACCCGGTTGGATACTGGACCCGTGGAATGCGGTCCGGCAGGGCCAGCCCGGTTTCCGTGTGATAGAAATGCAGGGTGCCCACCTCGCTGCCGTATTCCGACAGGCAGACCGCGACCCGTGTGCCGTCAGGGGATGGCGCGAACCAATCGATGGCCACATGGCCCTTGGGTTCGATTTCGTTGGGGTCGAGGACGATCTTTTCCGAGCCGGGATCGTTGGCCGACGCCATAACGACCAGCAGGCGCTGCTGTTTTGGCGGTTGGAACTTGAAGGCAAACAGGCCGCAGGGCCGCGCGACAGGATCGCTATAGGAAGGTGTCACCTGCGCGAACAGGGCGGTCAATTGCGCGAGCACGTCGGCCCGGCCTTCGAGCGCATCCAGATGGTGGCGCGCGCGGCGGTTCTGCGCGTCCGTCCACGCCCGCACGGCGGGATCATCGCCGTCCTCCAACCAGCGGTGTTCATCCATCACCACGACACCATGATATTCGTCGCGGGCGGGATGATTGAGGTTGTCGGGATGAGGAGTGGTGGCTGGGAATGCGAGTGAGTTGGACATGGCTAAGATTTCATAGAGCGATTGTTCTTCATCAAATGACTGGCGCCCGTTTATGGCTGGATGCTCTCCGGAGTGCTTTCCATCCACGGAGGAAAATCCGTGTACATCCGCACCGTGGGTTGTTTGAACCGGGCATCGACCAAGGTCAGGACGATTTCGCGCCGCCGCTCGGTGGCTTTCCAACTGACCGATTGGCCTTTGACCCATTCACCCGTGGTGCTGCGAAACTCGACCACGACGGGATACATGTTGTAGTCATTGATCCGCTTCGAATGGGGAAACTGGACGTGTTTTCCGGGCGGGATCTCGGGGGTGGTGGCTCCGGACAAGACGAATCGCACCGGCACGGGCGCCAGATTGATCGCGCGGATGAAGCCCATGCCGAAGCTGCGGGTGTCATCATCGAAGCTCCGAACCTGATAGACCGGTTTGCCCTCGCCCTTTCCTCCCGGCAGGAAGAGAAACAATTGGCGTTCGGATTTTCCGATGGGGCACTTGCCCACCAACTCGAGCACGGGTTTTCCGTCCGGACCGGGTTTCTCAACATAAAATGCGGCCTCGTTGGTTTTGAAAACGCCCTTCAATTCCGGCGAAACATCCGTGTAGAGCGGTATCTCCGTTCTGTTCCCGCCAACTGCATTGGAAATGACGACCTTGTCGATGCCGCCGACTTGCTCAAGGCACAAAGTGCGGAATGTGATCTTGCGTTCCTCCCCGGCACGGCAAACGGCGGAAAGTAGGAAGAACAGGATGGAAAGGAATCGGAAGTGTTTCACGCGAATGTGGGCATGGGCTGGTCTGGCGATTTCAGATTTCCGCCGGATTCAGCCACCGGAATGAGATGATCTTGAACTGGCGTCCGAAGAGTTCATTGGATGGCAACGTCGGTTTGGCATCCGCGGCTTCCGCAGGGTCGAGATAATCGGGAATGCGCTGGACGATGGCTTCGCAGTAGGCGCGTGCCGTGATCTTGCCCGTGGCGTCGCGGGCATCGCCATAGCCGCGGATGCGGAAGGTGTCGGAGCGCACGGAGACGAATGAGCCGATGGCGGACAAAACATCGCCTTGGCTGATTTCACCCGGAGCACCGGCACCGGTATTCCCGGTCACGGCGGCGGCGTTTTTCCACCCGTATCCGGCCACGTCCGCCGGAGCGACGGCGCGGGCATTGGAAGCCATGTTCGCATTGACATTGGACCGGTCCAGGGCCGCTTGGATCGCGCCTGTGTTAGATAAGGCTCCGGCCTCTCCGAGCCGCCGGTTCACGAACTCGGACATCGAAAGAAACGGTCCGCGGGTTCTGACTTCCGCCACGATCTCCTCGGCGAGTTTTTTGATTTCTTCCGGTGTGAGTGTCTGATAGGCGTTCCAGAGTTTCTCCTTGTCGTTGAAGGTATTGCTCGCGGCTGCGGGCCGGCGGACGCGCAGGAAGGGAACTCCGGTGGATTTTTCGCTTGCGCCGGTGGCAAGCGGGATATCGCTCTCGGACAGTCCGGATAACACCGCGGTCCATGCGGGCACCGATGTGCTGTTCACATTGAAGCCGCCTTGCGTCATGAGGTGGGCCGCGGATTTTTTGCCGCCGGCAGTCAGGGCAGCGGTGCTGGCAGCCGTCGCGGACATGCCCGGAGGCTGGTAGGCGGCGTTGCGTTTGTTAGGCAGGCTCTTGGTGCCGTCGAAAAATTGCTCGGCCAACTCTTTCTGGGTCATCGCGGAAGCCCCCGTGTAAGCCGTGCCCTGAAGGGTGGACAGTGTGGAGAACCAGTATGAGTCCCACAGACGGTCGTTGGCCAGCCATGAGTGGTCGAGCACGGTTCTCGAAGAGTCCACTTTGAAGAATGCGGCATTGGGTGGGAGTGCCGGATGGGCGCGGGACTCGCCGACCGTGTAAGTCACATAAGGCATGCTGCCGATGCTGCCGCCATTGGCGTGGCGGAGTTGGGCGATGGACTGCAGCGGTGCCATCGGAATTTCATAAACGGTGGAGGAGATTTCCCCGTTCAAGGAACCATTGCCGCCGAACAGGAATCCCTGCTCATTCTTAGGCCCGCCGGATTCGATGGCGGCGCTGCCATTCTTCACCGGGACAAAAGCGAACTCCAGGGGGTTGGTGCCTTGCGATGTGGAGTTGATGAAATCACAGGTTGCCATCTGGAAGGCAGCTCCCGTATCCGCCACCGGGCGGCTCTTGGTGAATGATTCGACGGTGGTCTTCGCACCGACGCTGAAGATGGCGAACGGGCGGGCCTTGACGTAGTTTCTGACTTGGTTAACCGTATCCTCGTAGATACTCAGCGTGTTGATGGGTGTAGCTCCCGGAGCTGGAAATTCAGCGGGAAATGACCGTGGGTCCGGAAAGCGTGGCGATGTGCCTTCTTCCAGAACCTTCTTCAGGTTCATCTGATCCTTGTAGAAAAACTGGGTTTTCGCCGCCTCGCCGCCGTTCAATCGCACCGTGATCGCAAAGGTATTGTTGGCGTTGGCGGGGATGAGAGGGCCATAACGGACTTGGATTTTGTCCGTCGGCGCCAGAAAAATATTGGCATATTCGCCGCTCTGCGCGATTTTGGCAGGTGAGCGATTATAGGGGACCAGGTAGTCGATGGTGAAACCCGCGCCGTCATTGGGGCCGGTGATCAGGCCTGGAATCATCCTGGCGGCTCCTGTCAGGTTGCTGAACCAGTCGAACATTTTGCTCTCATCATTCTGCATGGTTGCGTCTTTGGGAAAGGGCGTGCCAAATATTTTCGTTTCGCCCGGCTTCATCACCACCTCCGTCGCGCTGTCCAGACTGGTCGAGAGCGTCATGTTGAAGGTTTTATTTGTACCTACCCCCCAAATATACATGTCATTGAAGGGAATGAGTCCCGAGGTTGAACACGACTGGTCGTTGATGATGAATTCGAATCCGATGGGAATTTTGGCGAACTCGACCTGGAGATTGGTGCAGCGGAGTGGCACGTTGTAGGGATTGTGCAACGTGATGACCGGCAGATACATCAGTCTGAGCTCGTATTCGTTAGCTTGCCCACCCAAACCGGTGTGATCTGACCGTGACATCAAACTGAACACCATGTCCACCCGCGCCACTGTCGGCATCAGCACGGGCTTCTTCACCTTGCTCATGTCCGGCTCGTAACGGGTCTTGTTCAAGGTGGCATCGTTGATTTCCTTCAAATAGCTTGGCGGAGTGGTCACGACGGGCAGGGTCGCCACGAGTCCGTCCCTGGGGTTGTCATTGGCGTTGGTGCGGCGATAGAGCCTGGCGTAATTCGCATAAAGCTCCCACTGGCTGTCCGATGTCGCGTTTTCAAATGGAATGCTTGTGTTGGAGTAAAGATAGCGCCCCGAGTAATCGGCAGGCAGCGTGGTCCCATAGTCTCCATCGAACAACACGCTCAGATCCGTCTTCAACCCGCCGTTTGCCACGTCCGCCTGCAAGGAAGAGGAGCAGACCGTGAAATCGTTGAAAAACCGGGGCACGGCGTCTTTGTCAGATGCCTTGATTTGCGCCTCGTCGAGACTGACGAGTTTGGGCAGGCATTCCCGCAGGCTTGCGGGCGGCTCGTCGAGGAATTCCATCCCGTCCACCTTGACGAAGCGGTTGCGCGCCGGGGTTCCCGCCTGTGTGATCGAGTCACCCACGCCGGCCGGTTCATCCGCCGGGAGGAGATCGATGCGACTTTTCACCCCCTCGTCAAGGACCGTCCATGCGATGGAACCGCGGGTGCCGGCAGTGGCCCCCGATCCGCCCTTGATCGGAATCAGAGGCGCGGAGATTTCACGGTTGGCCAGATTGGTACCGAGACTGCCGGTGCTCACGAGAGGGGTGCTTCCCTGCACGGAAGCGGACGGGAGCGTCTGCGGATCCAGCGTGGCCGCGGGATTCGGATTGGACATGAGATACCCGAGAAAGTTGGCTCCCGTTTTCGCATCCACGTAATTCTGGTTTGAAACGCCGGATGGCGCGGGTTTCCAGGATTTCCACACCCCGGTGACACCCTCCGGATGGGTGGGTTTCACCAAGTTCGCCGGGGCGGTCACACGGCGGTCCGGCCCGGCGCTCTTCTGCAACTCGCCGATTGCCAGCATGAGCGCCAGCCGCGCGTTGGCCCGCGCTTCCGCCATCGCCTGACCTTGGCTGGTTGAGCGCAATGAAATGCTGGAAAGCGTCAACAACCCGACCGCAATGACAGCCAGCAGGATCATCAACGAGAGCGTGACGACCAAGGCAAAGCCGGGCTTGGGTCGGCAGGTTTCCTGCGGACTCCTATTCTGGAACAAGGGTGTCTGGATAAGGGACATCATCTAATTACAGAAGTTGATGGCAACAGGGGAAATAGCCGGGCCCACGGTCATTTCCCGGGATTCTTCGGAATCGCCGGGGTGGATCCGGCGCTCAACAATGGCGGGTGATCCTTGGCGGCCTCGATGACCTTGATGGCGTGTTCGACGGCAGGGATCGTGGTGGCTGGAAACTGCCATTCCTTGAGGAGCTCTTTGTAATCGACGATGAGCTGCTTGAGATCCGGGATGATGACCTTGGCGGCAGAGCCATAGGCTTCGAGCGCCTTCATGATTTCCACCGCGTTGTGACAGCCATATTTGCCTTTCGCAACCAGGGGTGCGGCCCTTATGCCCTCTTGGAAATGGTACTTCGCCAGGACCTTGAAGGCGCTCACGCGGATATCCCTGCTGAACATGGTGTTGGCCGGACCATGCGATGTGGCGAGTTCCACGATGTCCGGCAGCAAGGTCTTCACCTCGTCCGCAGTCAACTGGTTGATGAAGCCTCCCAGTGAGCCACGCGCCCTGCTGTCCGCGTTCTTGGATGCCGCCCGTGCCGCCTTGAACACCATCTTGGGATCCGCCTGCTTGATGTCCAGCTTCCCCGAGAACAACACCTCGATCAGTTGACCATGGGCGAGCTGGATGGGGTCGGCGAAGTTGACCGGCACGAGCGGTTCGGCGGTGTCGATGAACGCCTTGAGGATGTCGTTGAGGGCCGGTTGCGCCGCGACGCCCAGATCCTTGATCGCGCGGGCCGCCAGGAAACGCAGGCCACGATCCTCATGACTGAGCAGGCGGACGAGAACGGGCAAGGCCTGCGAGGCCTTGAGTTGACCGAGAGCTTCGCAAGCACCCAGGCGCAAGCGGGCATCCTTGCCCTCCGCCGCGGTGATCCACTGCGGCACCAGCGCCTGCGCTTCCGGGCGCTTGGCCAGTTCCTCCGCCGCCCACAGGCGGACGATGGGCGACCAGTTGCCCAAGGCTGTGGTCAGTTCCTGAGCATTCATTTTCTTGCGATCCAGGTCAAAACGGCCGGCGGCGATGGCGTCAGCCACCTCCTGTTGGGTCAGCCAGGCGGGAGCTTTTTTCCCCTGTCCCGCAGCCACAGTCTTCATGTCCTTGCCGGTGATGCAGAGCGTCTGCAAGGCCGCGGCATACGACAGGATGTGGGAAGCAGTCGGGCTCAGGCCGTTATAGGTGCTCCTGCCGTAGTAGGTGTTGTCGTCGGTTTTTCCGGGGCCGTATTGCTCGGCGCCATCGTAGGTGAAGGTCCCGTCGCAACGCCGCGCCAGATCGAAGTGCCAGGACAGCTCCTTGAAGAAGGCCGCTGCCGCCTCGGGGCCGCCCATATTGGCACCCACCATGCGCCACAGATAACTGAAACCCTGGCCGGTGTGTCCGTATTGGGTGGTGGGATAGGAAGCGACGCACATCTTGGCGAAATATTGTGTTTCTTTGATCCGGTCGGCCTGGACGCCGAACAAGACGGCAGCCATGGGATTCTTACCATTGTTGGCGTGGCTCCAACTCGGTTCGTGTTCGCCGTAGGGGATCGACCCCTTGTCGACGTAATAGCCGAAGAACCCGTTGGCCCGCGCCACGGCGGCATCAACCACGGGATCCTTCACCCCGCAACGCTTGCCCATGACGATCGCAAGGTTGGCCGCTACGCCGCACTCGTTCACAGGACCATAGGGGGCTATGGAACCATGGAATGCGCCCTTGGCGGTCAGGTCGGAGATGCCGTGCCCCAGGGTGCCATACATGCTCTGGCCCTTGGCCAGCGTGAGGGTGATCTCTTTGATGGCGGGGGCCACCGACTTGTCGCCGGTTGACAGATAATATTCGCACAAAAAGATACCCTGATACGCCATTCTCCATACTCCCATGCCGATCTTTGGCATGTCATATTTGAGTGTCGGCGGTCCGACCGCCTGGGCGATCGCCTTGATCTGCGGCAGGAAGCGGGGATCACCGGTTGCCAGCATGGCGAGACCGCTGATCTCCTGCCACATGTCGGTCTCTTTCTGCAGCGCCGCGCAGGCTTCCTCCAGGATCTTCGCCGACTTGGGACAGTGGTAGGG
>Ga0209697_10005847_pt1 | contig 15134 bp, 13 predicted proteins | sample AliMusrvi5mmetaG_FD_184115 | JGI IMG/M metagenome (GOLD analysis project Ga0209697, IMG submission 184115) | Freshwater lake bacterial and archeal communities from Alinen Mustajarvi, Finland, to study Microbial Dark Matter (Phase II) - Alinen... | ecosystem: Environmental > Aquatic > Freshwater...
GACTTCTCACTGCTTCATCGCCCTCCAGAACATGGCTCTCTCCCTCTCCTCATCCTCCATTTCCCAACTTCCAGACCTGTCCAGCTTTGATCGCGCACTTTTGTCCAGGTTTGTTTGCAGCGCCACACAAGCTCAGGGCGTGCTTGCATTTTTCGGGGCACCCGGTGATGCTGCACTCCCGCCGGGCGTCCACGATGGCTCCGGCCCGGCGGGAAAACGACCGATCAGAAGTATCAAAGAACCGATGGCGACGATTTTGGAACACAAGGATGCCTTGGGGCGCAGCGCTCAAGCTTTGCAGGAAACCGGCGAGTTGGCCGGCGAGCGGCTGGTCCTCAACATGGGCCCGTCGCATCCTTCCACGCACGGCGTCCTCCGGCTGGTCATGGAACTCGACGGCGAGGTGGTGACCAAGGCGACCCCCGAGGTCGGCTACCTCCACCGCGGGGACGAAAAAATCGCCGAAAACATGCAATACAACCAGTTCGTCCCTTACACCGACCGGCTGGACTACCTCGCCCCGATCGCCAATAACATCGCCTACGCTCTGGCGGTCGAAAAACTCATGGGATGGGAAATCCCCGCCCGCGGCAAAGCCATTCGGGTGATCGGCTGCGAGCTCGCCCGCATCTCCGCGCACCTCCTCATGATCGGCTGTCTCGGGATGGACCTCGGGGCGATGACCCTCTTCCTCTACACCTTCACGGAACGGGAAAAAATTTACGACCTGATGGAAACGCTGACCGGGGCCCGGTTCACGACCAGCTACACCCGCATCGGCGGCCAGACCCACGATCTCTCGCCCGCGTTCATCCCGCAGTTGAAGGAGTTCCTGCGGACGTTCCCGCCGGCATTTGTCGAGGCGGACAAACTGGTCACGCGCAACCGCATCTTCGTGGACCGCACGAAGGACATCGGGGTCATCACGAAGGAGGATGCCATCGCCTACGGGCTTTCCGGACCGAATCTTCGCGGCTCGGGTGTCGATCACGACCTCAGAAAAAAGCACCCCTATCTGGATTACGAGAAATATGACTTCGAGATTCCCGTGGGCTTGACGGGTGATTGCTACGACCGCTACCTCGTGCGCATGGAGGAGATCCGGCAGAGCGTGAGGATCCTTGAGCAGGTCGTGGAATCTCTGCCAACCGGTCCGGTCAACCACCACGACCCGAAGAGCACGCTTCCCGACAAGGTCGCGGTTTTGACAAAGATGGAGGAGCTCATCCACCATTTCCTCGTTGTCACCGAGGGGGTGGACGCGCCCGCCGGAGAGGTCTATTTTGGCGCCGAAAATCCCAAGGGCGAGCTGGGGTTCTACATCTACAGCAAGGGAGGGGGAGTGCCCTACCGCTTGAAAATCCGCTCCCCATCGTTCGTCAATCTGAGCATTATGCAAAAAATTATTCCCGGGCATATGATCAGCGACGTGGTGGGTATTTTGGGGTCCATGGATCCCGTCTTTGGCGAGGTGGACCGTTGATCCCATGACACTCGCCAATCTACTTTCCGAGTCCCAGATCGTTCCCTCCATGGTGTCGGGCGAACGCTGGCAGGCGATCGCCGAGTTGGTGGACTGCCTCGTCAAGGCCGGAAAAATCGACCGGGCGGACCGTGACAATGTCCTCGATTCGATCCGGCAGCGCGAGGAAACGATGAGCACCGGGATCGGGTTCGGAATCGCCATCCCTCACGCCTCGTCGGACAAGGTGGACGAAGTGGTCGCAGCGTTCGGCCGCTCGGTGAAGGGCATCCAATTCGACTCTCTGGACGGGCAGCCCGTCTTTTTTATCGTGCTTTTTGTTGTCCCGAAGGACCAGTTCCAGACCCACCTGCGGACGCTTGCGGCGATCGCAAAATTCCTCAACGACAAGGCGGTCCGCGACGATCTGGCCAACGCCGCGAACGAGGCGGCGATCCTGCGTGTCTTCGAAAGCCGCTCGCCACGCGGATGAGCGATTCCGGTGGGGTTGAACAGATGAACATTCGCGCTGCCAACCCAGTGTAGCATTGGGCGTCCCGCCCGTGTGGAACTCTCGCTCCGCTGCGAGAATCAGTCTCCAGAACGGCAAGCCTTCCTGGCGATTGAGCTTGTTTTGCTGCACTCGCCGACTCCATTGTTCAGCCTATGTCCGAGGAGAAAACCCACCATTCCCAGCAAGAGCAGAACAGAAAGAAAAATTCATGAGCACAGCAGACATTTTGAGACAGGAGGGTCGGCAGGAAGGCGAGCAGAGGGGGCAACTCCTCGCCCGTCAGCAAGATGTCGTCGAGGCTCTGGAAATCCGCTTTGCTCGGGTTCCCGATGGACTCCGCGAGGAAATCGGTCACATCGTTGATTCTGCACGCCTGCATGTCCTTCACCGCGCGGCTATCCGGTGCGCAGATCTGGAATCCTTCGTCAAGGATCTCTGAGCGCCGCGTTATTGTCGCAATCCGCAATCCCCGGCCTCGCGGGTGGTGGTCGGCGAACTGTCGGACATTGCTCAATCGCTTCGATGTTCTGATCGCGCAAGAATTGTCAGAAATCTTTGGCTTCTCTGACCGCCAATCCGCATCCACTCCGGGGAGCATACCCGCCCCCGGATGTGGTTTCCGGCACCCTCACCGGAAAAATAGCCCCTTCACAAAACATGATTCGACACGAGGAGATCCCTAAAAATGCAAGAATATCCACACTGACCCCAGTTCCCAGTTCCCGGCCCAAGGCGAGACGCGCAAATGTCAAAGAGCAAGACCCCCAGTTCCTACTCATTTCATGCGTGTTCTAGAATCCAATCCGTCAGTTAACCGGACACCCGTGGTCAACCGTTGTAAAGCTTGGACGGTTACACAACACTAGCGAGGATGAATGGCAACTATCTTCCGCACGACAAACTTTGCATACTTGCCTTCATAAGTTCGAACGCCGTAGACATGGTTCAGGACGCACGGGGTGTCCTGGAGTGCGTCTGCTTTGGCTTCATCTATTTCCTTCACGGAATCAAAGGAGACCTCCCCCAGGTCGTAGTGTCCATGCCCTCCTCCGGATCGGACGAAGAAATGCCTAAAAAACGGCGCGCCTTCCTTGCTTTCCAAATTTAAATCCTGCCCTCTTTCGTCGAGTCCCTTTGAAAAATTCATGCCTTTTACACCATCCCAGACAACATGTGTAGTGGCATCCTGCCAATTAAACTTGTTTTCGGTTTTGTATACGTAATCAATGGTGATGGCTCTTGGGTAAGCGAGAATGAAATTGGCATTATTGGCGTCTGAAGAGCGTTCCCCTCCCTTTGCCCAAGGGGTCCTCATTATCAAAACGCCCGACTGCTTGGGCAAGGCATTTGCGGTTGTGCCCCGGGCAAAAGGAGATGCAGAGGAGTCGCTCTTGGCAGGTTCCAGTTTGGCAAAGGAATAGGTGTACCCTGTTTTCGTGACATCGATGCCGTAAGGTTGAAAAGTGATCCCTGTGAAGGAGTATTTTCCCTGCGCGTTGGTTGTCTCGCTTCGTCTGGCCTGACTGTCAAAATATCCATTGCTCCGATTGATTGTCAGGACTACATTGGCACCGGTAACAGGTTTACCTTCCTCGTCTGTCACGATGCCCGATATGGATGTCTTATTTTCGGCCGGTATCCCCTGAAGTGTCGCCTTCGCCCAGATAACTTGACCTTCTTCAATGGTCAGTGACTCTTCAACAGGAAAGTGATAAAACGAAGCAACAACTAGGATGTTATAGCGATCCGATTTTCCGCTACTCATCGCACGAGAAATGAACCAACCATCGTTGAATTTGTACGTGTCCTCAGCGTTCGAATCGTTGTACTTCAACGCGACGGCAAATTGCCCGGGCTTCGGGAAAAACTTCTTTTCATCCTCGACCTGCCCCGCGACGGCAAATCCCCCCTTTTTCTTGATTGTTTTTTCGATTTCGGCAAGCCGACTCTTGAACTCTGCAGGAGCCTGACTGATGTTCGGCTTGGTTATCTGCTCGACTTTGCTTCCTACCGGTTGCGCATAGGCATACTGTCCGGCGCAAAATGGCAAAAGCAACGCATGAAGAGCGGTTGCCGCAAGGCGTCTGATAGGAAATCGCTTTCGGCCCTGCGGGGCGTTGGTCCAGAGTTTGAAGCTGGAAGCTGGTGTTCCCATGGACAGAAGCTGGCAGATCGGGGTTTGAGAGTCAATGTGTATCCCAAATCCGCGCGTAAGGGAAAGGAAAAGAGCGTCGAAGGTCGAAGGGGTCAGGCCTTGCGCATTGACATTTTGCGTGACTCACCGACGACCCGGCGAAGCACCCGGTCACAGGTTGGCGAAACATTTTTTTCCCGCAAGCCGGGTCCATGGGACGGCGCTGGCGATGCCGCAGGGGAGGGAATTGCCGCCGCCGTGGAGGATTTCGGCATGGGCGAGCGCGGTGCCGGAGACCTTTTGAAAGAAGGACAACCCACGCGCCCAGTCGGAGGCGACCGTGGAGCCGGATTTGATTTCGACGCCGCTGAGGTTTGTGTCGTCACCGATTTGCGCAAGCTCAGACATCCTGCTCTCGCTCGGAGAAAATGATGAGGCGGGGAAAATCGATGCTCCGCTTTGGTATCAGTTGATTCGCGCCGCCCCCGGCCTCTACCCTTCGGGTCAACCTGCGTTTGGTCTCCCGAGCGGCTGCCTTCGCCGCCTGGGGGTGCCCCGGCACCAAACGCTCAATTTGGCCGATTCACGAAGCGCTATCGCGCTGGTTTTCCGATTCCCGGTCGAAAAATCTTCGAATTTCCGGTGCGCCTTACAGAAAAGGATTGATCACCTGCACGCCGCCATAGTCTTGTCCGGCGTTCAGATCCTCGGACAAGATCGCGCGGCACTTCAGCGTTTGTGCGGCGGCCAGAACGAGGCTGTCCCAGTAGGAAATCGAATAGCGCGCGCGGATATCGAGTGCCCGGAAAACTTCGCCGGGCCCGATGGGCAAAATCGGAAACGCCTCCAGCTTCCGCAAAATCCGGACGGCAGAATCGTGGCTGATCGGTGGCGAAAGCTTGCGCGTCGCATTGACATAAAACTCGCCGAGCACCTGGGAGGAAAACGCGATTCCGGGACGCCGCAGAGTTTCTCTCGCGAGTTCGCGCTTCGCGGTTTCGTCGGGATGCTTCGATTGGGCGTAGAGCAGGACGTTTGTGTCGATGAAGAAATCAGCGGTCATAAAGTTTGGATCGATCCCGTTCCCGTGCCCCGGCCCTCCCTGGGGTCCCCTCCCGGTCCATCACCTCAAACAACTCCTCAATCTGCCTGTCAGGGTCCGTTTTCTCGGCCTGCAAGGAACGAAAAAAATCCCTCACCAACCCGCTGACCGATGTCCCCCGGTGCGCGGCCACAATCCGACCGTTCCGATAGCTGTCCTCATCAACGCTCAGGGTAATATTTCTCATGTGGATCACATGATCACGCGATGCACATGATGTCAATGTCGAAAAATTTCTTCGCTCCCCAAGTCGTAGCTGGTGGTGAATTCCGCTTCCGTCTTCGCCTCTCTGGGCAGGTAGTTTTTTTCCTCCCAAACCGGAAGAGCGTGCGGATGGCCTTGAAATATCCCTTTACCGTCGAGGGTTCTTTGGAGATCGTTACCCCCTTCGTTTCCAGCACCTGCGCCTTTTTCTTCTTCGCCATTCCGATGGATTGCCCCACACTTGCCCCAACTGCAAAAGAAACCATGGATTACCATAGAAACGTAACGGGCGGCCGTTTCGACCGGCTCAAGGCCCTGAGCCTGTCGAAGGGGACTCCCGTTCTCCCTGCCTGCGCTGCTTTTCACCACATCCGATGAGCGGCACGCCACGCGAAATCCTCGGCGGACGGCTGCGCCTGGCGTTGGTAGCCGCGGGCCTCGATCCGGATCGCTGTGAGGTTTCCGCCGCGGCGGACACGCGTTTTGGCGATTACCAGTCGAATGCCGCCATGGTCCTCGCCAAGGAGAAGCGGGCGAACCCGCGCCAGCTCGCGGCGGATATCCTTTCGAAAATCGATGTCGCGGGGATCTCCGCCTTTCCCGAGGTTGCGGGCGCGGGATTCCTGAACTTCCGGCTGGAGGCGGAGTTCATCGCTTCGGCGGTTCAGGCGCTCGCGGGCGATCCGAGGCTGGGGGTTGCCCCCGCAATGACCCCGCGGAAAATCGTGCTGGATTTCAGTGCCCCGAATGTGGCGAAGCCGATGCATGTCGGCCATATCCGCAGCACGATCCTCGGCGACTGCCTGGCGCGGGTCGCGCGCTTTCTCGGGCACGAGGTCATCACCGACAACCACATCGGCGATTGGGGGACCCAGTTTGGGAAGGTGATTTACGGGTGGAAGCATTTGCTCGACCGCGAGGCGCTCGCCCGCGATCCGATCGCCGAGCTGGTCCGGCTCTACCGCGAGGTCAACCGGATCGAGGAGGCCGACGAAACCGTGAAAAAATCCGCGCGCGAGGAGCTGGTCAAACTCCAGGCGGGAGACCCTGAGAACCTCGCGATCTGGAAAGAGACCGTCGAGCTTTCGTGGCGCGAGTTCGAAAAACTCTACGCCCTGCTCGACATCCGGTTCGACGAGCGGCTGGGCGAGAGCGCCTACAACGACGCGCTCGCTCCGCTTTGCCAAGACCTTCAAAGCCGGGGCATCGCGCGGGTCAGCGAGGGAGCACTTTGCATTTTCTTTCCCGACATCCCCGCTCTCGCGGAAAAGCCGGCCATCGTCAGGAAAAGCGACGGGGGGTTTCTCTATGCGACGACCGATCTTGCAACCATCGAGTATCGGGTGAAACGCTGGAACCCGGATGCCATCTGGTATGTCGTCGGCGCCCCACAATCCCTCCATTTCCAGCAAATCTTCGCGGCCTGCCGGATGCTGGGAATCGGTGCCGACCTCGCCCACATCACGTTTGGAAGCATCCTTGGCGAGGATCGGAAAATCATGAAAACCCGCTCGGGCGACAACGTCGGTCTCGCCGAGGTCCTCAACGAAGCAGTCGAGCGTTCCAGAAAATTGATCGCCGCCCGCGGGGATACGTTTTCTGAGGGTGATATCGAATCCATCGCCCAAACCATCGGCATCGGAGCCGTGAAGTATGCAGAGCTCTCGCAGAACCGTCACACGGACTATGTCTTTTCCTGGGACAAGCTCCTGGCGATGGACGGCAACACCGCCCCTTATCTCCAAAATGCTTACGTGAGGATCCGTTCGATTTTTCGCCGCGGGGGCATCGAAGCCGATCCGTTGGCCAAGATCCTCATCTCCGAGCCCTCCGAGCGCATCCTCGCCATCAAGCTCCTCCAGTATGCCGAGACCGTGCCCGTCGTGCTCGAGGATTTCCGCCCGAACATCCTCGCCAACTATCTCTACGAACTCGCGAACACCTACCACTCGTTCTACGAAGCCTGCCCGGTCCTCAAAGCCGAACCCGCCCTCCGCGCCAGCCGCCTGCTGCTCAGCGAAATCACCGCGAGAACACTTTCCCACGGTCTCTCGCTCCTCGGAATCCGCTGCCCGGAGAAAATGTGAAATCCCAATTTATGAAAATGTCTTTCAGCTCGCTTGCCGCCGCAATCGCGGCCTCCGTTTTCTCAATGATCCCAGCCGGCGCGCTAGAGGATGCGCCGGCATTGAGCGCGCTCGCGCAAATGCCGGTCACCGAGGTCACGATCTTCAAGGATGGGAATGCCTTTGTTTTGCAGCAGGGCATGATGCCGACCGATTCCGCCGGGAATGTGCTGATGGATTATCTGCCGGTGCCGGTGTTCGGCACATTCTGGCCGTTCGTGTCGCACAAGGACGTGAAGCTCGGCTCGGCCACCGCCGGCCAGCGGCGCGTGTCCGTCGAGCGGACCCCGTTGACGATCCAGGAATTGATTGAGGCGAATCCCGGCGCGTCGGTGGTGCTCACGGAATCGCCAGGTTCAAACGTGCAGCAACCGCTTTCCTATCCGGCGACGATCATCGGCTTGACGGAGCGCAGTTCCAAGGAGCTCGAGGCGACGGCACCGCCGAACAGCGGCGAGAAGTTGCCGCAAAAAGGAAACGTCGTCCTGCTGCGCACCGCCGAGGGGACCAAGGCTGTCCCATTGGAAAAGATCCAGGATGTGACGTTCAAGGACCCGCCGAAGAACGCGTGGGGCAACGTGGAGTTCCGGAACCTGCTGACCCTGCAACTCGACTGGGGCGGACGCAAACCCGAGCACGCGGTCGAAGCGGGATTGATGTATTTGCAGCGCGGCCTCCGCTGGATTCCCGAATACAAAGTCACCATCGACGGGCAGGGGAAGGCCGCAGTGAAATTGCAGGCGACCCTGGTGAATGAATTGGCCGATATGAAGGACGTCACCTGCCATCTGGTTGTGGGCGTGCCGACTTTCCAGTTCAAGGATATGCTGGATCCGATGGCGTTGCAGCAGAACTTGGCCCAACTGTCACAGTATTTTCAGCAGCCGGGTTCCCCTGGCGGACAGGCATTTTCGAACCTTTCAAATGCCGTGATGACACAGACCGCGAAGATGGCGGACGCACCGCAGCGCGCCGACGCGGCACCCGAAGTCGGAGAGGCAAACCAGGTCGAGGACCTGCACGTTTTCACGGTCAAACACGTCACGCTCAAAAAGGGGGAGCGGATGGTCGTGCCGGTCGTGGAGTTCACGGTGCCCTACCGGGACATCTTCGTGCTGGATCTCCCTGTCGCCCCGCCGACCGAAGTCTGGCGGCGTTTCAACAACCAGCAGCAGAACGAGCTGGCCCGGTTGCTCGGCGCCCCGAAGGCGATCCATAAAATCCGGATCAACAACACCAGCGAGCATCCGCTCACAACGGCTCCCGCCCTGATCCTGAGCGACCGGCAGGTGCTCGCCCAGGGCCTGATGACTTACACGCCGAAAGGCGGTTCCAGCGATTTGGCTGTCACCACTGCGGTGGATATCCAAGTCAAGAAAACCGAAACAGAAACCCAGCGCACCCCGAATGCGACCAAGTGGGATGGGGATTACTACATGCGTGTGGACCTTTCCGGGACGGTGACTCTGACGAATTATCGCAAGCAGGCGGTTGACCTTGAAGTCGTCCGTCATGTGCTGGGAAACATCACAGAGGTCGGGCAGGACGGAAAGGTCGAGATGGTGAACGTGCTCGAAGATTCCAACTGCGGGCCGGCCGGAGGAGGCGCTCCGCCATTCTGGTGGAACTGGTGGGGCTGGCCAAACTGGTGGAACCATTTCAACGGCATCGGCCGCGTCACTTGGAAACAGAAACTCGAGCCCGACAAGAGCCTCGAACTGAAATACGCCTGGCATTACTATTGGCGCTGACGGCTACTTCCGATACATCGCGCGGATCGGGTGTTCGTCTAGGACATTGGCGCTGATCCCGCCGACCTTCTGCGGGTCGTAGAGCTGGATGCCGACGTAATAATAAATCGGCGCGACCGGAACCGCCTGCTGGACGAGAAGGTCTTCCGCCTTGCGCAGGATTTCGAGGCGCTTGCCGGGATCAACCTCGCGCGACGCGCCTGCGATCAGTTTGTCGTATTCCGGGCTGCTCCAGCCGGTGCGGTTGTTGCCGCCACCGGCCAGAAACATGTCGAGGAACGTGTTGGGATCCGGATAGTCCCCGACCCAGCTCGAACGCGCGATGTCGTAGTCGAGCAGGGAGAGCGAATTCAAATAGACCTTCCATTCCTGCCGGACGAGGTTGACGTTCACGCCGAGTGTGTCGCGCCACATGCTTTGCAATTCCACGGCGATCGCCTCGTTCAGCTCGCTCTTGCTGTAGAGGTAATTCACCAGCGGAAATCCCCTCCCCTCGGGAAAACCGGCGGCGGCCAGCAATTGCCTGGCGGCGGCCGGATCAAAAGGCAGCCCGTCTGTGCCCGCGTAGTTCGGGATGCCGGGCGGCACGAACCCCGGCGCGGGAAGTTCGCCGGCGCGCGTGATCTTTTCGACGATGCGCTTTTTGTCAACCGCGAGCGAGAACGCGCGCCGCACCCGCTCGTCCTTGAACGGCCCGCGCTCGCAGTTGTAACGGAGAAAATAGATTCCCAGAAACGGTGCCGCGTGAAACCACGGCTTGCCTTTCAACTCGTCGAGCAGCGCCGGCGGCGCGAGCCCCTTGTCCATCACGAGGTCGGCGAGCCCGCTCGCGTAATAGTTGAAGGCCACGTTCGCATCCGAGATCGGGAGCACATCGACGGTCTCCAGCGAGACCTTGTCTTTGTTCCAGTAGTGCGGGTTTTTTTTCAGCCGGATCTTGTCGTTGATCCGCCAGGATTCGAGGACATACGCGCCGTTTCCGATGATGTGCCCGGGCTTCACCCAGTCATCGCCTACCCGGTCGATCAGGTCCACGCGCACCGGCTGCAGCGTGGGAAACGCGCAGAGTTCGAGAAAATACGGCGTCGGGTTTTCGAGTTCGACAAGCAGCGTCCGATTATCGGGAGCCTTCACCCCCACCTCGCCGAAATCCTTGATTTTCCCGTCGGCATAGGCCCCCGCATTTTTGATCGGGAAAAGCATGTAGTTGTATTGGGCGCCGGTCGCGGGCGTGAGCGTGCGCTTCCACGAGGAAACAAAATCCCCGGCGACCAGCGGACGCCCATCGCTCCACCTGGCATCCGGGCGGAGGTGGAATGTGTAGCGCTTCCCGTCGGAACTGATTTCCCACGACTCCGCAACTCCCGGCACCGCCCTGCCACCTTCGTCGTAGGCGCAAAGCCCTTCGAACAGCGCGTTCACGACCCGCCCCTCCGGCTGGCCGGTAATGATCCCCGGATCCAGCGTCTCAGGCTCGGCCCCGTTGATGAACACCAGATTCGCCCGCCGCGACGGCCCGTCGCAGGCTGCCATAATGGCGAAGCAAACCACTGCCGCCGCACGCAAGATCATGTCCTGCGACGGTATGCCTCCCGGTCGGCGGCGTCGATCAGGTCTGCAGGAACCAGGCGGTAGTGGCGTTCTTCGACCGTGCGAACAAGCCCTTGCGCGTCCAGACAGAGCTCGAACATGGCAATGCGGGAATCGCTCAGGAACTGGGCCGAGATGGCCCGGCAGACAAGTTCGGAAAATTTTTCGGCGCAGCAGGCGATATCCTGTTTAGCCTGCACTGTGGAAAGCTGGTCGGTTCCCCCCTTTGCCTGAACCGGGATAATGTATTGGCATCCGTGTTTGTCGATGCCGACATATACCTCGTCGATTTCGATCTGCCCGGTTCCCTTGACGGTGGTGCGCAGATGGTTCTGCAGGGAGTAGGCCGTGATGCCGAGAAAAATGTCGATGAGGCGATTGTAACGCACTTTCGCGAGCAATGCCTGTTCGTCGGACAACGAACTCGCGGCGATGATCTCCGGGGTGGCGTCAGGAATCTTCGTGGTCACCAAATTCTGATTAGGAATGATGCGGTTAATCGGCACGAGGCGGAACTCGTATTTCGCGCGACCAGCGCCTTCAATCAGCCATTCCTGTCCGGAGGGCTGTGTGGCGAGAATCGTTTGCGGCAGCGGATTGCGATACCGGAACGAGTAAAGAACATCTCCCAAATTGGAAGGCAGCACAATTTTCAACTGGGTCGCCATGCTCACCAGTTCCTCCCGCGTAAAGGCAACAACGGTGCGCCCTTTCCGGTAATGCTGCAGGAAAATGCTCTCGATGAGCGCTTGATAGCGATTGGGCGTTTTGGGTTTCATATCAGGATCACGCGGCGGCGAGGCGGCACGCTTCGGTTTCGGATTGCGATCGTTTGCGGGCACCGCTTTTTCTGTCTCTGGTTTGAATCGGGCATGCGACGCCCCAATACGCGGAAGCCTGCGACATTTCCATCCGCAGCAAGGCCGGATCGCCGAGGGGCAGCGGCTTTGCGACCTGGTTTGGGGTGATGCCTATCGCGCGGATGATGGAGCCTGCGACCGCGCGGGCGAGAGGGGGCGGCACGGAATTGCCGATCTGCCGTGCGCCATGCCACTTGGTGACGTGGAAACGGAACCAATCGGGAAAGCCGTGCAGTCGCGCCATTTCGCGAACCGTCACGCACCGCGGATATTTGTAGTGGATCGGGCGAGGGCTCGTGAAGGCGCCCCGCGCCGCATCGGTGCCCGCCCGCAAGGTGTTGGACACACCCGAGGGCGGCAGTTTGAAAAACCGCGAGATCGGCTCGACCTCGCCCGGCCGGGTCGCCGCAAAACGCTCTTGCGAAATGTCGGTGTGCTCGCTTCGTGCGCTCGATGTCAGCAGTTCGGGATCCCAAAGCCTGGGGTGCCCGAAATGCCACGCGGAGGGCTCCAGGCAGCGCAACTCTCGGGCGTAACCTGACGGTTTGCCCCAAGGGGATGTGCGGACTTCATCCGCCGACAGCAGAGCCTGGAAAGCCGCCGCATCTGGCAGATCGCCGAGCGCCTCCTTGCACGAAGGCCCGCTCGGCAGGCCCAGTTCGGGAGCGCCTCCGGCGCGGGTCGTGAGGTAGGCCGGATAGGCCGGCAATTTCCTCCCCCTTCTTGCTCCGAGAAGGAACAGGCGTTTCCGGTCTTGCGGGACGCCGTAAGCGACCGCGTTCAATACCAGCCACGGGAGGCGCACCTCATAGCCGCGCAATTCGAACTCCCCGATCAACTCCTCGAGAAACTTGCGGTGATGCCCGACCGTCAGGCCCTTCACATTTTCGAAAACAAAATAGTCCGCTTCGAGTTCCGATACGATGCGGACATAATCCATGACCAGGCTGTTGCGGGGATCATCGAGGACCCGTTTGCCGATCATCGAAAACCCTTGGCACGGCGCTCCGCCACAGACCACGTGAACCTTTCCGGCTATGCCCGCGATCCGCCGGATATCCTGTCCGCCTAGCTCTTTGACGGAACGGGGAATGACCGCGCACCGGGGAAAGTTGAAATGGTGGACGCAGCAGTGGATCGGGTCGATCTCGACAGCCGCGCGCACGTCGAACCCCGCCTGCTCGAACCCGAGCGACATGCCCCCCGCCCCCGCAAATAGATCGACTGCGACCGGTCTCATCGTTGGTTCGATATATTGAAGCGCCGGAAACCGCGAGTCAATGACCGCAAAAGGCACTACGGATTTTTCTGGAGTCGAGTCGCAAAAGCGAGGAGTCCGCGCCTTCGCTCAACCAGTCGCCGCATCCCGAAAAACACGTTTTGACATGATGTTTTCCCATGATATCATGCAAATATGGCTGTCAATATTACCTCTTTGACCGAACGCGGCCAGGTATCCGTCCCATCTGGGATCCGGCGGGCAGCGCACCTTCGAACAGGGCAGGCATTGCGCTGGGAAATGGTGTCCGAGCAGGAATTTCGTGTTTACGTCACCTCCGGGAAAGAGCCGCAGGGAATTTTTGCCGCATTGGGTTTTGCCAAAGATTGGAATCCGGCCCGGCGGTCCACAAACGAAATCATGGCCGAGCTGCGGGCTGGAGAAAGCGACTGATGGCATGGGTTGTTGACAGTTGCGTGCTTCTCGATCTGGCGCTGCATGACACGGAATGGGGGCTGCCTGCTGCTCAAATCCTGCACAAACTGGCAGATGACGGCTTGATCGCGTGCCCCGTATCCGTGGTCGAAATCGCCCCGCAATTTGACGGGAAGGCGGAAAACGTCCGCCGGTTTCTCGCGGTTGCCGGAATCGGATCCGGTTCTTCGTGGCTCGAGGCGGACACCAGCTCGGCAGCCGAAGCGTGGAGCCGATATGTGGCCGCCCGCCGCCAGCGAGGCGGCAAAATTCCCAAGCGTCCTGTGGCCGACCTCCTCATCGGAGGTTTTGCCGAACGCCATGACGGTCTTGTTACCCGGAATCCGGACGACTTCACGCCGTGGTTTCCAACCCTGCGGCTGAAAGTGCCCGATAAGTTGGCAGAGAAGTAATAGCCCACCGCAAGGCAAACTGAAATCGAAGGGGAATGCACCATTTCACAGAAAGATCCGGCGATATGAGGGAATGACATTTTCCCTGCTCTCCGTTTTTCTGTGAGGGGCATGTTCACGATCAGCCGCGCAGCATCCTCTTGCGCGCATAGGCACGTCGCAGGCCCTCGCTGTTGGCTTCGCGACTGAATTGATACCAGGCATGGACGGTGACGCTGAGTTTGCGGATGTTGTCGGCACGATACAACAGATGGCGGCGGCACTCAAACCGTCGCTTGGTCGCGCCCAGAATGCGCGGACGCAACCCTGCCATAAACCGAAAACCGCAGAATGGCACGCCCTCGCGGGTGGAGAGCACACGGGATTTCGTCTCGGCCAACCGCAGCCGCAGCCCGCCCAGTTCGCCGGCGATTCCCTGCCGCAGATCCCACAGGCGGCTCTTGTCGTCGCCAAACAATAGCTGGTCGTCGGTGTAGCGCAGATACGCGCCGTGTCGCCGGGTTTCGCAAATCCAGTGGTCGAGGCCATCCAGATAAAAATTGCCCCAGAGTTGGCTGGTCAGGTTGCCGATCGGCAACCCTCGAGGTCGGGCTGACGCCGACACCCAGTCATCGCCCGCAAAAAGGTTCACCGCAATCTCAGGCCCGGTGCGGTAACTGGCCAGAATCCTCTCGATGAGCCGGAGTGTACCGGGACATCGAACACGCTCGCCCAGTTTGGCGTGCAAGATCGCGTGGTCAATGGTCGGGAAAAACTTGCTCACATCGCATTTCAGCACGTGGCGATGGCGGTTTGTCAGTTGTCGGCAACAGTCGCGCGCCGCCGTTGTGCCTTTGCCCACCTGGCAGGAGAAGCTGCGGGCAATAAACGTCCTTTCCAACACCGGGGCCATCATCTGGCAGAGTGCATGATGCACCACGCGGTCGCCAAACGGCGCGGCGGCGACCATCCGCCGTTTAGGGTGATGGATTTCAAAAAAACGATAAGCCCCCGGCTGGTATTCTCCACTGAGCAACCGCTCGCGCAACGACCGGATCTCGCTCTCCCGCCGCAACCACCACGCCTCCACGTCGGCCCGTCGCGATTTGCCGCGCCGCGCATTTTCCGCCGCCCGAAACAAGTTCGGTACGCTGGCGATCTCTTCCAACACACAGCGACGGGCCAATTGGTGTAGGCCGTCGCGATAATCGCGGGGTTTTTAGCCGAGATAAAATGTGGGATTGAGGGGCGTTTATTCGCGGTGCGAGCGGGGTTTTTCGATTTGTGCGCGGGAAGCATATGTGCG
>Ga0209697_10005849_pt1 | contig 15129 bp, 13 predicted proteins | sample AliMusrvi5mmetaG_FD_184115 | JGI IMG/M metagenome (GOLD analysis project Ga0209697, IMG submission 184115) | Freshwater lake bacterial and archeal communities from Alinen Mustajarvi, Finland, to study Microbial Dark Matter (Phase II) - Alinen... | ecosystem: Environmental > Aquatic > Freshwater...
AGTAACAGCAACAACGCCTGTAGTAGCGCCGGAAGTTGAAAAACTAACGCGTAAAGTAAATACCTTAGAACGTAAATTAGAAATTCAAGATGAAGTGACTACAGGTAACTTTAAAAAACTACCCACTTTTGATGCCGGTCCTGATGGTTTTAAAATTACCTCAAATGACAAGCAGCATGCTTTGCGTGTAGGCGGTACCATCCAAACGGATGGTCGTTTTTTTCTTAGTAATGAAACTACACCTTCTGTAGGCGGCAAACCCATTAATACGCCTGCAGGTCCTGATGCAATATTAATCAGACAAGGACGCTTATTATTAGAAGGTTATGCTTATAAAGACATTAACTTTAGAGTTTTGGCTGATTTTGCTAACTCTAATCTGCTACCAGATGCTTATGTAGACTATACCTATCGTTCTTACGCCAGTCTTTTAGCGGGTAAATTTAGGCCTTCCGTCAGTCTTGAGCGTTTACAAGGTGATGGTGATACCGTATTCCTAGAGCGTGCCTTACCTTCAAACTTGGCGCCTAATCGTGATGTCGGTATTCAATTACATGGTGGCTTTGCCTTACCTGGTTATCAGGGAGAGAAGGTAGCCGGTGCTATAGATGCTAAAAATGCCTTTACTTATCAAATTGGTGTCACCGATGGCACGGGTGATAGTGGTAATCTTACTACAGGAAATACAGGATTAAGTGGTAATAAAGAGTTTGATGGGCGTGTCTTTGCTCAGCCGTTACAACATATAGGTAATAAATGGCTAGAAGGTTTTGGCGTCGGTATTGCTGGCTCTTTTGGTAGTCCTAATCATCAAGCCCTTAATGTTCAAAGAACTGCTTTGGGGCAATCACAGTTCCTAGATTATACAAAAGTAGGGGCTGGTGTGGGGACTGTTACTTCTAATGGCGCCACTTCACGTATTTATCCGCAAGCATTTTGGTATGCAGGTCCTGTTGGTTTGTTAGGGGAATATGTAGAGTCTAGTCAACATCTAGCTGCATCTGGTCTGTCAGTCGGACATAAGAATAATAACGTTGATCAGACCAATAAAGCTTATCAAATTCAGGCTTCTTATGTAGTGACTGGGGAAGATAATGCATTTACCGGTGTTAAGCCGTTACGAAACTTTGATCCTTCAAAAGGTGCTTGGGGTGCATTGCAATTAGCGGCACGTTGGAGTGAGTTAACGGTTGATAGTGATACTTTCAAACTAATAGATGCTTCTCAATCAGCTAGTAAAGCCAGTGCTTGGACTATTGGTGCTAACTGGTTTCTTAATAAAAACACCATTGTGCGTACCGATTTTGAAAATGTATCCTTTACTGGTGGCGCAGGTACCACAACAGCAATTGCCAATCGCCCTAGTGAAAAAGTCTTCTCTACCCGATTTCAACTAGCGTTTTAATAATTCCTCTGAGGTTGTTATTTATGAAAAATAGAGTTAAAAGTGTATTAGCCTTGTTAGTGTTAGGTTTTGCGACCTACACGGCTCAGGCTGCTGAAGTTAAGTTACTGAATGTATCTTATGATCCTACCCGTGAATTGTATAAAGATTACAACACGGTATTTGCCAAGTATTGGAAAGCTAAAACCGGTGATGACGTGTCTATCAGTCAATCACACGGTGGTTCTGGAAAGCAAGCGCGCTCTGTCTTAGAAGGCTTAGAAGCCGATGTGGTCACTTTGGCCTTAGCTTATGATGTGGATCAACTGTACCAAAAACGTAAGTTGATTCCTGAAAACTGGCAAAGTTTGTTACCTAATAATAGCTCGCCTTATACATCCACCATCGTGTTGTTGGTACGTAAAGGTAATCCACTGCATATTAAAGATTGGGATGATATCGTTAAACCTGGTGTTAGTATCGTAACACCAAATCCTAAAACTTCTGGCGGTGCACGTTGGAACTATTTAGCGGCTTGGACTTACGCGCTAAAACATAACAACAATGATGAAACTGCGGCTCAAGCCTTTGTTGCTAGGTTATACAAAAATGCAGCGGTATTGGATACCGGTGCGCGTGGTGCGACTACGACTTTTATTGAACGTGAAATCGGAGATGTATTAATTGCTTGGGAAAACGAAGCTTACTTAGCCTTGAAAGAATTTGGCCCTGATAAGTTTGAAATCATTACCCCATCAATTAGTATTTTGGCGGAACCACCGGTTGCTGTAGTAGAAGATATAGCCCGTAAACATGGTACGACAGAAGTCGCAACTGAATATCTGAGGTATTTGTATAGCAAAGAAGCTCAGGAACTTATCGGTAAAAACTTCTATAGGCCTACTGATCCTGAAGTCGCAGCAAAATATGCTAAAAACTTTAAACCTTTAACCTTGGTTAAAATTGATAGCTTCGGTGGTTGGAATGCCGCACAGAAGAAACATTTCGCTGATGACGGAGTGTTTGATCAAATCTACGGAGCAGGAAAGTAATATAGTAAATCGTGTTGGGTTGATGTTGCATCAACCCAACCAAGCTATGAATTTGTTAAGAGCTTAACAAACCTCATTCGCTAGCTATTTACAATTATTCAGGAGTTAACAATCTCATGAGCCATGTTGTTGCTATAGCGGGTAGTATTTCCGCCAATTCAAAATCAAATGAGTTACTAAAATTTGCACTCTGGCATGTAGAAGCATCAGGGTTTTCTACCAAGATCTTTTCATTACGAGACATGCTAAGCAATATATTATTAGCGGATACTGCAAAAGAAAATCTATATTTAAAGCAAGTTACAGAACACCTTAATCGGGCAGATGCCGTTATTATTTCAATACCATTTTCTAAAGCTACTAATAGAAGTGCCTTGAAGATTTTTTTGGAATTCTTACCTAAGAAAGCCTTAGCAGGAAAGATAGTGCTTGCGATTGCAACAGGTGAGTCGCAAGGACATTTGTTAACTATAAATGAAGTATTGAAACCCGTGTTATTGGAATTAGGTGCTATTCAAGTATTGGGTGGCTTATATGTTTCTGAGGAACAAGTCGAAAGAGATAAGCGCGGACAATTACTGTTAGATAAAAATGCACAATTTAGATTCGACGAGAAAGTAGGAGAGCTAGAAGGAAAGCTGCTTCAACAGCTTGATCGAGTCGCAGTCTAGGAAGTACTCAAAGAATGCTGTAAGGGCGATTCGCCAGTGTTTATCGTTTTAGGTGAAAGTATCATGATTAAATATAAGTTACACTTAAAAGCCCCCTTGTATATTGTTGTGCTAGCTTTGTTGGCGAGTAGTTTGTCGTTATTTACAACCGCTAGTTATGCTAAAGAACACACTTCTTGGCCTAAAGAAATTACTGTGGGTTATCAAAAATCGGGCAGTTTGATTATTTTAAAAGCCACTGGAGAGTTGGAAAAACGTCTTGAGAAATATGGCGTTAAAGTTAATTGGGCAGAGTTTCAGTTTGGTCCACCTATGCTTGAAGCATTGAATGCCGGTAAGTTGGATTTGGGTATAGTCGGTGAGACGCCACCAGTTATAGCGCAGGCAGCACAAGGTTCTTCGATTGTTTATGTGGCGAATGAGCCTGCATCACCGAAAGGCCAGGGTTTGCTTATTGAAAAGGATTCGACGATAAAAGATATTGCCGAATTAAAAGGTAAAAAAGTTGCCGTTGCCAAAGGTTCTAGTTCGCATTATTTTCTGGTGCAAGCTTTGGCTCAAGCAGGCTTAACACTGAATGATATCCAGCCTACATATTTAGCACCTGCTGAAGCTAAGGCAGCCTTGACGCAAGGTGATGTTGCTGCTTGGGCTATATGGGACTATCACTATGCCTTGGCTGAACTACAAGCAAGCGCACGTTTGTTAGTTGATGGTACTGGGATAGTAAATAACTATTATTTTTATATTTCAAGACGTGATTTTGTTAATGAATATCCAAACGTAGTGAAAGAAGTATTAGCCGAAATAGATAAAACTGATAAATGGGAGCAAGCAAATCCGATTTCAGCGGCAGAAGCTATTTCAAAAACCAGTGGCGTGGATGCCAAGGTATTTGAACGTGCATTTATTCGTCGCAGCGGTTATGGCGTTCAAACCATTTCACCCTTGGTGATTGCTGCACAGCAAAAGCTTGCCGACACTTTTTATAATCTGGGTTTAATTCCTAAAGCCATTGTTGTTAAGGATGCTGTTTGGCAGCCTAAATAACTAGAGTAAACACACTTAAGGCAAGCAAGGTCTTTTTTAAAACATTATATTTTTAATTTGGAGAACATTATGAACAGAAAACTAAAGCCACTGTTTTTTATTACGCTGTTGGCATTAATAAGCTCTTTCTTTTCGACTGCATTTGCGGCCGACAAAGGCTGGCCTGAACAAATAACGGTAGGTTATCAAAAGTACGGTAGCTTGATTATTCTTAAAGGTACGGGTGAATTGGAGCAGCGTTTTAAAGCGCATGGCGTTACTGTAAATTGGGCCGAATTTCAATTTGGCCCTCCATTGCTGGAAGCGATCAATGCTGGAAAAGTTGATATAGGTAACGTTGGCGAAACGCCACCGATTTTCGCACAGGCGGCTACGGGTTCTTCTATCGTTTATGTGGCCAATGAGCCGGCTTCACCTAAAGGTGAGGGCTTGTTAGTCAAAACGGATTCGCCAATAAAAAGCATCACCGACTTGAAAGGTAAAAAAGTAGCGGTTGCCAAAGGCTCAAACTCACATTATTTTTTGATTCAGGCACTGGCTAAAGAAGGCTTAACCTTGAACGATATTATTCCTGCTTATTTGCCACCTGCTGAAGCTAGAGCAGCGTTAGAGCAAGGACATGTCGATGCTTGGTCTATATGGGATTATTTCTATGCTTCTGCTGAAATACAAGCAGACGTGCGTACTTTGACTACGGGTGTAGATACCGTTGACAACCATGCTTTCTATATATCAAGACGTCCTTTTGCCGAACAATATCCTGAGGCTGTAAAAGCTGTTATTGACGAAGTTGGAAAAACGGATGCTTGGATTACAGCTAACGCTCCAGCTGCGGCAGCATCATTAGCAATACAAACCGGTGTAGACGCCAAAATTTTACAACTTGCTATAGAGCGTAGTAATTACGGCCCGCAAGCGCTTACGTCACAAGTTATCGCAGCACAACAAAAGATTGCTGACACTATTTATGCGCTAGGTTTAATCCCTAAACCGATAGTCGTTAAAGATGCGGTTTGGCAGTCTAAATAAAACGAAGTTTCTTAGGTCGATATTGGCTTTTATGGAAGAATTTTAAGGCAAGGATGCCTCCACCATTTGTAATGGTTACTTATTGTGTAGTCATTATTTTCTGAGTAATCATTGGAGTAAACAATGAAGATTTTTTGGTTTTTACCAACACATGGCGATGGACGTTATTTAGGAACTAGCAAGCAGGCTAGACCCGTTAATCATCATTATTTGACTCAAATCGCTAGGGCTGCAGATGAGTTAGGCTACGAAGGTGTATTAATACCCACAGGTAAAACCTGTGAAGATTCATGGGTAGTTGCATCCTCTTTAGTGACGGCAACTCAAAGACTTAAGTTTCTGGTTGCTATACGCCCAGGTGTTATCTCGCCTGCTGGTGCGGCACGGATGACAGCTACACTGGATCGCTTTTCACAAGGGCGGTTGTTAATCAATATTGTTGTCGGTGGCGATGCCACACAACTGGCCGGTGATGGCATCTATCTTTCTCATGATGAACGTTATGATGATGCTGAAGAGTTTTTTCATATTTGGCGTGAGTTATTAAAAGGTGAGGAAGACGTTACTTTCGAAGGTAAGCATCACAAAATTGATGCAGGGCGATTATTGTTCCCTTCGATACAAAAACCAAATCCGCCGCTTTACTTTGGTGGCTCTTCTGAATCTGCGCATGAATTTGCCGGAAAATATGTAGATTCTTATTTAACGTGGGGCGAGCCTCCTGCCAAAGTGGCTGAAAAAATTGCCGATGTCCGTTCGCGGGCGGAAAAGCATGGAAGAACCGTTAGTTTTGGTATTCGCTTACATATTATCGTACGCGAAACTGAAGAAGAAGCCTGGCAAGCAGCTGAAGAGCTGATTAAATATGTTGATGATGAAGCGGTAGAGCGCGCTCAGAAAGCCTTTAAACGTTCGGATTCTGTAGGCCAACGACGTATGGCAGAATTAACCCAGTGGGGCGGTTCTCGTACTCGCGAGGCTTTAGAGGTTTCCCCTAATTTATGGGCAGGTGTAGGTTTAGTGCGAGGCGGTGCAGGAACGGCACTCGTAGGCGATGCACAAACCGTGGCTGATCGTTTGCAAGAATATGCAGATTTAGGTATCGAGAATTTTATTCTTTCAGGTTATCCGCATCTTGAAGAAGCTTACCGCATTGCAGAATTATTGTTTCCTTTATTGCCGGTTAACTATGTTCAATCCAGAACTGGCGATGTCGTGCATTTAAGTCCTGTTGGCGATACCGGGACGGTAGATTTAACTACAGAGTTAAGGGTGTCTGCATCATGAATAAGCGCTCCCATTATGAGTTACCAAACTGGTTAAGTTGGTTAAAAGACGCTAGCGGTTGGTTACTGCCTATTTTATTAATAGCATTTTGGGATATTGCTGCACGCTATGGCTGGATCACCTCAAAAATATTGCCAGCACCCTCAGATATTGTTAATGCTGCGATTAATCTAAGTCTTTCAGGTGAGATATTTAAAAATATTTTAATCAGCACCAAACGAGCGGGTGGTGGCTTATTAATTGGTGGTTCTATAGGTTTAATTTTAGGCTTACTAAATGGCATATTTAGGCCGGCTGATCGTTATTTAGATACCACGATACAAATGATCAGAAATATACCGCATCTGGCATTGATACCTTTAGTGATTATCTGGTTTGGCATCGGTGAAGAGGGCAAAATATTTCTAGTTGCTCTAGGTGTGTTCTTTCCGATATATGCAAATACCTATCATGGCATAAAAATGGCTGATCCTCAGTTGCTTGAAATGGGGCGAGTATACGACTTGAATCATTGGCAATTATTTACTCAGGTTATTTTTCCTAGTGCTTTGCCGTCTATACTGGTCGGGCTTCGTTATGCGCTGGGTTTTATGTGGTTGACCTTGATTGTCGCTGAAACTATAGCAACCACTTCTGGCATAGGTTACATGGCTATGAATGCCCGAGAATTTATGCAAACGGATGTAGTGGTGTTGGCTATTTTGATTTACGCCTTGTTGGGTAAGTTGGCAGATACAGCTGCGCATTTACTTGAATTAAGGTTGCTGCAATGGCATCCAAGTTTTAGACATAGTTGATCAAATTTAAGTACTAACAGTGAAAAAGGAACATTACATGCCTATTCCAAATATAAATATACTGAGAGAACGCTCAGCGTATTTTAATTCAGATGCTGTATCTAACTATCTCAAACCTAAAATGAAAGTTGTGGAAAAAGTTAAATCAAACTCAGCTTCTGGTATTGCGATTCAGGTACAAAATTTAAGTAAAAGTTTTGGTGACATCAAGGTTCTTGAGAATTTAAACCTAGATATTAAGCCAGGAGCCTTCGTTGCCATTGTGGGTCGTAGTGGCTGCGGTAAAAGTACTTTACTACGATTGATTTCAGGTCTCGATCAAGCTGAGGTTGGCTCGATATCTTACGACGGAAATCCTCATAGCTCTATAAACGGCGATGCAAGGTTTATGTTTCAGGAAGCGCGTTTACTTCCGTGGCAAAGCGTCATAAACAACGTACGTTTAGGACTTAAAAAAACTGATTTTCCGAAAGCGTTAAATGCTTTACAGCAAGTAGGACTTGATGCCCGTGCTGATGTTTGGCCTTCAGTGCTTTCAGGTGGACAAAGGCAGCGGGTCGCTTTGGCACGATCATTAGTGCATGAGCCGCGTTTATTGTTACTAGATGAACCTCTGGGCGCCTTAGATGCTTTAACACGTATTGAAATGCAAGGTTTGATCGAGAAACTTTGGCGAGAACATGGCTTCACTGCCATTTTAGTGACTCACGATATTTTCGAAGCAGTCTCTTTAGCAGATCGGGTTATTTTGCTTAATGATGGAAAAATTGATCTAGATATAAATATAGATCTGCCTAGACCAAGACAACGAAGTGACGTGGAATTAAACCGCTTAGGCGAAGAGATTTTACAGCGTATTTTGACTAGGCCAGTAGCATCATAAAAGTAGAGACTTATGACGACTACAGCACTTTATTACTTAAAACAAAAGCTCAAAGCTACAGCCGCGGAAAGAGATCAAGCAGGCGGCACTGCTTTTAATGAACGACAACTGATTAGAGAAAGTGGTTTATTAAAACTATTTTTACCAGAACGCTTTGGAGGAGCCACTGCGGACTGGTCGGTTATTTTACAGTCGGTTAGGGACATTGCTAGCGTTGACAGCTCTCTAGCCCATATCTTCGGATTTCAACATTTGATCTTGGCAACTATCCAGCTTTTTGGAACGCCGGCACAAACCGAACGTTACTTTGCTGAAACAGGACAAGATAATTTGTTTTGGGGTAATGCCTTAAATCCTCTGGATACCCGAACCTTGGTCACGAAAGTAGACGAGCGCTTATTTATTAATGGCCATAAGAGTTTTTGTTCAGGTGCACGTGACTCAGATCGGCTACTTATTTCTGCTTTGAATGAAGAAGGGCGCTTACTGGTTGCAGCAATACCAAGTAAGCGCGAGGGCATTAGTATTCATGATGATTGGGATAATATCGGCCAACGACAAACCGATAGCGGCAGTGTCATGTTTAATCAGGTTGAGTTATTTGAGGATGAGATTTTGAGTTCACCTGGGCCTTTAGGTAGCACTTTTGCCAGTTTGAGACCGCTAATTGCTCAGCTTTCCTTTTGCAATATTTATCTAGGTATTGCCTTAGGTGCTCTTGAAGAAGCGGTTGTATTTACCAAAACCCAGGGGCGGCCATGGTTTAGCTCTGGAGTACAGGAGATAGAGAAGGACCCTTATATTCTGCGCCGTTATGGTGAACTTGGTGCTGAAGTTAGGGCCGCTGTAGCACTGACAGATAATGCGGCATTGAAACTTCAAGCGGCTTGGGAGCAGGGCGATAACTTGACGCCTGAGGAGCGTGGGCAATGTGCTCTGGATATTGCGGCTGCAAAAATTATCACGTCACAAACAGGCTTACAAGTGAGTACTAAAATATTCGATGTGATGGGTGCAAGAGCCACCACTGCCAGCTTAAGGCTAGATCGATATTGGCGTAATGTGCGCGTGCATACTCTTCATGATCCTGTTGATTACAAGTTACGTGATATAGGCGATTGGGTACTTAACCAACACTTGCCTACACCTACTTTTTATTCCTGAGCTAGCTTTAACACAAACACCTAAAGAGAACTATCAATGACAAAAATAATAGATATGCGCAGTAGACCTTCGTTTCTACATGATTTTTATGGCGCAACTCAAGGCACCGATGAATATGAAGTCGCTAAATGGCTTAATCGTCGTGTCGGCTCTAAAGATGATGAACATTTTAAGCGCTCTACAACCATAGAGGCTTTTGTTGAAGAAGTCCGAGAAGTAGGCATAACCGCATCGGTTGTTGTTGGTCGTGATACACCTAACTTAACCATATCTAATGATAGGATTTTAGAGCTGACAGCACCCTATAAAGAATTGATAGGTATTGCTTCAGTCGATCCGCAAAAACAAAATGCAGTTGCTGAGATCGAACGCGCGGTTAAACAGTTAGGTTTTAAAGGTATTAATATTGAACCTGGTTTTGGCAGTCCTGCACTTAAGGTTGATGATCCACGACTTTTTCTAATCTACGAAGCCTGTGAGCACTTGAGCGTTCCTGTGTTTTTAATGTCAGGCCCAACTACACCAGACTTAGAGTATGCAAATCCTGCTGCGGTCGGCAGACTTGCTCGTGCTTTTCCTAACTTAGCCATTGTTTGCTACCACGGTTATTATCCTTATGTGAGTGAAATGATTGGCGTAGCTTTTCGTTATCAGAATGTTTATGTGGTTCCTGATATGTATATTTTTCTTCCTGGTGGCAGCTTATATGTTGAAGCGGCCAATGGTTTTATGCGTAATCAATTGTTATTTGGTAGCTCATATCCGTTTCGGGCTATGGGCCAAACCGTTGATGATTTTATAGGACTGGGCTTCAAAGGAGAGGTATTAGAGGATGTGCTATTCAATAATGCCATACAGTTATTAAAACTTGATATTTAGAGTGATATGCAAACTATAAACAATGAAGAACGGGCATTGACTACTGCTGAAATAGAAACCGATATTCTAGTGATTGGTGGAGGAACAGCAGGGCCTATGGCTGCCATTAAAGCAAAACAACAAGATCCTAGCTTACGGGTTTTATTGTTAGAAAAAGCTAATGTTAAACGTAGTGGCGCTATTTCCATGGGTATGGATGGCCTTAATAATGCTGTTATTCCAGGTTATGCCACGCCTGAACAATACGTCAAAGAAATTACCGTCGCTAACGATGGTATTGTTAACCAAAAGACCTTATTTGCCTATGCTGAAAATAGCTATGCGATGATCGAGGAATTAGATAGCTGGGGCGTTAAGTTTGAGAAAGATGAGAATGGCGACTACGCAGTAAAAAAAGTGCATCACATGGGCACTTATGTTTTACCGATGCCAGAAGGACATGATATTAAGAAAGTGCTGTATCGTAAATTGAAACAGACGAGAGTAAAAATCACCAACCGCTTGGTCGCTACTCGCGTTCTGATCGCTGAGGATGGTCGGGTGGCTGGTGCTTTGGCTTTTGATTGTCGTAGTGGCGTTTTTACCGTTATCCGAGCAAAAGCCGTCATCCTTTGTACGGGAGCTGCTGGACGTTTAGGCTTACCTGCATCGGGTTATCTATTTGGAACCTACGAGAATCCTACTAATGCTGGTGATGGCTATAGTATGGCCTATCATGCAGGAGCTGAATTATCTGGCATTGAATGCTTTCAGATTAATCCTTTAATCAAAGATTACAATGGCCCAGCTTGTGCCTATGTGACAGGCCCTTTGGGCGGTTACACGGCAAATGCTCAGGGCGAACGCTTTATCGAGTCCGATTATTGGAGCGGCCAGATGATGCAGGAATTTCATCAGGAACTGGCCGGAGGAAAAGGCCCTGTTTTCTTAAAAGTAGATCATTTAGCCGAAGAAACTATAGCAAACATTGAAACCATTTTGCATAGTAATGAGCGACCTAGTCGTGGTCGTTTTCATGAAGGACGGGGTACGAATTACCGCACCGATATGATAGAAATGCACATCTCCGAAATTGGTTTGTGTAGTGGTCATAGCGCTTCTGGCGTATGGGTTAATGAGCACGCTGAAACCACTGTACAGGGACTCTATGCGGCAGGTGATTTGGCCTGCGTTCCTCACAATTACATGCTGGGTGCTTTTGTTTATGGTCGCTTGGCGGGTGAATCGGCGGCCAGTTATTGCGCTAACACCGAATTGGCAAAAGTCGATACAACGCAAGTGGAGACGGAACGTCAGCGAATTTTTGCTCCACTAAACCGTAAGCACGGGCTTTCTCCAGCACAAGTGGAATACAAGTTACGTCGTCTAGTGAATGATTATTTACAGCCACCTAAGGTGGCGCGGCGTATGGAGATAGGTTTGGTACGTTTTGAAGAGATACGCAATGATATACAACAGATGCTTGCAACTAACCCACATGAATTGATGCGAGCCGCAGAAGTCGGTTTTATTCTCGATTGTGCGGAGATGGCGGCTAAAGCCTCGTTGTTTCGCACCGAAAGTCGTTGGGGGCTTTATCATGCTCGTCAAGATTATACCGAGCGCAATGATGCCGAGTGGTCTGTGCATGTTCAAGTACAAAAGGATCAAGCCGGCACTATGTCAGTCTTTAAAAGAGCATTGGAACCTTATATTGTAGAACCTGATGATGTAGAAAAAGCGGTATACCAGCAAATACGTATTCAACCTAAAGGCACTGTTGTTTTGTCAGGAGGCTCTCATGAGCTTTAGTTCTATTGATTTTCCGGTTAAGGTAGATTTGAATGCTTGCATAGCTGATAAAGGCTGCACAGTGTGTATTGATGCTTGCCCCTTAGATGTGCTGGTTATAGACCCCGCTACTGGCAAAGCCAGTATGAAATATGATGAATGCTGGTACTGTCTACCTTGCGAAAAAGATTGCCCAACCCAAGCAATCCGCGTAGATATTCCCTATTTACTAAGGTAAGCGAAATGGAATTAGATTTAATATTAAGATCTCGTCTGGCTGATCCTGATCCAGTTGTAAGACGTATCGCGCTTATCGACTTAGTCGATGAAACTGATCCCGATATCGCAGAGCCGTTACTAATAGCAGCCTTGCAGGATTCTAACAAAGAAGTACGTATTGAAGCGGCCTTAGCGCTTGAAGCACAAGATAGTCCTGAAGCTATTAGCGCATTGTTAAAAGCATTAGAAGATAGCGAGCGCTCTGTGCGAGAAATGGCCGCCCAATCATTGAGTGCTAATAAAAATCCAGAGCTTGGTGCTCTGCTTATTGCCTGGACGGAGCATGTTGATGCCGATGTTAGAGTTGCTATTTTTCGTGCTTTACGTGAATTACGTTTAGCTGCTGCTACCGTTCCAGCTCTTAACGCTTTGGCTGATCAAGATGCTCGTGTGCGTAGAGAAGCGGTGGCTGTTTTGGGTTGGCTAAAAGATGGTACTACACTGTCACAATTGGTTAATCTGGCAAAAAATGATCCTGACACTGAAGTAAGGCGAGCTGCTGTCGGTGCCTTAGGTTTTGCAGCAGATGATACAGTAAGAGTTGCGGTTGACTTGGCATTGTTCGATATAGATTGGCAGGTGCGAGAAGAAGCCGCGACCGTTGCGGGTAAGCTAGGTTTAGATTCCCTAGTCGCCTCTTTAATTCGAGCCCTAGAGGACACTTACTGGCAAGTGCGGCTTAAAGCCGCTCGTAGCTTGGGTCGACTAAAGAATAAGTTAGCGGTAGCGTCTTTGTGCGAGGTGTTGGTACATCCTATTAGTAATTTACGTAAAGAAGCCGCTCTAGCGCTAGGAGAAATCGCAGATACTGCGGCTTTATCTGCTCTTGCTGTGGCTGCGAAAGATCCTGATCCAGATGTGCGAAAAGCAGCTAATCTTGCTGTGAGTCGTATTAGTTTAGTTCATAACAAAGAATGATAGCCATTATTAGGCACACGTGACAGGTCGCGACCTATCCCTACGGTATCTCAAAGCAATGGCTCATTGTGTCGGGTTACGCTATCGCTAATCCGACCTACATGCTTTTCTAGCTCTAAAAACAATAGTCATTCCTAAGCTTAGTATCACTGAATTAGATATGGGTATCTAATATCGTCGTTTTATTATCAGCATATTCTTCTTTAAACTTAGCTTGAAATTAGATAACGGGCTTTATGTTGGCTATAGCTAGAAAGCCGTGCAGCGCATTCATTTTGCTGATGGCGGTTTGTTTGATCAAATTTATAAAAAAGAATAAGTGCGTGGGTGAATTGGAGTCGAGTTATGTCACAAAATAGTATTATGCCGGGCTTTCGGCTGACTATCGGGTTTACCGTAGTCTATTTAAGTTTGGTGGTTTTAATTCCATTAAGCACCTTGGTGTTTCAAAGTTTTCGTTTGAACTGGGAAGATTATGTACACATCATTAGCAATAAACGGGTGTTATCTTCATTCCGCGTTAGTTTTACAGCGGCACTGGTCGCGGCTTTAATAGCCAGTTTCTTTGGTTTTATTGTCGCCTGGGTTTTGGTGCGTTATGAGTTCTTCGGTAAACGTATTTTTCATGCCTTGATTGATTTCCCCTTTGCGCTGCCGACAGCGGTTGCAGGTATTGTATTGGCGACTATCTTTCAGCCTAGTGGCTTTTTAGGGAAACTGCTGATTGATACCTTAGGGGTACAAGTCGCCTTTAAACCTCTGGGTATTGTGATGGCGCTGATTTTTATCAGTATCCCATTTGTGGTGCGTACCGTTGAACCCGTGTTGCTAGAATTTGAAGCGTCTATGGAAGAAGCGGGGGCTAGTTTGGGTGCTACTCGTTTACAGGTCTTTAATAAAATTATTTTTCCGAATGTGTTCCCGGCCTTGCTGACTGGGTTCGCGCTGGCGTTTGCTAGAGGTGTCGGCGAATACGGCTCTGTCATTTTTATTGCAGGCAATCTTCCTTATGTCTCGGAAATTGTGCCCTTGTTAATTGTCACCAAGCTGGAGCAGTTTGATATTGAAGGTGCGACGGCGATTGCCTTAACGATGCTAGTGATTTCCTTCCTACTATTGTTGTTGATTAATGTGCTGCAATACTGGGTGCGTAAACGTTCTGGACAATTATAAGATGAGTGCGAATATGAATGTTATTCAATTACCCGTCGCTAAATTAGTAGCGCGTCAACCCCAAGCATTACAAGATCCAGATTGGGTTAGATGGAGTTTAGTGACGATTGCTGTCTGCTTTATTGGCTTGTTTATCTGCCTGCCTTTGGGTTTGGTTATCGTTAAAGCATTTTCTAAAGGCATAGAGGCTTATTGGGCAGCCTTATCTGACCCCGACACCTTGGCAGCCCTCAGGCTGACGCTATTAACGGCATTAGTGACTGTGCCGTTGAATACCATCTTTGGTCTAGCTGCCGCTTGGGCGGTTACTCGTTTTGATTTTAAGGGCAAAAGTCTGTTGACGACCTTAATTGATTTACCGTTTTCAGTCTCGCCGGTGATTTCGGGTTTGATATTTGTGTTGTTATTTGGTGCTGAGGGCTGGTTTGGTAGTTGGCTGATAGAGCATGATATTAAAATCATTTTTGCTACGCCGGGCATTATTCTGGCGACTTTATTTATTACCTTTCCCTTTGTGGCGCGTCAATTGATTCCTCTGATGCAAGAAATGGGTAATCAAGAAGAAGAGGCTGCACTTTCTTTAGGTGCGAGTGGCTGGAGAACCTTCTGGTCGGTGACTTTACCCAATATTAAATGGGCCTTGCTATACGGTGTGTTGCTTTGTAATGCCAGAGCCATGGGCGAATTTGGCGCGGTGTCGGTAGTATCGGGTCATATTCGAGGCTTAACCAATACCTTGCCCTTGCATGTTGAAGTTAATTATAACGAATACAACATCGTCGGCGCGTTTGCT
>Ga0209697_10005854_pt1 | contig 15124 bp, 11 predicted proteins | sample AliMusrvi5mmetaG_FD_184115 | JGI IMG/M metagenome (GOLD analysis project Ga0209697, IMG submission 184115) | Freshwater lake bacterial and archeal communities from Alinen Mustajarvi, Finland, to study Microbial Dark Matter (Phase II) - Alinen... | ecosystem: Environmental > Aquatic > Freshwater...
TAACATCTAAGTGCCTTTATTTAAGGCCGTAAGATACTAAAAAAAGCAGTAAAGTACAAGGATTTGAACCTGTATTTTACTGCTTTAAGTTTAATAATTATGTCCGAGGGACTTTTTCAGTGCCCTCGAATCTAATCCGGCTTTTTTAATGTGAACTATTATAATGCCAGACTTGTTTGTGGTTATTAGTATTCCGGAATTCAAATTTAAACACCTCATTTAGTTCTTATTTTACTTCAAATTCGTTTTATGAAAATCGTTCTATATGTGCTACTTACATGTTCTGCGTTCTTATCATTTATTTCTTGCCACGAAAAGGTAAAACCCAAGGTAATTAGTCCGCCGGATAAAATTACCTACGAAAGGGATATAAAACCAATTCTTGCAACATCATGTACCCCATGTCATTTCCCTGGGGGTATAAGCCCCTATAAATGGGAGAACTATGAAGCGGTCAAATATAAAATCTCAATCATCATCGACAGGGTAAATAAAGAGCAGGGCGCTAAGAAGTTTATGCCCAAAGATGGAACTAAATTGTCACCCGAAACAATTGCGATCCTGCGTAAATGGGTTTTGGATGGAACACTTGAGCAATAGCTATCAGCAAGTATGGGATATTATAATGTCATTCTGTGATGCACTAATTGTTACAAACGACTGACAATTCTATACGTTATTATGAGAACCTCTCCCTGCCAGTATTTGCCGGCAGGGAGGACTACTTGTTATTATTTGCTTTTATCTCTTCGTCTTATTCAAATGCCTTTGTTGCCTAAACCATTGTACCCCTAATATAACAGTTAAAATTACCAAAATAATTCCTACCGGTTTGCTGTCAGTCCAAAGCCAGGTAATTTGATTCATATTGAAAGTAAAGGCTACAGCAAAGAGTCCGCACATTATTGTTGTGGACATCAACAGATTTCTCTTTTTCATTTCTTTATAGTTTTAAAGTAAAATGCAAAGTTCGTCTGTTCATTTCGTCTGGCAAGGTTGAGTAAGGATGAAAAAAGGTTGAAAAAAGGTTGGTTTTATTGTATTAACTGGTTCAAATACTAATTCGTCGGGGGTTTATGCATTTTCAACTGTTTACGAGTGTTTATTCCCAGTGTTTTATAAAGTTTATTGATATGAGTTTTAAGTGTGCTTAATTCAATAGATAACTCGTCCATGATTTCTTTATTCGACTTACCGTTTTTTATTAAATCAAATACCTGTTTTTGTCGTACCGTCAACTCTTCTAACTGGTTTTCCGTATTTGGTCTGATTGTTTCCTTTTCGTTTTTAATAAGTTCTATTAAGCTTTTGGTCTTATTTTTCTCAATTTGGATCCATATTAAGGCGATTACAATTAAGATTATTACTAAAATAACTGCAATATAGGTGTAGTTGCTCCACAGCCATACTGTTTGGAAATTTGTAAAACGAAAACTAATGGTGAAACACAGAAGAAATATGGCAATTATTTCCAATTTCTTCTGATGTTGGAACAATAAGTCAGCTAAATAATTGATAATTTTCATAGTGGGATATTATTTGATAAAATGGTTAATTACCTGCCAGCATTTCGCTTACGTTGTCCCAAAGTTAGATGTTAAAAAGATGAACCGCAAATTAGCAGTTGTAGTTTAGAACGAAATACTGTGATTCCTGTAAAATTAACTGCCTTATTTTTGCACCATGGTATATAAAAATGATCCTTGAATGCGAATGTCAACTTCGAGCTCTTCTAATGAATTTAGGTGATATGTCGATTATCTCCATCAAAAGGCAACTATATTAGCTTGAGAACCTTCCCCTTCCAACGTTTTCTGACCGGGTGGGTTACCCTATTGCCAGCAGGTTTGCAGTTGTTCAAATATTTTTGTAAACTTCGTTGAACGGAATTCTCATTCTGTCTCCCCAAACTCCTTTTTCATCTCTAATTCCGCACGAAACTATCATATTGATTTCTGCCCCATAAGGCAATTTCAGGATACTTTTCACCATTCTGCTATCAAAACCTTCCATTGGACAAGTGTCATAACTTTCATTGGCCATTGCCAGCATAAATGTTTGCGCCGCCAAAGCACAGGTTTTATGAACTACCACTCTCATATCGCTTTCAGATACCTGGTAAGTGATTGTTCTGAAGATTCCAACAATGTTCACTAAGATTTTTCGTACAATTCCTAAGATTCCTCCAAAGCGGGCATATAAAAAAGGCATTACTTTGCCATAATACATTTTCCAGGTTTTGATTCTTTTCTCTTGCTTCTGTTCAGGGCTATTTTTCAGAACATTTTGAGTTTCCAGCTCCATCATTTTTTTTGCTCTTTTTTGGTACAAATCCTGCCTTGTAACGAAAACTACCATTTGCCGGGCAGTGGTAGCTGCTTCCTGGTTTAAACAGGCGACAGCGAGTTCTTTTAAAATTTCGGGATTTGTGATGTGGTAAAACTCCCAAAGTTGCATGTTGGAACTGTTCGGAGCTAAAGTGGCAAGTTCGATGCAATGTTTAACTATTTCTGAATCAATCGGAAGATCTTTGTAGCGTCGTACAGAGCGTCTGTAATTTATTATTTCTTCTAAAGTCATTTTTAATTGTTGATTATCTGCTTTTAAATTTCATTTTAACTGTTTTAAAGGCTCCCTTTCCACAAAGGATTTCTCACTGATGCTTTAAAATCGGGTTGAACAACTGTTCGCCTAACCATGCTTTCTACGATCCTCTGCTACTCGAAGGGCGGGATTAAACCGATAAACTTCCAACAAAGTGCCGCACTTCAAAGGTACTCATTCCTCCCAGCGGTCCTATTGTATTAACTTTCCAAAATCGGAAGGCTGACATCTATCGTGTTAAACGACTAATTAGTACCTCTGTTACAGATAGTAGAATCGTGTGCAGAAACCGATATGTCGTTCAACCGGGACTTCATGCTGGGTCGAGCTGAGAAGCTGCCCGAGCGGAATCGAAGATCAGCGAAAGCTAAAGATGCCCACCGAAAACCACCGCTGCCGCACTTGCCAGGTAGCTGATTTTATAGGCTGTTATTCATTAATCATTAATTTTTATCTCATAAATTTTGGGCCAAAGCTTACCTGTCACGAAAATCTTGTCTTTAATTGAGTCGTAAGCAATGCCATTCATTTCCAGGGAACCTGGGTTAATGTTTTTACATTCATCTGTCAAAGGAGTCAAATCAATTTGGCCAATGACTTTGCCTGTTTTCGGGTCTATTTTTACTATTGTATTTTTCGTGTAGATGTTAGCATATATATAACCTTTAATGTATTCCAACTCATTAAGATTTTCTTTTACGTATCCGTTTTCAGTCACAGAAATTGATTTAATCACCTGGAAATTATTTGGGTCTAAATAAGTCAATTTAAATGTACCGTCACTCAATATTAAATATTTTCCATCCGTTGTCATGCCCCAGCCTTCTTCGCCTGGAAAAGTAAATTCACCTATTTTCTTAAAGCTGGTCGCATCATAAATAAATCCAACCTTAGTTTTATAAGTAAGTTGATATACTTTCCCATTTAAAAATGTGATGCCTTCTCCAAAATATTTAACCCTGTCTAACTTAACTTTTGTGTCAATTTTACCAGTTGACAGGTCAACGATGCCAAACAATGATTTTGTCCAAGGTAATTCATTAGGTGAGCCAGTACTTTCAAATAAATCACCATTGTGTATTAGTAACCCTTCTGTGAAAGAAGTCGTGTCGTGCGGGTATGATTGAATGTAAACGAAATCTATCGTTGGAATTGGCATATTTGTCGCACCACTGTTGCTCGGATTATGGCCACCTCCATTGCAGCCAAACAGTAAAAAACCAATCAAAATAATTGAAAACAGTCTTATTGTCATTTATCTAAAATTCTTATGTGTGACGCAAATATAATTGCCCATAACATTCGGCAGCTACACGCAGCGTGGGATTTAACCACTGAACTTTCAACGAAGTGCTGCACTTCAAATGTACTCATTCCTGTCAATAAAGCCTTAAAATCCTTTTGTCATTAGAACGCCGACTTAAAAGAGGGTACGAGGCTATGCTTATTTATTAGGAGAAAATTGTGCCACATCTTAACGAACCGCTGTATACGAGAATCGTACGTACGGTGAGGTGAGCGGCTCTCTCTGAGGTGTTCAATAACTATGGGCGGTTTACCCGATTTTCGGTTCGTTGTTCTTCCTGTCAGTTTAGTTTATTTCTTCCCTGTCATTTCTTTAAATTTGTCAATATTCAAGCATATTATTCCCCAATTATGTCCGTCTAAATCTTCAATATTTCTTACTTGCATAAAACCTTCATCAATAGTTTGCGTTTGCTCTGTTCCACCTGCTTTTAAGCCATTCTCAATAATTTCATTAAGTCTGTCAAGGCTTTCTACAGGAATTGTAAATGTAGCAATTGTATTTTCTTTGGGGTCAGCAATACTTTTCTTGTTTCCTGATTTGAACATTTCAAGTGTTTGCAACATCACATAAATTTGGTCGCTCCAAACCATACATTTTTGGTCATCAAATGTAAATAAAGGATTGACTGTAAATCCTAATTGTGTGTAAAAGTCCATTGATGCTTCTATATCTTTTACTGGCAAATTGATAAATATTTGCTTCATTGTCTATTCATTTATTTGACTAATTACTATTATATTTGAGGTTATTTGATTTTTTTGAGGTGTTGTTATACAATGATTGCTAACTCTCTACTATTTTATTTAACGTTTCCCCAAAGTTAGGTTAAAAAAGATAAACGGCAACTAATCAATTGCAGTTAAGATTGAAATCCCGGAGCGAAATGGTAAATAAAACTGAGTTAGACTATGCCGGTAGCTTGTCGATATGCGTTTCTATTTTAAAATTTCGGTCTGAGATTAATATCACATCACCTTCCCAAAGTCAGTGGCATTACTTTATCGTTGCAAACGAGTGGCAACCAACCCCTCGTTGCAAACGAGTAGGATCTGGGGTTATTGGCTGGTATTCGTCTATCTGTTATTAATTTTCTCATTTCTTTTTTGTCCGTGTCGTTTTAGTTTTCTTTTCTCGTTTTTTTTCTGAAATTGATTTTGTTATTGTCTGTCCGTTCAAAATTTGTTTCGTGTCTTTAACTTTTGCCAATGAATTTGTATATGCTTCTTTCAAAAGTTTTTTAATGTAAGTTTTAGGGAATTTTTCTTTATCTGTTACAAGAATATAGCGATACTGATTTCCTTGTCCCAATAGGATTTTGTCCGGGTCAGAAAGTTCCACACCCCAATAAAAACCAAAATGAACATTCTTGCTTGTCCGACCAATTGCGATAGAACAAAAAGTGTGTCCTACTTTGTCTGTCGGTGACCAACCAAATGCAACTGCATTATAATTGTCATAGATTAGTTCATTTGTCTGTGGATATATGTCCCACACAAATTCACGCAACCACATTACTAATTCAGCAATATCGTCACCAAATGGTTTTATAAATTTTAGAAGGTCTTTTGTCTGTTCTTTGCTCATACTTCAATTTATGTTATGTCGGTCAATATGCTTGCCACTAATGATTGTGAATACGCCACAGTGGCGTATATTTCTGACTTAGACGAAGGCAATAATTGTCAATTTCCGAGATTACATATTCAAAACAGATGATCGTCGTCTTCATCCGGTGGTCGTTGTTTTGCTGATTGCCTTTTAGTTTCTTTCAATAAAGATATTAATAACAAATTCAGTTAATCAACGCTACTTTCAAAACCAACAAACCGTTGAACTTCAAACATACGATCTTCTGTCAACAAAGTTACAAATCGCTTATAGTTTGGTAGCTATGGCGTTCTTATTTAATCCTATTTCTCATTCGACATCATAGATCTCAAAACCGCCACTGATGATAAATTTTTGAAGCAAGTTGTGCACTTTTATATTTATTTTGAATGCCGGCATGGTTTTTCCCTCCAGCTTTTCAAAATACGCTTTTGCCTTGCTTTTATCAACAGTATCCTTCAGATCAACAAAGTGCCCGTATTCATTTATATTTGACTCGGTTATACCGGAATTCATCATTTTTCGAAGTTTGGCTTCATCTAATCCGAGCGTTTGCGAAATGTGATCGATTTCTGCATTCTTGGCTTTGAATTGATAGGCCGTTATTCTTTCCTGAAGATTACCGCCTTCAATCGTTGCATTCCCGCTTTGAACATCATGAAGATAAATATTGGCAAACTTTTGCTCATCCTGTGTCAGAGAAGCGAATGATTTATGCAACTCATCCAGCGCCTGTTGAATTTGATCGTTATCAGCTCCTGCCTGATTAAGCGTCTTCAGGTATTTTTCATACCGCGAATTCATGTAATCAGCATCAATCACGCCGGTATCAATTTGTGTCAGATAGCCATCAATTTCATAGGGAACATCATCCATACCGCCGCCACCACCGCCGCCATTAAACAACTCTTTGTAACGAAGCGCCAAAATCAGGTAAGTATTTTCATCAAATTTCATCTCTATTACCGATTTTTGCTTCCCTTTACCAAACTCATATTTTAATTGGCTCCATTTAAAGCCTTGAATTTTGGCAGCTTCTAAAAAATTATTGAACAATTTGAAAAGTATGGCGAACCTGCCGCGTTCCGAACGATCTTCGGGTAACTTCTCGAAATTCGGAATACCCGCACTTGAGAACAATTGGGAGATCTCATCGAATACGGAATTCATTCTTTCCAGGTTATAGTCCAAATGCTCGACAAATAGTCCGAAATCCTTATCGCCGGAATACAGCTTAACCGCTTTGATAATATTCTGTTCCATGGTATGAGGCATTCTGTAATAGCGAATTGTTCCAAAAGGCTTATCAGGGCCAAAGAGGCGGTTTGTTCGCGAAAACGCCTGAATGATATTTTCATACCGGAGCACCTTATCCAGATAGATCATATTCAGCCACTTCGAATCAAAACCGGTAAGCATCTGATCTACGACGATCAACAGGTCAAGTTGTTTCTCCGGGGTTCTTTCGATTCTTGTATAAGGCTCTTTATGTGCAAGCCTTGCTGCAATATCTTTCTTGAATTTTGCATGGGTTGCAAACGTAAAGTCCTGTTCGTAACGCTTGTTGTAATCCTCTATAATTTCGACCAGTCCATCTTCTTTATATTGTACACCGCCGTTGTTGTCAATATTCGGATCGAAAAGGGCGGTAATTTTTAATTCAGGTTTTTTGATTTTTATCAGCCGGTAATATTCAATGGCTTCGTGTATGCTACTGGTTGCAAACAGGGCGTGAAACTTTCCATTCTGGCTAAGCGTTAACCAGTTCTCCGACAGATCGTTTACCACCATCTGCTGATGTTCTGTCCGCTCATATTGAGAATGGGGTAAATAATCTTCAATTCCTTTTATGTAGTTTCCGGCAGCATCTATATATCCGGCCATCTTCACCGCCTTCATGTATTTGTTGAAGACCTCTTTTTTCACAGGATCAGAAAATGCCTCTTCTTCTGTTGCCGCCCTGGCTTTTTCGAGGGCAACCGCTACCCTTAAATCCCGATCCTTATAAGTCAGTACTTTATAAGGATCAAAGCCCAATACGTTCTTGTCGCGGATACCGTCGGCAATGCTGTATCGGTGCAATTCATCCCCAAACACCGTAGAAGTGGTATTCATCTTCTTTTGGTTTTCTTCGTGAATAGGTGTACCGGTAAACCCAAAAAATATAGCCGTCGAAAATGTTTCTTTGATGATCTTAAGCATATCACCAAAAGTAGACCGGTGGCATTCATCGACGATAAATACAATTCTTTTGGCATTTATCTGCTGGATATCATCCGCATTAAGCCCCTCCTCTTCGTCTTTGATGTTGCTCATCTTCTGAATAGAGGTAACGATTAATGTGTTCGCCGGGTTGGAGCTTTTCAGTTTTGTAACCAATACCGCTGTATTTTCGGTTGCCTGAACATCTTCGTTTTCATCGGCAAAAGCACGATACTCTTTCAACGACTGTGTCCCCAGTTCGATGCGGTCCATTAAAAAGATTACTTTGTCGGCATCTTTCGAGTTGGCAATCAGTTGTGCCGACTTAAAACTGGTCATGGTTTTGCCCGAACCGGTGGTATGCCAAATATAGCCACCCAACAGATGTTTGATCTTCCAGTCGGTTTTCGAAACTTTGTCGGATATGGCATTGGCGGCAAAATACTGATAGCTGCGCATGACTTTAAGCACCCCGTCGGAACCATCGGCAACGGTATAGAAGCCAATCAACTGATGGGCCATAGGAATCGAGAGCAGCGAGGAAGCAATATCTTTCCAGTTGTTGATGGGTTCGTTATTGAAGTCGGCCCAGTGAAAATAAAAATCCTTGTTGAACTTACCATCCTGTCCCGGATTGGCAAAGTACTTCGTTTCGCCGGGTTCCATCGCAACAAAAATCTGTACCAGCGAAAACAAGCCTGTAAAAATACCTTCGCCCGAATATTTTTCGATCTGATTGAATGCCTGGCTCACTGATACGCCGCTTTTTTTCAATTCGATGTGTATAACGGGCATACCGTTTATTAAGAGCATTAAATCACCCCGACGGTCGTTCAGTATTTTTGACTTACTCCTGAACTTTGGTTGCACGGCAACCTGGTAACGGCTTTGCCCTGCTGCGATCTCGCGGCGGTCGTATATTTTAAGGCTGATTTCCTTCCCAAAATGCAGCGCGTCAGCAGGATTATCGCGGGTGATCGAAACGGTTTTACCATTGATAAACGCATTCAATTTGAGCGGGGTTCTCAGCTTTATAATCTGCTCCATAATCTGTTGCATTTCACCCTCTGTGAGCGGATAATCGTTCAGTCGGTCGATGCCACGGTTGTTATCGAATAGGATCTGTGCCCAATTCCTGAGCAAATCTTCTTCGGTAGGATGCTTTAAAATCGCTTTCTCCCATCCTTTTTGTGAAAGTATTTCTGTTAAGGCTTCTTCAAATTCGGCTTCGGTGGTAAATGGCATGGTATCTTTGGTTTATTGTCTGAATTAATGTGTCTGAATTAAGATGTCTGAATTAAGATGTCTGAATTAAGATTCATAAGATTAAAGGATTGTAGGATTCTTTTGTAATCCTACAATCCTACAATCCAAAAAATCCTAATTCAGATATTTTTCATTCATCCTAATTCAGACTCCTTTATAATCTTTATTATCAGGATGATTTATATTATAAACTCTTTTGAATTCCATACTTTTTGCACCAAAGTTGATAAGCAAGCCTATGGGCAAATTATAGGCTTGACAATAATTCATTGCTTGGGCAAGATGAACATCTTCTAATCTAATTACAGCTTTCAATTCAACCATAATAATATCCTCGACAAAAAAATCGACCCTTCTTGTACCGATATCAATACCTTCGTAATAGATAGTCATTTCCATTTCTCTGTTAAAATGCAAGCTTTGCTTATCCATCTCGATGGCTAATGCTCTTTGGTATATCACTTCCTGAAAGCCATTGCCCAATGTACTATGAACTTTCATTGCACATCCAATAATTTTATGTGTTAAATCTTCGTATTTCATATTTTTTTCCTTTCATCATTTGTCTGAATTAGTATATTTGAATTAGTATGTCTGAATTAAGATTCATAAGATTACATGATTCTTTTGTAATCCTATCATCTTTAAATCCTTGTAATCCTAATTCAGACATTTTTTTTAATCCTACCATCCTTAAATCCTTTGTCTGAATTAAGATTCATAAGATTACATGATTAAAGGATTCTTTTGTAATCCTACAATCCTAAAATCCAAAAAATCCTAATTCAGATATTTTTCATTCATCCTTAAATCCTTTGTCTGAATTAAGATTCATAAGATTCCATGATTAAAGGATTCTTTTGTAATCCTACAATCCTACAATCCAAAAAATCCTAATTCAGACATTTTCCATTCATCCTAATTCAGACATCTTACACAAACATCTTTTCCAAACACCCTTTTTTGATATTCTTCAACTTCTCTAACTCACATTTTTGAAGGTTGATAAGATTATCGAGGTGTTTGAAATACTTGCCGATTTTGGACTGTTCATTTGCTGAAGGAATTGTAATTTTAAAATTTCTAATGTCATTTAAGCTTAAATGCGGAACCGCAGTTTCTGTTTTGATTGATTGTATATGACTTAAGAAATTTCTTTGAATACATTGATATATAAATTCGCAATTAACTTTTTCACTCCTAACTCTTGTTACTCGCTGAACTAGTAGTGCAGGTAGGTTTTTGATCTGAATTTGTGCATAACTTTTACCAATTAATGCACCATCCATTTGGATCACAACATCGCTTTCTATTAAAAGATAACTTTCCAAGCCATAAGATGAAGGCCAATATTCGCAAATATCTTCTGACATATCAAGATACCCTCTTTTAACGTTCATCCCTCTTACAAGTGGTATTCCATCTTCAATAAAGCTCTTGCTTTGAAAAGGAAACCCAGTCAGTAAATCAGAAACATCTCCCAATTTCCTCTCTTCCCAAGCCTCCGTAAACCCCTTGAAACGAATTTCAGGGACAACCGCCCCATTTTGAGGGAACATTTTTTCGAGCATCGCCTTTTTTACCGTTACCAGCTTGTTATACTTACGCTGATGAAGGGTGATAAGATGGTCGAGGTTCGTTAAAAATATTGCAACGTTATCTTGCTCTTTCTCTTGTGGCAAAAGAATAATAAGTTTTTTCAATGAATCAATACCGATATTTCGCTGAGAACCAGTATTAATTCCTAATTCTATTTGACGTTGGACTTGGTTTGCCTGCAAGTAATAGTAAATATATTTCCAATTCGCAGCATCATTGTTTTTTATGATTGCACAAGAATACGATACCAAGAATTTCCTTTGTGTTTCGACATATCTAACCGCTCCAACTGAAGCATATCGCGCAAACAAAATGTCACCTGCTTCTGGTTTGATTTTTTTGGACAATTGTTCATAGTCTTCAGTGGATATATGTTTGGAATTTTCGAAATCAAGATCATTGGTACCAATAAAATCTCCTGTCATAAGATAGGGAATCCCATCAATGACGGATTTTGGCATTTTATGGTCTATATCACCAATCAAGCAAAAATCACCCAGCTTCTGCTCTTCCCACTCCTCCGTAAACCCCTTAAACCGAATCTCCGGTATCTTCTTTTTCTCTGCCATCTTATTCCCCCTTTAGCAGTGATTTAAACTCGCCGAGACCCATCCTATCAAATTCGTTGCCATCCAGCTCATCGATCAATGATGCTAATACCGTTTCGGTTTCGTGAATCTCTTCGGTGAGATGCGCATAGGTAACCGCATATTTTTCGGCAAGCGCCTGCACTTTAGCCGTCAGTTCGTTAATCAATCGCCCGGGGAGTTGGTTCAGGGAGGTAACCAACGGGCTGATCCATTTGAGTTCAAGCAAATCAACCACCTGCTGATCCGTAAGGGTTTCGATGGTTACTTTTGTGAGCAGATGTAGTTTGGCCGCTTCGGTTTTTACCTGTGCTTTGAGCTCTTTTTCTTCGGTAAGAAACTCCGCCACCTTTACTATTTTAGCTTCGTACGAATCTTCGGGCAAAACAGCATTTTTCTTCATATCCGCCTTTATCTGCCTGGCTTCTTTGGTCACCGCAGCGTTTATAAAACCGTCTTTTGCTTCATTTACGGAATCCGATTCTTTTTCATCCTCCGTAAGCGAGTCGAGTATCTCCTCGTATTCGGCGATGATTTCCACAAGGCGGTTTTCTTTCTGCTTCAATTGCTGTAATTCGGCTTTCAGGTAAGTCTCCTGCACCAGTTCAAACGGCATAATATGTCCGATCCAGCCCTCCTGCACTTCGTGCTCTTTGCCGTCTTTCTTCTTCATCACCAGGTTGGGGTCCACTTTATTGGTGGCTTCAAATCCTTCGGTCTGGATAATTTCCAGATCAACCTCTATCTTCGTCCAGTCATCGTCGAGCAACTGATACGCCTCATATTTGTCAATCAGTGGAAGCGTTCTTAACCTTTCAAATATATCTACGCTCAGGATGGTTTCTTCCTTCGAAACAGGCACCGCCTCCATATTGGTGAGTAGTTCTGTTTGAAGGAACCGGGGAAAATCGCCAAAAGCAGTTGTAAACGTTTTTGCAAATTCTTTTACATTGGTGTGTTCAGTAATAGCGTTCTTTACCTCTTCCACTTTTAATTCGGCATAAGCGGTGGAGGTTTTTGAGAATAAAGCATCCCGCAACTCAGGGAAGGCCTGCCAGTATTTCGCGAGGTCATCAATTTCCTTTTCAGGAATACCGCCAAACATCGACGCGTAGATATCCCAGCTTTCGGCATTTTCAGACGAATCGACATACCGTGGAATGTTCAGGTTGTAGTCATTCGCACGAATGGCATCCCTGCTAACCACTTTTGAAAAGTTGGGGATCGTTTGCCTGTTTATTACTGCATCGGCAGTTCTTTTGATATCCGAAGCCTTGAGCTTGTTGTTTTTGCCGACCTTTATAAAGCCTTTCGATGCATCAACTACCAACACATCGGTATTCGCGCGTTTTTGTTTCAACACCATGACGACAGTAGGGATACCGGTACCAAAGAAAATATTGGCCGGAAGCCCTATGATAGCATCAATGTGATTTCCTTCAATGAGGTTTTTACGAATTTGTCCTTCTTCGCCACCGCGGAACAGCACTCCATGCGGCAAAACAATGCACATGATGCCATCGGGCTTTATATGAAACAGGTCGTGAAGCAGAAAAGCATAGTCAGCTTTTGTTTTGGGAGCAAGTCCAAAACGGGCATAACGGGGGTCGGTCTCTTTGTTGGCCGAATCCCATTGCTGCGAGTAGGGCGGGTTCGAAACAACCGCATCGACATACAGCGGATTGTATGACATGATCGGATCGTTTTCATCGAAATAAGGCCAATCGACCTCCAACGTATCGCCGTTACGCGTCACTATATTATTGGGGATGATGCCGCGCATCACCAGGTTCATACGTGTAAGGTTATAGGTGTTTTGTTTCAGTTCCTGTGCATAGTATTTGATGTTGTCCTTATCATCGATATGCCTCGCGACGCTACTGCCAATGTTGATCAGCAATGAGCCCGAACCACTTGTGGGATCCAAAATCTGAATTTCTTTTTTGCCCCTTAAATGCCAGGCAACAATTTCGGATATCAACAGGGAAACTTCGTGAGGGGTATAGAATTCTCCAGCCTTTTTACCCGCATTGGCGGCAAACATACTGATCAGGTATTCATAAATGAAGCCAAGCACGTCGTAATCCTGACGGCCATCCATTGGTATGTTTTTAATCAAATGAATCAGGTCGCTGATCGCCTTTGTCTGCGACGCGGCGCTTTCGCCCAGTTTGCTCAGTCCGGTTTGTAACGTATCAAAAATACCGTCGAATAATTTTTTGTGTGCAGGACTAATCAAACGGTTAAAAGCCGACAATGCGTCCCTCACATTGGAGACATCGAAATCCTTACCCATTTTAACCCAGGTGGAAAAGAGGTCTTTATAGGCAATAAAATAGCCGATATTACTTTTGATGTGTTCCACCGTTTCAGCATCTTCTTCCGAAAGCGCTTTTATCTCTTCATCGGTAAAATCTTCTTTTTTTACAAACTGTAGTTCTTTATCAGATAGGTATTTATAAAAAATGAATCCCAGTATATAATCCTTGTATTCATTAGCTTCAATTTTTGATCGCATTTGGTTGGCCGATTCCCAAATTTTGGCTGCCAGTTGTTGTTTGTTCATAAGGTATGCATCTAATATTATCTTCGGTTAATCATTTCTATATAAATCATTTTTTACAACGGGTCAATCATTTCGGTAACTCACTTATATTCACCTAAATTCTTCAAAAGATTCATAAAGCCTGTTTAAATCATCATGCGCTATTTACCTTTCTGTATGAATAAAGTGTTCAATATTTTTGTAAATGTAAAAATAACTTATTGCATATAATTGCATGCTCTTAATATTGTTTACAAATTTATTTTACTGATTTTCGATTATATCCCTTTCGTTTTGCTGCTTTAATGTACCTGGTTTACCCGATTAGGGATGGCAGGAAACTTATTTTATTCGTAAAAAACCATCGTTAATAGGTTATCTGTTCATTGTAATGAAAATCATAATTCCATCGGCTCCAATAAGGCAGCAATAAGCCGCCAAATACACGATTAGCGGTGTGCCAAAGCAACAAATTTATCGCCGTTAAATGACGAATAATAGTTTTCTGAAAATATTTTACATTTATTTATTCACTTTTATTTGGCGGTTAGAATATTTTGTATATTTACATCAATTATTAACAACGTTCTTTTTATTCTGTGCAGCGGACAATGCATGTTACGTATAGAGTATGAAGAGGCATACAGATGTTCCTTAGTGATATTAGAGGTGTATTTTATTCCATTAAGCGTCTCGGTCATTTGCCAATTCATAAGTTAGATTAACCATACCGGTGGTGTAGCCATTTTCCTGATAAGTGTAGGTGTTTTTTCAATAAGCGTAGCTGTTTTAAGCATAAGCGTAGCTTCCTGGTTAACGGTAAAGGCAAATTTGAATGGCCTTGTGAATGTTTTGTTCGTGCAGTTGATTTCCTGACTCCCCGAAGCGGTGGGATTGGCCGTAAAAATGATTTTACAGGTCACTCAGGAAGCTTCCTGGATCACGTAGGAAGCTTCCTGGATCACGTAGGAAGCTTCCTGAGTCACGTAGGAAGCTTCCTGGATCACGCAGAAAGCTTCCTGGATCACGTAGGAAGCTTCCTGGATCACGTAGGAAGCTTCCTGGATCACGTAGGAAGCTTACTGAGTCACGTAGGAAGCTTCCTGAATAGCGCAGGAAGCTTCCTGAATAGCTTAAAAAGACGATAATTTGATGGATTCTGTGGGTTTTTAGAAAGACAAAGATGATTCTTTAAACGATATTGCTCTTGTAATGAGTAAGTTGATTTAGTACTAATTTAAAAACTTAAATTTTATGCCTTTAGAATCGTTCACAAGGGAGTATTCACGGAACTGTGTCTAGTCTATATTTTCTTGGAGAGGATTTACACCTGCTTTTTTGGATATTTCTGTTAGTATGGCAAGGGTGGCAAAGGAACGGCGCCACTTGTATACCCTTGCAATA
>Ga0209697_10005855_pt1 | contig 15121 bp, 15 predicted proteins | sample AliMusrvi5mmetaG_FD_184115 | JGI IMG/M metagenome (GOLD analysis project Ga0209697, IMG submission 184115) | Freshwater lake bacterial and archeal communities from Alinen Mustajarvi, Finland, to study Microbial Dark Matter (Phase II) - Alinen... | ecosystem: Environmental > Aquatic > Freshwater...
TCGAGGAGACTAAAAAGCCGATCGGGCACTTCTGCGCCACGATCGACATCCCGTCTCTCGACCGCCCTGCTTCGTGGCGGCCCGCGAAGCTACAGACCCCAACACCCTCCAGTCAACACCTTTTGATGTTTTTTTTCCATTATTTTTCCCTCTCTCCTCTTCACACCAAAAATATAGGGGTTTTTGTGGATTGCCAGAGCCTAACAGCCTTAGACTCCACCCGTTTTCACTGCCCGGCAACACTCCGCAACGAAGTGATTGCAAGCCTCCCGGCACAGTAAGGGAACCGCCTCGTTTTCCTGCAGATCCTCTGGAATTCCGAGGTATCGGCTGGCCTCGCTGTCATCCAACGGGGTGTTCGCCTCGATTTGCCACAAAATCCGTTTTGCACACTGGTTGGAAGGCCCACAAACCTCTCTAACAACCCTTTGTGATACATCGTCACGAATCGTGCGAGCGATACGGTACATTCCTGTCTGGCGCTGGAGTTTATCCCGCAAGTTTTCTACTTCCAAAGTGCCATTACGCCAAGCCACAACCAAGCCGATCGCAGCAGGGTAAAAAAGGTCCAAGGCCATGCGGAGGTCTTCGGCACTTTCCAGTACCATCACCCAGCCGCGCTTCAAATTCACCTGCCCCTTGATGAAACGGTAGGAGCCGTCCTCTGCATAAGTCGAAAGATCTCGCGCTGCCGACGGGTCAACATACATCTCCAAACCGCCGAATTCCTCTTGAGCAGCACAGGCAGTATCTTTCCAGTGGCAGATGATAAATCGATCGTTTAAATCGATCGATTTAAACTCCAGCTCGCCAAGGCGGCGGGAGCCAGACTGAAGGAGCAATCGTAGAGCATTGGCAAGGGACATATAATGAATGAAATTCGAGAATAATAATCAGTAAGCATTGATCTACAATGGCTTGTTGGCTTTATCGAAGTCGGAGATTTGATCGAGAATAACATCGGCCAACAGTCGTTCGGTTCCGATAGAAGAAGTATAAAACAAAGTTTTTCCGCGGTGGTGGTGAGGGTTTTGGCGAAAGGCTTCTCGTTGACTGGCGGCACTGCCCACTTCACTTTCAATGCCGAGCAGCACTGGAATGTCTTGGTAGGAGTGGAGCCCATCGGAGATAAAGAAAGGCACGACGATGACATTGGGGGTAGGAGCCATCTGATCCCAATCTGCAATGAGGGGGCGCTCTTCCATGTAGGCATCAAGAACAGCGGCGTAGCCGGTGCCAGAAGCGGCAATGAGGTTGACCTGATCGCGGATGGCTTTAGCCGAGTTCTGATTTAGGCCTGTGCCATGGCCGGTGATGATGAGAGTGGTTTCCGCAGGATTTACATTAGGAGCCACTTCCTTGGCGCGCCGCAGAATCAATCCGGTCATTGAAGCATGGACTCCGACGGGCAGGCAATAGTGCAGGGTCTTCCCCCGGACGCGACTTGTAGGGCCAGTGAGTTGCAACTCTCGAGGAATCACGTCCTGCGTAAAATACCCCTCACTGATGAAATCCGGGACGACGTAAACCTCTTCCGAATCGATCATATAAAGCGCCTCTCGCATTGAGGGCTCCTCCTTCCAAAAGCAGCAATGCACCTCCGCAAACACATTGCGGCGGCGGATTTCCCCGGCATGGTCGAAATACGGCGTGGAAGAATCAGGATTTTCGGTGGATCCGTGACCCACGATCAGAAGGGCGCTGTGGGGTTTCTGCACAAAGGGCATGAAGGGAAAATGGCCCGTAGTCGCGGGAATGCAAGAATCGAGGAAGAAATGCGGATTGCGAATTACTCGCGCCCGATTATGACGGGCGGGTGACCTTCGATCACTTACAGCTATGGATAGATCCGGTGAAACGGCCAGGCCCTGAAGCAATGGCGGTGGACGAATGGTTGCTAGGAATCACAAAAACACCGGTTTTGCGCGTGTATGGCTGGCTTGGAGAATGGAGTAGCATCGGCTATTTCGGCAAGCTGTCCGAAGCAAAGGCCTCGTTCCCAGGGATACCCTGTGTGCGCCGCTGGACCGGAGGTGGAATGGTCGATCACAGGGCTGATTGGACCTACACGCTGGTAATTCCACGCGGGGAAAAACTCACAGGGCTGCGTGGGGCGGAAAGTTATCGGATGATTCATGCACTGTTGGCGGAAACCCTAAACGCGGAAGGAATCGGGGTCCGCCTGAGCACAGGCAATGAGGAAACCGGCGCCTCACTGTGTTTTGAAAACCCCGTCAGCCATGATCTTGTGAGCTTGGCAGGCCGGAAACTGGCGGGCGCAGGGCAACGCCGGACTTCGCACGGCTTGTTGCACCAGGGATCCGTGGCGGTGGCCTGTGAGCTTGAAAAATCCAAAGCCCGAGCACAGCGGCTGGCTGCATGTCTATCGGCAAATTGGCATGAGATTGAACACGATCCGCCCAGCGAAACCCTCGCTGAAAGAGTGCGCGAACGCTATGGTCGACCTACTTGGACACAGCGGCGTTGAATGACACTCTCGGATGACAAATGCCAAACCCGCCTATTCTAAGCGGTTCTCAGGATTTACAGTGCTGCCATGTGTCCGTTTTGTGATATTCTCGCTCATTTGTAAGAGATCTCATAATTACCCCCTCAAAGGGCTCATGGGTTTAGGAACTAGGGAGATCCGGCATACGTGGTTTTCACACCGCGATGCTCCTACTTTCGTGCGTAATCTCCATCTCCCTGCTCTGACAAAAAACAATCACCTTGCTTGACGGGGCGAAGAAAAAAGCCATCATGCCTGCCGCCTCCCTGCCCTACCCATGGGGGTTGCCCCAAAACCACACTCCTCACTTTTCAACGCCATGAACCTCCGTCTTTCCATCGGATTTGCAGCTCTCATAGCCCTGTCGCTAGTTTCTTGCTATCCCGTCAACGAAAACCCACGGCAAACCCGTGGTGCCAACCGCCAGAGTAAGCCCCAACTCACCGCCGAACAACAAAAGGCCAAGGAGCAAGAGGAACTCAAGAAAACGGAAGAACTCAAAAAGAAAGAGCAAGAAGAGCTCAAGAAAACGGAAACAGCCAAACCTGAATCGAATATCGAAAAAACCGAGCCCGCCAAGAAAGAGCAGGAACCAAAGAAATCCAGCGACTATCCTGTTGCCAGCAAGGTCCCCAGCAAAGATGGCTTCGTGTTCAGTCCATACAACAACAAGGTCATCGACGTGCGCGGGATTGCCAGCGGCACCGTGGTGTCGGATCCCACCTATCCTCTAGCGGAAAAGAAATTTTTCCATGTTCCCTGAGAACCCTCCGTCTCCGGCAAATCCATTACAGGAAAACCGACCGGGTCCGGACCACTGGACCCGGTTTTTTTACGAATGAGGGCGGCATTTCCCAATATCACAATTCTCGGCGGCGGTCTGCTTGGCGGCTCGCTCGCATTGGCACTCACAGAGGCGCGGCCTCCTGTCCGCGTCCAACTCTGGGTGCGTAGGCCTGAAACTTTGGATGCCGCCCGCAGTATGGGAATCCAGAACGCCACCGGCGACCTATCAGAATCCGTGAGCGGTGCAGATCTTCTTGTTCTCGCCGTACCAGTGGGTTCCATGGCGACCCTGGTATCCCAAGCTCTAGACGCAGGCCTGCCCGCCGGATGCCTCATCACGGACGTAGGCAGTGTGAAACGCGCACCACATCAAGACATCCCGCCATTGCTCACGGGGAGGAATATCGATTTCATAGGCAGTCATCCCATGGCCGGCTCAGAGCGTGGCGGACTGACGGCTGTTAATGCAAATTTGTTCCGCGACGCCGCCTGCCTTCTAACAAATGATGAACATGTGCCAGCACCACGGGCACAAGCACTTGAGAACTTTTGGCAAAGCATCGGTTGCCGAACCACTTGGATGGATGCACTGAGCCATGACGCCTTGGTCGCACGAATCAGCCATCTACCACACGTCATTGCTTCAGGAGCCGCACGAGTCTGTTTGAAAGATCCGTCCAAAGGTGACTTCGGCGGCGGTGGCCTGCGCGACACCACACGCGTCGCCTCCGGAAACCCCGACATGTGGTCAGAAATCCTCACTGAAAACCGCAGCGCCCTGCTGGGACCGCTCCGCGAAACGATTGCTGACCTCATGGAAGTCCTCGCGCTTCTCGAAAATGCCGATCAGGAAGCTGTCCGGCAATGGCTTATCACCGCCAAATCCAAACGCGATGCCTCCGCTCGCGCCCGTTAGAAAGTGTTTACAAGTCCCCCCATGTCCCAGTTCCTAGTCACCCCGATAGCCAAACTCCACGCTGAATTCGGCGTCCCGGGAGACAAGAGCATGTCGCACCGCGCGGCCATCCTTGGCGGGATTTCCAACGGTATATGCACTATTCGTAATTTTCTACCCAGTGAGGATTGCCTGAATACCCTCAAGGCCATGAAGTCGCTTGGTGCGTCCTATGACGTGCTGGAAGAACTCCCAGGATATGGACCGGTCAACTTACGAATCCACGGTCGTTCCATGCGCCTGACAACTCCTCCGGGCCCTATAGACTGCGGCAATTCAGGCACAGGCATGCGGCTGTTGGCCGGTCTGTTAGCGGGACAATCCTTCACTTCAGAATTGTTCGGAGACGCATCACTTTCCTCACGCCCTATGAGCCGGATCACTGTGCCGCTCGAACAAATGGGTGCCAATATAGAAACACTCGGGGCCAAACCCGGTTGCGCTCCTCTGCGCATCCACCCGACGAAACTAACACCCATCATCTATCAAATGCCCGTGGCCAGCGCACAGGTAAAAAGCGCCGTGCTGCTCGCCGGGATGTTCGCCGACGGCACAACCACTGTCATCCAGCCTGCAGAAACGCGCGACCACACCGAGCGCATGCTTACCTCATTCCAGGTCCGCACCCGCTGCGAGGGTAATGCCATATCGATCGATGGCAGACAAGTTCCCGAAGCCTGCGATTTTACCGTGCCGGGGGATATCTCCAGCGCGGCATTCTGGCTAGTGGCGGCAGCTTCCTGTCCCGGTTCTCGCCTGCTGATCAAGGACGTGGGAATGAACCCCACGCGCACTGCCATACTCAAGGTATTGGCCCGCATGGGTGCTCACCTAATCGAAATTGTCCATTCATCCGCAGGAGAACCCATAGGCAATATCGAAGTCCATGGCACTGAGCTCAAAGGCACCACCATTCTCGAAAACGAGGTGCCGAATCTCATCGATGAAATCCCGGTCATCGCGGTGGCAGCGGCCCTGGCACGTGGCCGCACAGTCATCCGCAATGCCCGTGAATTGCGCGTCAAGGAAACTGACCGCATCACCACTGTGGTCAACAACCTTCGGGCGATGGGGGCCGCGGTCGAGGAGTTCGATGACGGAATGGAAATAGAGGGTGGCCATCCGCTCCACGGCATGGAATTGGACAGCTTCGGCGACCACCGGATCGCCATGGCATTTGCGATCGCCGGGCTTTTTGCCACGGGTGAAACGATTATCCGAAACACCGATTGCGTGAATACCTCTTACCCTGGATTCTCCCATCATCTCGACGCCATTCTCAACGAGCGGTCAGATGCCGCCAGTTTTATCCTACCAACTGTTTCCCGCGCGTGAATTTCCAAGCACCTAGCACCCAATACATCGCCATCGCAATTGACGGTCCCGCCGCGTCCGGCAAAAGCACCCTCGCCCGCCACATTGCCAGCCGCCTTGGACTCATCATGGTCAACTCCGGCGACATGTACCGCGCCATCACTTGGAAAGTGCTAATGGAAAACACCGATCCTTGCGACACAACTTCCGTTGTTAGATTGCTGGATCGCATCGACATCCATTGTGGCGACGACGGCATAATGTCTACCATCGCCATCGATGGGGTGGACCCCGGTGAGGAACTCCGCAGCGGCAAGGTGAATGCCAATGTCTCCACCATCGCCGCCATTCCGGAAGTCCGCAAGAGACTCATCGATCTCCAGCGCGGCTACCTAGCCCATTCGAGTGTGGTCATGGAGGGCCGCGACATCGGGTCCGTGGTGTTTCCAGACACACCCTACAAGATTTACGTTGATGCAGCGGAACACGTACGTGCCACCCGCCGCAAGGATATGGGCGAGGTGGATTCCATTGCCCACCGTGACGCCGCGGACAGCAAGCGTAGCAACGCTCCACTAGTCGTGGCAAAGGGTGCCGCCATTCTGGACAACTCTGAACTCACTATCGAATCTGGAGTGAGCGCCGCCCTCGGAATCCTAAGGCAACAAGGACTAACACTAGTGGACCAATTTAGCTAACATCTATTATGAAGTGGATTTACTGGCTGGGCTGGATGACCTTTGGCGCAGCATTCAGAACCCTTTTCGGACTAAGAATTATCGGCCATGAAAACCTCATCACCGAAGGCCCCGTTCTCATTGCCTCTAATCACCAGAGTTATCTGGATCCTCCACTGATTGGTAATCTTTATCAGACAGAGATTGCATACCTCGCCCGCAAGACCTTGTTCAAAGGAATCACCAAATGGCTCTATGTCCAGTGGAACGCCATCCCCGTGGACCAAGATCGACCCGACATGGCCAGTCTGAAAACAATCATCCGCAAACTCAAGGCAGGTTGGCACGTGATCGTTTTCCCGGAAGGATCACGCACGCTCGATGGGGAAATCGCCGATCCCGCGCCTGGCATAGGACTCATCGCGGCCAAGTCCGGTGCCCTCATCCAACCGGTGCGTATCTCTGGTGCCTACGAAGCACTGCCCCGAGGCTCCGCCCGCATCCGTTTCTCCCGCATCACAGTGAGTATAGGTCCAGCCATACGGCTGACCCCGGATGAAATAAAGGCGGCCAAAGGCAAGGAAGACTACGAGTGCATAGCCAGACGCATCATGGCGGCAATCGAGGTGCTCTAATCTAATAAGAGTAATTGAGGCTCCCTTACGATGCCTTCAGGAGTGCCATGGCGGAATCCACTGCGCTGCCTGCATCGGGAGCATAACCATCTGCACCAATTTCCGCAGCGTATTCGCTAGTGATAGGTGCACCGCCAATGAGAATCTTAGGAGTCAGACCAGCATCGCGAATGGCTTTCACCGTCTCACGCATTGCTGGCATGGTGGTGGTCAGTAGGGCCGAGAGTCCGACGAGCATCGCGTTGTTCTCACGGATCGCTTCCACAAACTTCGCAGGCGGCACGTTCACACCGAGGTCGATGACGTCGATATTAGCACCCTTCCACATCATAGCCACGAGGTTCTTGCCGATATCATGGAGGTCGCCTTCGACCGTGCCGATTACCGCATTGAACTCGGGTTTCACGCCCGCTTCGACCAACATCGGTTCAAGCACGGCAAGCGCCTCTTTCATCGCACGGGCAGCGATCAGCATCTCGGGAACGAAAATCTCATTGTTTTTAAAGCGCTCACCCACAATAGCCATCGCGGGAACCAGACGGCTCTCAACAATGAACTGGGCGGTTTCACCTGCTTCAAGACAGGATTGGACAAGTGCCGGAACGTCTTTGCGTTTTCCAGCGATCACAGCGGCACTAAGTGGATGAGTTTCATTCATAACGCGGCCAAACTACTGTGCCACGCGCATCGGGTCTAGTGATATTAATCGAATATTTGTTGATCTGGTACGATTTTTTACATCAGGGCTTGTCTTGTGCTCTTCCGGATTTTTTGATGCGGACATGTCTCGAAACGCACTGACGCTCGAACTAGCGGCACGCCCCCTCTGTGGTGATGGCGGCATGGGCACCCTGTTACTTGCACGCGGGATGTCAGCGGGGGCCTGCGGCATGGCTTGGAACCTTGACCGCCCAGAGGATATCAAGGCAATCCACGGGGCCTACCACCAAGCTGGTTGCAATCTAATTACCACCAACTCATTCGGTGGATCCCGTTTTATCCTTGAGACCCACGGCCGCGCTAAAGATGTTAGAGATCTCAATCTTGCAGCCGCTCGGGTAGCACGGGCCGCTGCGGGGGAAAACGCATGGATTCTCGGAGATGTAGGCCCCTGCGGGGATTTCCTCGAACCGGTGGGAGACCTTACCTCCGACGAAGTTCGTGAGGCTTTCTGTGAGCAAATTGAAGGATTGGTTGCCGGTGGAGTGGACGCTATCCTAGTGGAAACCATGAGTGATCCGGGAGAAATGGTAATCGGCATTGAGGCTGCTCGCATCTCTGCCCCGAATCTGCCCGTGGCCGCCAGTTATGCCTTCCAAAAACTGCCCGATGGCCGTTTCCTCACGATGATGGGGACCCCGGTGGCTGAGGCTATCAAACGTGCAGTGGACGCGGGTGCCGCCATTGTCGGCGCAAACTGTGGGACTTCCATGGATCTGGAGGATTACATTGCTCTCTGCCGGGAAATCGTTGCCGCCGCCGGCTCAGCTCATGTCATCATCCAGCCGAACGCAGGTGCCCCCCAACAAGTTGACGGAAAAACCCTCTATCTAGCTACCCCGGAACAGATGGCACAAACTGCATCGCAGTTGCTTGATGCCGGAGCTTGCATTGTGGGCGGTTGTTGCGGAACATCCCCTGCCCATTTAGCTGCCATGGCCGAGCTTATCGGAAAAAGCCGCAATTTTGGCACAAATAATGCACATTAAAGATAGGAAAATTTGGGACTATGCATACGCCAGAACCTGAACAAACTCTCTCACCCCATAACCACTGAACCATACCACCAACATGGCTAAATACAAACTGGAATACATCTGGCTCGACGGCTACACGCCCGTGCCTAACCTGCGCTCAAAAACCCAACTTAAGGAGTTCGATAGCTTCCCAACGCTCGAACAACTCCCAGTATGGGGATTCGACGGCAGTTCGACCCAACAAGCTGAAGGCCGCAGCTCCGACTGCTTGCTCAAACCTGTGGCTGTTTATCCGGACAGCACCCGCCGCAATGGCGTGCTTGTGATGAGCGAAGTGATGATGCCTGACGGTGTAACGCCGCACCCTTCCAATTCCCGCGCCACGGTGCTGGACGATCCCGGCGCATGGTTCGGCTTCGAACAGGAATATTTCCTCTATCAGGACGGCCGTCCGCTCGGTTTCCCGGCTGATGGATACCCCGCTCCACAAGGCCCATATTACTGCGGCGTTGGCTTCAAGGCCGTGGGCGACATCGCCCGCCAGATCGTTGAGGAACATCTCGACATCTGTCTGGATGCCGGCATCAACCATGAAGGTATCAATGCCGAGGTTGCCAAAGGCCAGTGGGAATTCCAGATCTTCGGCAAAGGCTCCAAGAAAGCTGCAGACGAAGTCTGGGTGGCCCGTTACATCCTCAACCGTGTTTGCGAAAAATACGGTGTGGATGTGGAATACCACTGCAAACCGATCCGCGGCGACTGGAACGGTTCTGGCATGCACGCTAACTTCTCCACAGAATACATGCGCAGCAAGGGCGGCAAGGCCTACTTCGAAGCGCTGATGGCCGGCTTCGCCGAAAATGTAGAGGAACACATTGCTGTTTACGGCCCGGATAACCACCTGCGTCTCACCGGTCTGCATGAAACCCAGTCGATCGACAAGTTCAGCTACGGGCTGGCCGATCGCGGATCTTCCGTCCGCATTCCGCACAGCTTCAAGAACAACGACTACAAGGGTTACCTTGAAGACCGTCGGCCAAATTCGCAGGGCGACCCCTATCAAATCGCCTCTCGGATCCTTAAAACCATCTCCTTGGTACCGACCCCATAATCGTTTCTAACTGGATTTTATCCCAGCGCCGTGCTACTCCCAAGGGTGGCGCGGCGTTTTTTTAGGATGCAAACCAGCACGTAAGAAATTTCTATTCGAGAACCGTAGCAGCAATGGACTGCCGTATTCATGATAACAGCATCCGTCGGATAGAAAAAACAGGTTTATGGAACACTTTGTAGTTCAACCAGACTCCGTATCTCAGCAGCCCTTGAAATAATCAAACGTCGCCGATAGCCCCTCCTTGAGCGTATGCCGGGGTTTCCAACCAGCGTCTAGCAAGCGTTGAGCGCTGGCGCGAGAGTGCTTCACATCACCCGGGCGATCCGGGGCGTGCAGGATTTTGGAGGCTCCGCCAGCACTGTCTATTAAAAGTTTTGCCAGGTGGTTGATAGTGATCTGCCCGCCGTATCCCGCATTGAACACTCCTGTGACACCAGGTGTCTCAGCCACAAAGGACAGCGCGCCCACGATGTCCTTCACATAGATAAAATCTCGGGTTTGCTCACCGTCGCCAAAGACTGTGATATCATCTCCCTTGATGGCTTTTTCTATAAAAATCGGCACGGCCGCAGCGTAGGCACCTTTGGGATCCTGACGGGGGCCGAAGACATTGAAGAACCTGACGGATGTGGTTTCCAACCGCCCTTCCCTCTGAAACATGCCCAGGTAAAATTCCCCGTCTAACTTGGTGATCGCATAAGGACTCTTGGGTTCCGGCAGCATGGATTCGACTTTGGGCACCACCGGATTGTCACCATAGACGGCAGCGGATGAAGCCAAAACAAGTTTTGTAACCCCCGCGTTAGAGGCTTCCTCCAGAACATTGAGCAGGCCATGGACGTTAATGTCCACGCATTCGCCCGGTTTCTCCATGGATTCCGGCACACTTACTAGCGCCGCCATGTGAAAGATATAATCCACGCCCTGCACGGCCCTTTTGACCAACTCGCGGTCTGTGACTGAGCCCTCGAGAAAGGTGCAGTCAAAGCCGTCAAGGTTTTTGCGGTATCCTGAGCGCAAGTTGTCCAGGACACGGATTTCCTCCGCCTTACCCTGATAGTGTTCCACAATGTGAGAGCCGATGAAACCAGCTCCGCCGGTGACCAGGATTTTCATAGTTGAATGTCGATATGTGAGATGATGAATTGCTGATAGTAACCGCGATGTGTCTGCTCCCAATTGGACTCAATCATCCAAGTTGGATGTCTTGAACTGAATTCGCGCGGCGAATGCTCCGTCTATGTGGTCACGGAAAGGCAGCGCCTCGCGGGAGGATTGAAGGACGAGTTCCGGATGGTCGGCAAGGAACATCTCTATCTGGAGCTGATTTTCCTCCGGCTCAATGGAACAAGTGGAATATACCATGCGACCGCCCGGTTTGAGGCAGGGAAGAGCGTTTTCCAGGATCTTGCGCTGGGTAATGGCGATCTTGTGGATGTCCGGGGCCTGCAACCGCCAGCGCACGTCCACCCGACGGCGAATCACCCCAGTGTTGGAACACGGGACGTCCAGCAGGATACCATCAAACGCACCCAACCATTCGGCGGGCGCGGGGTGGCTCCAGTCGTGTGTGGCGATGGTGGCCTGGCCGGCATGCAGACGCACGAGGTTTTCCTTCAGGCGCGGCAGACGTTTTTCGTTAGAATCTGTGCAGACTAGAGCGTCAGCGGAGCCGAGGGCGGCGCAGATCAGGAAGGCCTTGCCACCCGGGGCGGCGCAGGCGTCGAGGATGCGCTCACCAGGGCGCGGATCTAATAACTCCACCGCGTGGCGTGTGGCGGGATCCTGGATATAGATAGCTCCAGATGCCAACAACTCCGACGGAGGGCGACCCTCGATCTGGTAGAAACCCGGGACTCCAGCCACAGGTTTTCCCGGTAGTTCCTCGGGAAGCTGGACAAGCGGGTTGACGCGGAAATAGTTGATTGCGGGCAGGTTGTTCCACTCCATTAGCGCTATGGCATTCTGCTTGCCGAAGGCAGCCTTCCAGCGGTTGAAGAGCCAGTCCGGATGGGAGAGGGCAACGGCGGGCGGCAATTCCGCCGCGTCTTCCAGCAGGCTTTTGCGGGACAGTATGGCCCTGCGCAGAACAGCATTCACCAGTCCGCGCACGCTCGCCTTCCCGGACTCCACAGTTTCGTTGACAGCGGCGTGCTCCGGCATACCAAGTATGAGCAGTTGGCAAAGGCCCACGCGCAACACATCGCGAGTTTCCGGGTCAAGCTTGCCATCGCGCAATTTACCGATCCATTCGTCAATCAGGCGTCGATTGCGCAGCACGCCTAGAAGGATGGACTGGAGAAGTCCGCGGTCTGACGATGAAAGCATGCGCCTATGGGCGTGACGTTCTATCAGGGATTCTGCATAATCGTGTCCCTTTGCCCATGCACGGAGGGCAGAAACGGCGGCTTGGCGAACGTGGTGGTTTTTGGCAGGCATTGAAAGGGAAGTCCTCCGCAAGCAGTTGATGTCAGGACTTGCTGAAGACGGCTATGACTAGACTGCACCGGGGGGAATGCATAGCATTATTTCCCCTTTGCAGGTTCCAGACTACCCCTCATATCGGAAATGGAAATAAGAACCATAGCTGTCTGCAAAACAGCACCCGCTATGGCTTGTTTACTGGGCTATGCACCTTCGCGATAAACGCACCAACCACGTTCTCGGGAAGATTAATCCACACATGATGGGGATCTCCCGGAGCGGTGACAATTTGCACACCATCGGCATTTTCCATACGGCTCACTGTAAGGAGCATGTTTCCCGAGGGGTGAATGACTTCGATCGTGTCACCCACATCAAAACGATTTTTGACCAAGACTTCCATCATGCGCCGGTCATCGTGCCATGCCAGAGCCTTTCCCACATAACAACTGCCGCCCGGCAGCGAACGCCCATCCGCATAGTTCTGATAGAAAGCGTCCGGTTTACGCTGCAAAAAACCACCAGTGTAGCCACGGTTGGATAGATGTTCCAGATCCGACAATACAGCGGGATCAAAGGGACGTCCCGCCATGATATCATCGATCACCTGCCGGTAAGCCTTGCAGCTTCTGGCAACATAGTAGGGACTCTTGGTGCGGCCCTCGATCTTGAGCGAATTCACGCCGATTTCCATCAACCGCGGCACATGCTCAGCCGCCCGTAAATCCCTGGAGTTGAGGATATAGGTGCCATGCTCGTCCTCCTCGATGGGCATGAGCTCGCCCGGTCGCTCGTTTTCCTCAAGGAAATACTCCTGTGTATTATCGAGTTGTGAAGCAGAGCCGCCCTCATGAAGTTGATATTTCCATCGGCATGAATTCGTGCAGGCTCCTTGGTTGGAATCCCGGTGCGTGAAGTATCCGGATAACAGGCAGCGGCCTGAGTATGCGATGCACAATGCACCGTGAACAAAGACTTCCAACTCCATATCCGGGCACTCCTGACGGATCTCCGCGATCTCATCAAGCGAGAGTTCCCTTGATAGTATCACACGTGACACCCCGAGTTTCTTCCAAAATCGCACCGCCGCCCAGTTCAAGGTATTGGCCTGCACTGACAGATGCACCGGAATTTCCGGCCACTTGGCACGGACCATATCGATGAGTCCGGGATCGGCCATTATCAGGGCATCCGGCCCGAGGGCGACGACGGGGGCCATGTCCTTTAGAAAGCTGCGGACTTTCGCATTGTGTGGAAGCAAGTTGCTCACCACGAGGAACTTTTTCCCTTGGGCATGAGCCTCGTCTACACCCTCACGCAATGCATTCACATTATGGAAGGAATTGTTGCGTACTCTCAGGCTGTATCGCGGAAGACCGGCGTAAACCGCATCAGCACCAAAGGAAAATGCGGCACGCATCATTTCCAGTGATCCTGCGGGAGCAAGCAATTCGGGGGCTTTCATGCCACCGAATAAACGCGGCACGCCGCACATGGCAAGTCTTGTCACCAAGGACTGGGCAGAATCGCTCCTTGACCGATGACAATTGGCCGACTACTTAGGCCGCCGCATGGGATTTGAATCACTTGGGCTCTCCGCAGCCGTTCTGGAAGCCATTGTGGAATCCGGTTACACCACCCCGACGCCCATCCAGGCGCAGGCCATTCCAATCATACTCCAAGGGAAGGACGTGATTGGAGCATCCCAAACCGGGACCGGTAAGACGGCCGCATTCGCGCTGCCCACCCTCTCGATGTTCGAAAAACTCGGCAAGCCCCAGATTCTCATCCTCGAGCCTACCCGTGAACTCGCTCATCAGGTGGCCGAACAATTCCAAAAATACGGCAAACACACCGGTTTCAAGGTGGCTCTGCTCTATGGCGGTGTCGGCCTCGGCAAACAATCCGAAGAACTGCAAGCTGGTGCGGATATCGTAGTGGCCACTCCTGGTCGCCTCATCGACCACTTCTTCCGAGCCTCAATGCGCTTTGGCGAAATCAAAGTCCTCATTCTGGATGAGGTTGACCGTATGCTGGACATGGGTTTCCTCCCCCAAGTCCGAAAAATAGTTAATCTCTGCCCGTGGGAAGGCCGCCAGACCCTTTTCTTTTCGGCCACCATGCCGCCGGCCATCCAGACCTTCGCCCAATGGTGCCTCACTGATCCCACCAGTATTGAAATCGCCCGCGCCTCCATCCCATCAACTGTGACCCATGCTTTCTATCCGGTAGCTATGGACCAGAGGGACGAGCTTTTGTTGGAACTGCTGAAACAAACCGATTACCACTCGGTAATGATCTTCACTCGCACCCGCAAGGAGGCAGATGAGGTCACAGCCCTGATCAAGACCACTGGTCAGTCGAAGGTGGTGGCCATGCACTCGGACATCAACCAGGTAGACCGCATGAAAGCGCTCGCCGGATTCAAATCCGGAGCTTACGAGATCTTAGTGGCCACAGACGTCGCCGCACGCGGTATCGACATCTCGGGAGTCTCCCACGTCATCAACTACCGCGTCCCAGAAAACGCCGAAGACTATGTGCACCGCATTGGCCGTACCGGACGCGCCGAAGCGGAAGGCGACGCGTTCACCATTCTGACTGCAGACGAACTGGATTACGCAAAGTCCGTCGAGATTTTCATCGAACAGAAAATCCCGCGCCGAAAACTGGAAAACTTCGACTACATCTACACCGCTCTGCTAGACGACTCACCGGGCAAACCCGTGCGCAAGAAAAAAGCCGGCGGAGGGAAGAAGCGCAGGTAGAGCCCCCTCTCCTGACGGAAAAACCAGAACTTCTGGAGTCCATTTTTTTGCTACCCCACAGGTTTCAGTGGCGATCGGTGTTCCCACTAAAGCTGGACAGGGAATGATGGACTATAAATAAGGGCACTTGTCCGGGTGGTGGTGTGTGTCCGGTGAGGTTGGCGGGTTAGTGGTTCAAGGGGTGGGCTTGGCGATAGGTTGGCTGGGATTGGTGATTTGGTCGAGTCTTTCGATGATCTGTT
>Ga0209697_10005859_pt1 | contig 15116 bp, 6 predicted proteins | sample AliMusrvi5mmetaG_FD_184115 | JGI IMG/M metagenome (GOLD analysis project Ga0209697, IMG submission 184115) | Freshwater lake bacterial and archeal communities from Alinen Mustajarvi, Finland, to study Microbial Dark Matter (Phase II) - Alinen... | ecosystem: Environmental > Aquatic > Freshwater...
GTCGTAGGTTTGGGCGAGGCCACCGAGCATGACCGTGGCGGCGGCCTTGAAGATGACCAAGGTGCCGGTGGCCGAGCCGCTGTGGTTGGCATCGGTGATGGTGGCAAGCACCGCATGCTCGCCCGCGTTGGTCGGGACGGTGGCGGAACCGTCATAGGTCAGATCAACGGTTAGACCAAGCGGTTCGGTGGTGGCGGAGGCAGGCTTCGGCGTGCCGTCGTAGGTTTGGGCGAGACCGGCGAGCGTGACCGTGGCGGCGGCCTTTGAGATGACCAGGGTGCCGATGACCGAGCCGCAGTGGTTGGCATCGGTGATGGTGGCCACCACGGCATAACTGCCCCCGTTGGTCGGGGCGGTGACCGAACCGTCATAAGTCAGCTCGACGGTTAGGCCAAGCGGTTCGGTGGTGGCAGAGGCGGGCTTCGGCGTGCCGTCGTAAGTTTGGGCGAGGCCGCCGAGCGTGACCGTGGCAGCGGCCTTGGAGATGACCAGGGTGGCGGTGGCCGAGCCGCTGTGGTTGGCATCGGTGATGGTGGCAAGCACCGCATGCTCGCCCGCGTTGGTCGGGACGTTGGCGGATCCGTCATAGGTCAGATCAACGGTTAGACCTAGCGGTTCGGTGATGGCGGAGGCGGGCTTCGGCGTGCCGTCGTAGGTTTGGGCGAGACCGCCGAGCGTGACCGTGGCGGCGGCCTTGGCGATGACCAGGGTGCCGGTGACCGAGCCGCTGTGGTTGGCATCGGTGACGGTGGCCACCACGGCATAACTGCCCGCGTTGGTCGGGGCCGTGGCGGAACCATCATAAGTCAGATCAACGGTTAGGCCTAGCGGTTCGGTGGTGGCGGAGGCGGGTTTCGGCGTGCCGTCATAGGTTTGGGCGAGACCGGCGAGCATTATGGTGGCGGCGGCCTTGGAGGTGACCAGGGTGCCGGTGGCCGAGCCGCTGTGGTTGGCATCGGTGATGGTGGCCACCACGGCATAACTGCCCGCGTTGGTCGGGGCCGTGGCGGAACCATCATAGGTCAGATCAACGGTTAGACCTAGCGGTTCGGTGGTGGCAGAGGCGGGTTTCGGCGTGCCGTCGTAGGTTTGGGAGAGGCCGGCAAGCGTGACCGTGGCGGCGGCCTTGGAGATGACCAGGGTGCCGGTGGCCGAGCCTTCATACATCCCGTCGTTAACCGTTCCTGCAACGGCGTAGCTGCCGGCGTTGGTGGGGGCGATGGGGCTTCCGTCGTAAGTCACATCAACCGCCAGGCCTGTTGGGATGGTGGTTGCGGTTACCGCCCGCGGCGTTCCGTCATATACCTGCGTTAGGTTCTGGAGTGCGACTTGGGCTTGACCCTTGATGATCTGGCAGGTGGTGGGGCCGCCAGCGGTGTTGGGATTTCCCGCGGCATCCACACAGGTTCCCGCGGCGACGTCGAGTGTGACCGTGCCGATCCCGCTGATTCCGCCAACCGTGACGGTGAAATCGCGCGGCCCACCCGTGAAATCGGTGATGCTCTTGCCCGGGGCCGTTCCTGACAAGGTGAGGTCCGTAGAGACAAACCCGGTGACGTCTTCACTGAAATGAACGTTGAACTGCAGCACCGAGGCATTCGCTGGACTCGGACCGTTAAGCGTGACAGTGCAACTCGGCGCGGCCTTGTCCACGTTCAGCACCGTGGCATTGTCGGCCGAACCCGGATTGCCCGCGATGTCGTTGCCGGAAATCGCGATGGTCGCCGGTCCGTCCGGATCCGGCAACTGGATCGTGTAACCATAAGTATAGTCGTTGCCGGAATTGCTGACATAACTCGCCGCCCGCGCGTTGACCGTGACCGTCGGGTTTGCGGCGAGGGGTTCGGAGGCCGTGAAGGTGAGCGTGACCGGCGTGCCGAGGGTGGCGGGAGACGGCGAGGCGGCAATGCTGTCGAATGTCGGTGCCGTCGTGTCCACACGGACGTTGGTCGTGGTGACGGAGGCAGCCAGGTTGGCAAGCTGATCTTGATAACTGAGAGTGATGGCATAGGTGCCATCGGGGATGCTCGTGCCGCCGGTGATGCTGGCAATTTCCGCGGCCAGCGTGGGGTTGGCCGGGTTGAAGGCAAAACCGTGCGCGCCGCTCGTCGCTTGGGTGGCCGCCAGTGTCAGTGTGCGGCTGGCCGCACCGCTGAAGATCAGCTTCACCGATCCGACAAGCGCGGTTTCTGGCAACAAGAAGGACGTGGTGACCGGGCTGTTCGTGATCCAATTGTTAGGCGGTGCGGTGAATGTCGGCGTCTGGGTGAACGTGTCGATCATGACACTGCTCGCGTTGGTGGTTGCAGTGACGGGGGTGCCGGGATTTGAGGAAACATCCTGGAAGGTAATGTTGAAGGGCGTGGCCCCCTGTGCGTCGCCGCTATTGACCGTGATCGTGGCAGTCCAGTTCGTGCCGCTGCCACTGACAGTCGCCGCGCGACCGGCGATGGTCACGCTGGGCGTCTGGAGGGCCGCGCTTGCGGTGAAGCTCAGGGTAATGGTGTTGCCGAGCGCGGCGCCGGAGGGGATTGCGTTATTCGATGCAATCGTGACGCTCGGCAGCGTGGGCGGCGGCGGGGCGGTGAGGGAAAAGCTCCCGGAGCCGGCGACACGCTTCACGACCAGGAGCACGGTCGTTGCCGCGGATGCCGTGTAGGTGAAGGTTTCCGTGCCGCCGTTGCCGGCCGTGGTGCTCGAAGCCAGCATCGTCTGTGTTCCATAGGCGGTGGGCGTGTTGCTGTAGAGATAGAGGTCGTAATCGCCGCCGGCGGGATTGGTCAGCGTGGGGATCAGCTTCTGGCTTGTGGCCAACGTCACTTTACGGGCCCACGCGCGGCGGTCAGTCACCGTGCCGCCAAACGTGTCGCTGGCAGTGATGCCGGGGGTGTAGGTTAGGGTTGCCGCCTCGACTGCGGCGTCGGGATTGATCATGCCGTAACCCTCGTATTGGTCCTTGCCGGCCGGAAAGCTGCTAGGGCCGGCGGCGGCCCGCTGGAGGGTCGGGTTATAGGCGTTGCTTTCGCGGGTGCTGTTGGATTCGGTGGCGGTGGCGCAGAGCAGCATCTTGACGTAGCGCGAATGCAGGCTGGACGTGAAGTTCCAGGTCAGCCCGCCTTGTTGGAGCGCGTCGATGACGAGCGCGGCGCAGCCCGCTGCGAACGGGGCCGACATCGAGGTGCCCTGGATGTTGAAGTAGTCATTGGCCTGCTGGTCGGAGAATGCCGTGCCATCGCCGGTGTTGCTGTCCACCGAGAGGATGGACGAGTAATAATTTGCCGATCCGCCGGGAGCCATCAGGTCCGGTTTGTAGTCCTCCTCCTGGCCCGATGTGGATCCGGGCGAGGCAAATCCGCTGCTGGTATAGTCGGTCAGTTGATTGACATCATTGGAAGCGGCCACCGTCAAAGCCATGGCCGCGCGGCCGGGGTCGTCCACCGGTTGGGCACCGCCATCATTGCCGGCGGACACCGTCACGACGATGCCATTATTGACGGCAGTGTTGACCTTTTGGCGCATCGTGGTGTCAAGCCCGGGGCTGCCGTTCACACCAAGGCTCAGGTTCATGACCTTGATGTTATTGGCCACCCGATTCGTCACCAGGCCATCGATTCCGGCTTTAATGGCGGTAGAGGTGCCGCTGCCAGAGTTGGTGAACACCTTTGCCCCAGCCCAATTGCAGCCCGGTGCCACTCCACGCAGCTTGTTGAAACCATCGCCGACACCCGGGTAGTTCGTCACCTGGCATTTCACCACGAAACCGGTCATCGCACCGTTGGAGATTAGTCCCGGCGAGTAATTGCGGGCGAGGCTGCCGGTCAGTGTGGTGGTGAGGGTCAGCGGCGAGGTGCCGGTAACGGACCCGTGGATGGTATCCCAACTGGTTACACCCTCGGGCCGGGAAAGCCAATCCAGCGTGGTGCTGCCACCGCCATTCCAAGTCGCCGTCATCGTCACCGTGACTGAGGCAACCGGGAGTTCGATCGGGTTCAGATAGAAATTACCGCTGGGCACGCCGCTGAGCGAGCCTTCCTGGGAGAATGAAAGGGTGCCGGTGGCACTGCCGGCCGCCGCGCCGGTGCCGAGCGCGATACCCGCGACATGCGATCCGTGCTGGCCGAGGTCAGCGGGGCTGGCCAACTTATCGGAGGAGTAGTCGTGCCAGAACACGCGGCGGCCGTTGAGATCCGTGTGCGATTCGTCAACGCCGGTGTCCGCGATTCCGATGGTGATGCTCGAATCGCCGTCGAAACCAGTGGCGTTTCCGGCAAAACCTGCGGCCCAGATGGGTCGCACCCGTCCCGTTTTGGTGGCGGTGTCCATGTGCAGGGTCATGGGTTTCGCTTCCTGGACCAGCACGAGGGTGGCACCCAGGGCTTGCGGAAGCGAAGCGACCTTGGCCAGTGGAATGTAACCGTTCCAACCGAACGAGACGGCCTGATAGATGTAGGAAATCTCGCCGCCCTGGGCGAGGAAGGCATCGATTTGTGGTTGGGTGATTTGCTCCTCGAAAACGAGTTCGACGTCCACCGGCGCCTCCAGTGCCGCTTGGGCCGCGTTGCGTTCGAGATTCGTCGCCGCGCGGAGCTTTGCCATCTGCTTCTGTTGGGCCCGGGTGAGCAGCGCATCTTCGACCGCGCTGCCACTCGTGGCATTCGGATAGGTTCTTCCGATCAAGGGGCGAACCCCTGGCGTTGGCGGAGGAACCAGGCCCGCCGGCTTCGCCAAACCGGCGGCCTCACCCAGCGTTGCTCCCAAGAGCAGCAGCAACAGCGCGGCCCCTCTAGCAAGGGACGCGCCGATTCCGCGTGCCAAGACCCTGGCGAGGCGTGGCCCGGAAGCGGGCTTCGCTCGTGCGAGTGGAGGGTTGAGACCCGTCAGGTTCATGCGTGTTCCCGGGTGAGGTTGGATTGAAGGCCGTCCTGAGATGTGGGCTGAGGTGGCAAGCTGTCATTTCCAGCACGGAATGAGAAGTTCAATGTTCCCCCAAGCGGGAAAAATCGCTGGTCTTGGTTCCGGATGGTTGGAGGTGGAATGCTTCATGGTGTTGTGAAGCGCAGGCGAATGAAACGTTGCGCCGGATTGCCCGAGGTCAGCGGATCGACCGCCTGCATCGTTTGCACCGGACCGTCGGTCACCATTTCCAAAGTGCAGGGAGACCATTGGATCATGTCTTCCGAGGATTCCGCCGCATACTGGACGTCGGGCAGGCCCTTGGGCCGCTGGAATGTTAGAACAAGGCCGGACTCGTTCCTGACGGCGGTCAGGGGTGGGGTGAAGGCAAGCGGATTGGCGCCCAAGGCATACTCGGCGAGGTTCACCAAGCCGTCATGATCCGGATCGGCGTCGTCGTCGGCCTGACCTGCGGAGATTTGCTCTGGGGTGAAGTAACGAGCTTTCCATTCTGCCAGTGTTTCCGGCAGAATGGAGAGCGTGCCGTTGGCGGCGCCTTGATAGTTGGGGTTCATCACGGTTGCGACGACCCCATAGTCACCCACGTTCGTCGGGGCTGTGGCGGAACCGTCGTAGGTTAGCGCGACGCTTAGGCCGAGCGGATCGGTGGTGGCGGAAGCAGACTTGGGCGTCCCGTCATAGGTCTGGGTGAGGTCACCGAGCGTGACCGTTGCGGCGGCTTGGGCGACCGTCACGCTCACGTTGCCCGCGGCCGTGTCATAGTTGCTAGAATCGGTCGGCGTGAAGGTCACGCTTTGGGGGGCCGTGCCGGCGTTGGGCGCGGTGGCTGGGGTGGTGAAGGCGAAGGTCCCCGCCGGGGAGGCCGCGCCGCCGCTGAGGGTGGAGGCGGCCAGGGTCTGTTCGTAGGTGATATTCGAGGCGGTGGGCCAGGTCGTCACCGATGGAGTGGCCTTGGTTACGGTCACGCTCACGCCACCGGTCACAATTTCAAAGTTGCTAGAATCGGTCGGCGTGAATGTCACACTTTGGGCGGTCGTGCCGGCGTTGGGCGCGGTGCTTGGGGTGGTGAAGGCGAAGGTGCCGGCCACTGAGGCCGCGCCGCCGCTGAGGGTGGAAGCGGCCAAGGTCTGTTCGTAGGTGATATTCGTGGCGGTGGGCCAGGTCGTCACCGATGGCGTCGCCTTAACGACGGTCACGCTCACGCTGCCGGTCACGGTATCAAAGTTGCTAGAATCGGTCGGCGTGAAGGTCACGCTTTGGGCGGCCGTGCCGGCGTTGGGCGCGGTGCTAGGGGTGGTGAAGGCGAAGGACCCGGCCACGGAGCCCGCGCCGCCGCTGAGGGTGGAGGCGGCCAGGGTCTGTTCGTAGGTGATATTCGAGGCGGTGGGCCAGGTCGTCACCGATGGCGTGGCCTTGGTCACGTTCACGCTCACGCTGCCGGTCACGGTGCCATAGTTGCTAGAATCGGTCGGCGTGAAGGTCACGCTTTGGGCGGCCGTGCCGACGTTGGGCGCGGTGGTCGACGTGGTGAAGGCGAAGGATCCGGAGACGGAGGCCGATCCCCCGCTGAGCGTTGAGTCGGCCAAGGTCTGGCCGTAGGCGATCGCGCTGGCGCTCGGCCACGTGCTCACGGTCGGAGTGGATTTGTTCAAGGTGAGGAGGCCGGAAGCGCTGGTGGTGCTTTGGCCGTCCGGATTGGTGACGGTGATGGTGCGTGCGCCAGCGGCAGCTCCCAAGGCGACGCTAAGATTGAGGGTGATGCTGGTGGCGGAGGTGAAGGTGATGCTGTTGACGGTGACACCTCCCCCATTCACGAGTGCGGCGATGCGATTGGAAAACCCCGCGCCGGGATCGAAGAAACCCGATCCGGCGGATTGCGTGCCGGTTAGAGTCACGTTCACATTCGACTGTCCGATCGTGAGGCTGGCGGGCGACACTGAAGCAGGCGTGGCTGGCGGCGGTGCGATGAGTCTCACCACGCGCACGCCATAACTGTTAGTCGAATCGCAGAATTCCTGGATGGTCCACATCGTCATGTCGTCGTTCGGATCGAGACTGGTGTAGGAAAAGTCGCCCCAGCGTCGGCCATATTGGCCTCCGGGGTCGCCCGGAGGGTTGTACGCAGTGGAACTCGCGGTGTATTCGACGGGCGTCTGCATCGTGTTGAGGGCGTCGGTGGCGAGGCGGCCGACGGTTCCGGCGTTGACGCGGTAGTTGGTGCCGGCGGTGCTGAAGCCCATCGCCACATGGCCCTGCCCGGAAACCATGATCGAGGGAATCCAATAGGACTTGGCATTGCTAGAGGCCGAATCGAAGACGGTTCCGTACTCGACCACGCTCGGGGTGCCGGTGAGGTTCTGAAGTTCGTACCAGCGCGAGCCGTTGCGTCCACCCGACGATGAGGCCGTGCCAGAACTGTTGACTTGAATGTTGTGCGCGGTCCACAGCCGCCCGTTGCGGATGTGCGCGGCAAAGAGCCGGTCATCCACCGGATCGAGGTTGCCGTTGGTGCCGGCGGTGTTGCCGAGGTGCGGCACCTTGATCGGAGTCCTGGTCTTTGCCGTGGTGATCAACAAATTTCCTGAAATCGTTGGCGTGGCACCCGGCGTGCTGACGCGGCGCACGACGAGGCGGCCACTCTGGAGGTTTTGACCGTTGCCACCGCTCGTGAGCATGGAAGTGCCGATGAAGTAGCCTTCGGTGGCCGCCGGGTCATAATTGTCCACGCCCTGCGGCGTGTAGGGGCCTTCGGAGCTGCTGCTAGGCACCAAGCCCCGGAAGGCCGTCACCACGATCGGCCCCGTGCCAAGGATCGAACTTTTGCGCACCACGAATCCCGAACAACCCACAAACGCCGTGCCGGCAGCATTGTAGACGTTGTCGCCAATGTAGAGCGCGTTGGCGTCGATGCCCAGCGTCGGATAGTCGGCGAAATCCCCGGTGTCGCCCGCAGTGGAAACCGTGTCATGTTGGAATTGGAACAGCGTGAACGACGAGGAGTTGACAATCGTGCTGCCGCTGCTCACCGCCACCAGCACGCGGTTGGGAGCGGTCGTGAACGGATTGGAACTGGTGTTAGGAACATCGATCATCACGATGAACCAGCGGCCGCTCAAGCGGTCATAGCGGATATGCGGATCGCTGGTGAAGTTGCCGATGATGCTGCCCGTCACGGGGGTTTTCACCGCCGCGAAGAACACATCCGGATCCAAGTCCAAGGCACCGTCAGCCACGCCGGTCGCCTTGTTGAAACTGCGAAAGCGGTTGTTCACCGCCACGATGAATTGCGTCGGCCCCACCGCGCCCATCGTGTCGGGCGGATACAGTTTCTTGTCCGCCAGCGTCGCACCGGTGAAACCCAACCCGATCCCTTGCGGCGTGAACGGCCCGGCCACCTGCTCGCTGATGTTAGGCGCTGGCTGGACCTGTGCTGCGGCCGACGAATCCGGATTTTGGGGCGGGTTCCGGCGGTTTGGCCGCATCAGCGGCTTGATCGGCACCTGGCGCGGCCCCAGAGCCGCCGCACGTCGGTCCCGCTCCATGAGGCTCGCCACGGTTTCGGTGATGCCGGGCTCTCCGGTCCACGGCACGCCCCTCGTGGCAGCCGGCTCGCTTTGGTCTGACAACGGCGCGGCACCCGTCCGTTGAACTGTCGTCATGGCCAGCAGGACAAGCAACACCCATCCCGGGCGGCGCAGCCTGGCCGAGCGCCGCGCGGTTGTTCCGCGGCGGGCATGGGATTCGCAGGTGAGCGGGGGGGGCGTGAGGTGGATTGGGTTCATGGGCGTTTCCGCCTGAGTTTGGAACGCAAGGTGGGTTTGAATTGAGGGTCCGGCGACCGACTTGCCGTCCCCATTTGGGATGGAAAGTCCAACATTAAAGCATGATTCCGCCCTAGCGCAACTTGACGTTTTGTGGCTCCGGGCTTGCATGGCGGCGTATCGGCTGCTATGGCCGCGCCGCCATGGCCGCCATCAACGCGAATTTCCTCAAACTCAAAGCCGGATACCTGTTCCCTGAAATCGCCCGCCGGGTGAAGGCCTACGGCGAGGCCAACCCGGCCCAAGCCGCCCGCATCATCCGTTGCGGCATCGGCGACGTGACCGAACCGCTGCCACCTGCGGTGATCCAGGCGATGCACGAGGGGGTGGATGAATTGGCCTGCCGCGAAACCTTCAAGGGCTACGGGCCGGAACAAGGATATGAGTTCCTGCGCCAGACGATCGTGGATCACCAATTCGCCGGCCTCGGCATCGGCGCCGACGAGGTCTTTATCTCCGACGGCTCCAAATGCGATACCGGCAACATTCTCGATATCTTCGGCAAGGGCAATGTGATCGCCATCACCGATCCGGTCTATCCGGTCTATGTCGATACCAATGTGATGGCCGGCAACACCGGCGATGCCGATGCCACGGGCGCTTACGACGGCTTGCTCTATCTGCCCTGCAATGCCGCCAACGGCTTCGTGGCCGACGTGCCGCAACAACGCGCGGATATCATCTATCTGTGTTTTCCTAACAATCCGACCGGCGCCGTGGCCACGCGGGCACAGCTCGCGGCCTGGGTCGCCTATGCGCGGGCGAACGACTCGGTCATTCTGTTCGACGCGGCGTATGAGGCGTACATCCGTGATCCGGCCATTCCGCGCTCGATTTTCGAAATCGAGGGCGCGCGCGACTGTGCCATCGAGTTCCGCTCGTTCTCGAAAAACGGCGGCTTCACTGGTGTGCGTTGCGCTTATGTGGTGATACCCAAAACCGTCACCGGCAGCGACGGCACGGGTGGCCGCGTGTCCTTGCATCAGCTCTGGTCGCGCCGCCACAGCACCAAGTTCAACGGCGCGAGCTATCCGGTGCAAAAGGGTGCCGCCGCGGTCTTCTCGGAAGCGGGCAAAATCCAGGTCGCATCGTTGATAGATCACTACATGGGCAATGCCAAGCTCCTGCGCGAGGCCTGCGCCGCGGCCGGCCTGCCGGTGTTTGGCGGGGTCAACGCCCCGTATGTGTGGGTCGCTTGTCCCGCCGGCCTCGGTTCATGGGACATGTTCGACAGGATGTTGCTAGAAGCGCAGGTTGTCATCACGCCCGGCTCCGGTTTCGGCTCGGCCGGCGAAGGCTATTTCCGCATCTCCGCCTTCAACTCCCGCGCCAATGTCGAGCAAGCCTGCCAACGCTTGCTGGCTCTGCTGGGGTGAAAGCCGGGTCCACATTGAGGATTGCCGAGAGCGCATCCTGGCACTAGATTGCCCCGCCGCCCCATTGTGAATCACCGAGTTTCCAACCTGTTGTTGCTGCTGGCCGTTGTCACTGCCGGGCCGCTGCTTGCCCAGAAACCGGCGCTCGCCAAAGCGTCGCCGGGGGCCGGCAAAACGTCCCCGGTGGCACCGCCCCCGCTGGTGCCGGCCGCAGTGCCGGCCCCGGCCACTCCGCCCAGCCCGCCCGGCGGCAAGTCGGCCAGTGACGGGTCGATCCTGACGCGGCGGGACGCGCGTGCCATCACCCAGAAGATTCCGGCGCCGCGCGGCCAAATCACCGACCGCGACGGGCGTCCGCTGGCCCAGACGCGGGTCGCCTATCAGGTCGGCCTGCAATTCAAACAATTTGAAACCGCGGATCGGGATTTCGTTATTCGGTGGGCCCGCTCGCGGCTGGATTCGCTGCCGAAGCTCGTCAAGAGCGTGATCGCCAAGACCGACGACGAGCTCTACGATCACTACCGCAACCGCCGTTGGATTCCGCTGTTGGTTTCCGGGCAAATCGAGGAGAAGGAGGCCCGTGCGCTCGAAGCCAAGCTCAGTTCCGGGCTGATTCTGCACCCGGAGTATCGCCGCTATTACCCGGAGGGCGAACTGGCGGCCCACATCATCGGCTACTCCGGCAGCGTCGGCAAGCTGCCCACCGGCCCGATCAATTTCAACGAACCGATGTGGGAGGAAAGCGAAGGCCGGGCCGGTTTGGAGAAACTCTTCGACAGCCAGCTAACCGGTGAGGACGGCGTGAAGCGGCTCCAGTTTGATGAAAATGGCAACAAGCTGCTGGAAGAGCAGGTGTCGCGGCCGCGGCCGGGTGGCACCCTCGTCACCACCCTCAACCTCGACTGGCAGAAGCTCGCCGAGAAAGTCCTCCGCAACGGCTGCAAGCGCGGCGCCTTTGTGGTCATCGATGTGGTCACCGGCGAGGTGCTGGTGATGGCCTCGCGACCGTCATTTGATCTCAACGACTTCATTCCCGGCATCAGCGACGCCGAGTTCAAGGCCTTGCAGGACAATCCCTCGCAGCCCTTGTTCGGGCGGGCATTCCAATCCGCCTACCCGCCCGCGTCCTCGTTCAAACCCATCATCGCCCTGACCGCCCTCAACAACGGCATCGTCACCGAAAAATCCACCATCGACTGCCCGGCGGCGATCCAGGTCGGCAATCACGTCTTCAACAATTGGAGCAAGATCGCCGAGGGCTCGATCGACGTCCGCCGCGCGCTGGCCCGCTCGTGCAATTGCTGGTTCTATCAAGTCGGGATCAAGACCGGTCCCAGCGCCTTTCTGAGCGTGGCGCGGCGACTGGGCTACGGCGAGCGCAGCGGCCTGCCGCTCATCGGTGAAACCCCGGGATTGGTTCCCAGCGACGAGTGGATGCTCAAAAACGAACGCCGCCGGATTCTCGATGGCGACACCGCCAACCTCTCCATCGGCCAAGGGTCGCTGCTCGCCTCGCCCCTGCAAGTGGCGCAGGCGATGGCCGGGATTGCCAACGGCGGCGCGCTGCCCCGGCTCCAGCTCGTCAGCCAGATTCAGGACACCCGCGGGCGGGTCGTCAAAATGACCATTCCGGAGCGCAAGAATTGGCTCGGGCTCGATCCCAAGGCGGTCGAAGTGGTCCGCGAGGGCATGGGCGATGTGGTCAACAGTGGCTACGGCACGGGCGGCAGCGGGGCGCTGAGCTACACCCTGCTGTGCGGCAAGACCGGCACGGCGCAATGGGGACCCAAGGCGAAAAACCAGAACCTGGCGTGGTTTGCCGGTTTCCTGCCCAAGGACAACCCGCGCTATGCCTTCGCCGTGCTCTACGAGGGCCGCCCCGGCGAGGTCATCTCCGGCGGTCACATGGCGGCCCCCATGGTGCGCAATTTTTTCGAGCCGATCAAAAACGACATCAAGGACATCATCGCGCCGCCCAAGCGCGCCCTCATTGTCGTCGATGAAAACGAGCCGCTCGCCAAAGCAGCCGGCAGCGGGAAGAAGTCTCCGGACGCGGCGCTGCCCGACCTGCCGGTGGAAGGGCTGCTGCGGGCGCTGCCGGTCGAGCCACTGCGCCCCGACGACGATGCGCCCAAGCCCAAGCCCGCCTCCGTGCCCCGTGCCCTGCCGGTGGACGACGATGTCATGGATGAAAACAATGACTTGCAGTAAGCAATTTTGTCTGGACCTTTGGGGGCGCGGGCCTCAGACAAGCCGCCCCGCGGAGCGAATCCCGTTGTCCGCGATACCCTGGACCCCATTGCCCCACCCCCATTATGGACATTCAAATCGCCACCCTTTGTGACTTTGCCGCCGACTACAACGGCAAGCTCGTTATTTCCGGAACATTCGACACCCTCGTCGCCCGTGCCGTGCCCGTCGTGCATCCCTCATGCGCCCTGGCCATGCGGATGTGCTTCACCCCGGAAGACGCCGGCCGCCACAAGCTCTCCATCAACATCATCGATGAGGATGGCGAGTCGCTCGACCCCAACAACATGCCAATCGAGCCGGAATTCGAGGTGCAGTTTCCCAAGAACGTGCCGTTCCTCACCCGCAACATCGTGATGAACCTCCAAGGCCTGCGCTTCCAGAAACTGGGCATCTTCTCCATCGATATCGGCTGCGACGGCGAAATCCTCGTCCGCCTGCCGTTGCGCGTCCTGCAGGTCACCCAAGGCCCGAACGGCGAAAACCAGATGGCGTGATCCGGCGTGACAAGCGGCGGCGGCAGGGTGTAGTTTCACGCCATGCCCCAGCCAACCTGTTTCGCTTGCGCGCTCATCACCGGCGCTTCCTCCGGTTTGGGCGAGGAATTCGCCCTGCAACTCGCGCCCCGCGTCGCCAAGCTCGTCCTGGTGGCACGCCGCGAGCCGCTGTTGCAGCAACTCGCCGAGCGCCTCCGCGGCTTGTATCCCGAGCTGGAGGTGCTGGCCCATGCCGCCGACCTGACCGATGCTTCCGAGCGCGAGGACCTGGTGGAAACCCTCATCCTCCGGCGCTTCGTCCCCGATTTGTTAGTCAACAACGCCGGGCTGGGTGATTACGGTGAGTTTGTCTCCGCGGATTGGGCGAAAATCCGCGACGTGCTCGGCGTCAACATTGAGGCGCTCACCCACCTCACCCATGCGCTGCTGCCGGCGATGATTCGCGGCGGCCGCGGCGCGGTGGTCAACATCAGTTCGCTGGCATGTCTGCTGCCCTTGCCCGACCTCGCCGTGTACGCCGCAACCAAGGCTTATGTCACCAGTTTCTCCGAGGCCTTGCGCATCGAACTGCGGGACCACGGTGTCTCCGTGTTGACGGTCTGTCCCGGTCCGGTGCGAACCGAGTTCGGCGCCGCCGCCCGCCGCCACGCCGAGGCACGCGAAATGCCCGGTCACCGCGCGTTTTACGTGCCCAAGGAACAAGTCGTCGCAGAGGCCCTCTGCGCCTTGGACCGCAACCACGCCCGCGTCTACCCCGGCCTCAAAACCGCCGCCGCCGCCTTCCTCATCGCCGCCATGCCCATCGTGGTAATCCGGCTGGTCATGGGCATGCGGCCACGGAAATGTTAGCGCGGGATGGGCAGCACCGGCATCCCGCCGGATGGATTCGGCATCCTGCCGGATCCTCTGCAGCAACTGCGATGCATGGGGCCAAACCAAAGCCGCCCCCCGGGCTAACGGGAGGCGGCGGGTTGGAAACGAGCGTGCGATCCGCCGAGCCGCGGCTCAGGGGATGGGCACGGTGGCGATGGTCTTGAGAATGCGCGAGGCAATCTGATAGGGATCGCCCTGGGAGTTGGGGCGGCGGTCCTCGAGATAGCCCTTGTAGTTGTTGTTCACAAAACTGTGCGGCATGCGCACCGAGGAACCGCGGTCGGCAAGACCGAAGTTGAACTTGTCGATGGACTGGGTCTCATGCAGGCCGGTTAGACGCAGGTGGTTGTCCGGGCCATAGACCGCGATGTGCTCCTCGCGATACTCCGCGAACGCCGCCATCAGGGCGTCGAAGTAGGCTTTGCCGCCGACTTCGCGCATGTGGGTGGTGGAAAAATTCGCGTGCATGCCCGAGCCGTTCCAGTCACCGCGGATCGGCTTGCAGTGGAATTCGACATCGACGCCGTATTTTTCGCACAGCCGGTTGATGATGTAGCGGGCGACCCAGACTTGGTCGGCGGCGGTCTTCGAGCCCTTGCCGAAAATCTGGAATTCCCACTGGCCTTTGGCGACCTCGGCATTGATGCCTTCGTGGTTGATTCCGGCGTCGATGCACAGATCGAGATGCTCTTCGACAATCTGGCGGGCGATGTCGCCGACGGCCTTGTAGCCGACACCGCAGTAATACTCACCCTGCGGCGGCGGAAAACCATCGGACGGGAAACCCAGCGGGCGGCCCTCCTGGAAGAGGAAATATTCCTGCTCAAAACCGAACCAGGCACCCGGGTCGTCGAGTACGGTGGCACGGGTGTTGCTCGGGTGCGGCGTGGTGCCGTCCGGCATCATCACCTCGGCCATGACCAGCGCGCCGTTGCGGCGGGTGCTGTCCGGGAACACGGCCACCGGCTTGAGCATGCAGTCCGAGCTGCGGCCCTCGGCCTGTTGGGTGGAACTGCCGTCGAAGCCCCATTGCGGCAGGGCTTCCAGCGCGGGGAAACTGTCGAAGTCTTTGACGAGGGTCTTGCTGCGGAGGTTCGGGACGGGGGTGTAACCGTCGAGCCAGATGTATTCCAGTTTGTATCTTGCCATGGGGGTCGGGTGTTGGTTGTGGGGTTGCTTGTGTTGTGGGGTCAGGGGGATGAGGGCACGGTTCCACCTTGCGGAAAATCCCTCCCTTGGGGACAAAGCAGGATTCGTGCCAGAAATTGGCGGTTTTTCCTAATCTGCCGACAGGGTGTCAGGTGAGTTCTCCGGTGGGGCGCTCCCGGTGACGACCCCGAGGAAATGTCGCGCTGGCGGGCCTTGTCAATAGCGCGTTGCGCAAA
>Ga0209697_10005864_pt1 | contig 15106 bp, 8 predicted proteins | sample AliMusrvi5mmetaG_FD_184115 | JGI IMG/M metagenome (GOLD analysis project Ga0209697, IMG submission 184115) | Freshwater lake bacterial and archeal communities from Alinen Mustajarvi, Finland, to study Microbial Dark Matter (Phase II) - Alinen... | ecosystem: Environmental > Aquatic > Freshwater...
ACCCTTTTTACGATGGCAACGGCCGCATCGGCCGTATCCTTAATCTGCTCATCCTCCAGCGCGAGGGACTGCTGGAGATGCCAGTGCTCTATCTGAGCCGCTACATCACCACCACCAAGCAGGACTACTACCGCTTGCTTCAGACCGTTAGATCAGGGAACCTTTGGGCAGAGTGGTGTGTCTACCTGCTCCGCGGGATTGCTGTCACCTCCCGCAGTGCCGTTACCCTGGTCAAAAACCTGAGTCATTTGATGCTTGATACAAAGCATGAGATTCGTGAACAGCTGCCCAAGCTCTACAGCCAGGATTTGCTGAACAACCTTTTTCGTTATCCCTATACGAAGATTGAGTTGTTGGAAAAGGAATTGGGCGTCTCCCGCGTCACTGCCGGCAAGTATCTCGCTCTACTGAGTGGTGCCGGTTTTCTCCGAAAACAAAAGATGGGGAAAACGAATTTCTATATCAATGACCCGTTGTTCTCACTATTGACAGCAGTTCGCCTGGACCCGGAGTAAGGGATTTCGCTGCCCACTTCGCGGCTTTCCATAGGCTACCAAATGTTAAATTGCGGGGACGGATCCAATTGATTGTTTCACTGTGGGGACCGACTCTAAGATAGGATGTGAACTTTGCAAAATTGCTTGTGCGCATCAATGCCTATACTGTAGTAGTTGCTCGTGTTCATATATGTCTCGCGAAGGGCTGTTTTGACCTTCACCGGCCGCATAGCAGGCGAAGGTCACCTTCGCGAGACGCTTTCATGCTAACTGATCCCATTTAGACCCCATTTACGTAATCTGACATGTAACAGCGGTACGTGAGATGCAGGTTTTTTGGGTGGGTTTCCTACCGCGATGCGGGCTACACTTGCCGCGCCGGTTCTACGACTTGTCACCGTGTCGACCGGGGGCGGATGCAGTCATGCTTTCCCGTCCACCCCGGAAATACGGCAGTCCCACTTTAGCTCCGCCTGGCAGGTTGTTGTTTCAACGATTGCCGCCATACAGGGAATCGCATTTAATGCGCGGCAACGGGGTGGACGGAACGGAAATCCGACTTGATGCTCGAGGTTACCTAACGTAATATTTTGTACAGAATGTGCTTGGCAAACATGTGTTCCCATGTCCCACTCGCACTGTCCGCTCCAGCGGATGGGGTCTTCAAAACTTCGCTCACAGCGGTCGGCATCGACCGCAACGATGCCGTCAAACCGACCAAAGGGTCGGGGAGGCGGTGGCGCATGTCCAGGCTGCCTCTTCGGGGATGGCTAAAGGCCAACGCGGTCGCCTGTGAGCGACTTTTGAACTCCCCGTCCACCAGGAAGGACCAGAAAATCCAACCTTCTCGTATGAAACCTATCCCGCTCGTTTTGCTGGCATTTTTGGTTGCCGCTACGTCCTTACGCTCTCAGGACGCTCCAATCGTCGTATCGCCTGATCCCACCACCACCCACATTATTGGGAATATTGCCAATGGCACGCCATCGCCCCCGGCACCCGTCCCGGTGTTACCGAATTTTGCCGTCAAGAGTTCATGGACAGAACGAGTGGTCCGCGAGGAGCCTGCACCACTGCCCGGGATGACCCCTGTGCGCAAGCCTGTCAACGTGACGGTGCAGGTGGTGGAAGACCCCCATTTGCCCACGCCGCCTGCACCTGTTCCCGTTAATTCAGATCCGGCAGCTATCGCCAGATTCAAGGCCATGGTGGCGGCAAGGCCCAAGGTCGAAAACATCTTCCTCTCTGCCACGGTGTATGACCACCAGCGCACCAAACTCCGCTGGTATCCTAACGGCCACCCCGATCAAGAAGTGATCGCATGGAGCGCTCTGGATTTCAACGCCATGTCAGGCTTTTCCAAATTCACTTATAACGGGAGCAATTATAACCTTTTTATGTTCGTCGGCAACGACAGCAGTGAACAGCACCGCCGTTTTGCCCAAAGGCGCGGTGTCACCTATGTGCCGCCGGTCTTTCCTGACCTTCCTCCCACCGGCACACCTGCCTTTGTGGTCACTCAGGGTGATTCCACCGATGCCGACGCTATCGCCCCGATCACGGCGCTGCACGAGCTCTACAAAGTGGAGGGACCCCAGCTCGTGGCAGCCTATCAGGCACGCGCGCAGGCACGCATCGAACACGAGGCTTGGCTGCGAGCCAACCCGCCGCAGCCGCAGGACGTGCTTATTCAGGTGTGGAAGCGCGAGGAGGCCGCCGCCCAGATGGCTCCGCTTCAAGAAACCACGACCAACACGGGGGGGACACCATGAAGCGTATAACTGGATTCATTTTGGGATTGGCTCTGGCGTTTGCCGGGGCGGGAAGGATAGCAGGGGACACGCCTTCCGGAATGGTGCCACAGCCAGCACCATTCTGCACCGGCGGCGGGCCTTTCGTGCCTGGAACCGTCAACTGGCAGGGTGTTCCGGGTCGCACCTATCAGATGCAGTGGAGCACTGACCTACAGAACTGGAGTTATCTTCCACTCACCGAGGAGGGAGCCGGGGCGAAGAGTTATGGCACCATGTTCTCGTCCAACAAGGCTTTCACTCGTCTCCTGTGTTCCGACGAAACCCCGGATCTGGCGAAGGGGACGAGTTGGGCTCCACCTTTGCTAACGGTGACAGGGCAGTGGAAGGTATCTACAATTGCCCAAAATTCCTCAACGGGTGGTGGTGCGCAGGCAGCCAGCATGTTGCCAGCTTCCATGACTCCGAGTTCCATCCCAGTCCCAGGTGTCAATCTCACATTTTACCGTTGGAATGCGGGAGCATCAGCCCCAGACACCACACCAATTCTGGTTGCCTCTACTGGGACTGATGGCGGCTATACTTTCGACCCCTACGCGTATACTCCTGCATTTGTCACTGGAGACCGTGTGCAGGTTTGTATCTCGGGCAGCCCCAACCAGCGGGTTTATCTGCCATCAGACCTTGTTGGCTCTGAAACCCCGGACCCTGCCACACCTGGTGGTAACTCAGGTGGTGGCTTGAATGGGATTTCACTCGGTACCGGGCTTTCGGTCTCCGACATCGTTCCCGCTCCTGCATCAGGTGCCAGCCCTGTGTTTAATAAACCGACAGCAAACGAGATGTCTGTTTACCGGTTTATGAATTTTCTGACAGATTACTTCTACGATGGCATTGAAGATGACAAGACATCTCCCACAACACCACCTCCTGGAAAAATCGATGATCACTACGTGGAGGTAGATTATACCGACCCATGGGATTCATCTTATGACACGACCAAAAAAGTATACACTCAAGATTATCAGCCCGATCCTTATCCTTATGCTGGGATGGGTAATTTCGATCTTCTGCAATCTTACGGCGCATCCTATAATAATCAATTATCAGCGGATTTTGGGTCGTCTCAAATAAAAATTGATGTACAAAGGAATATATACTGCAGTAAAATACCCGAGGTTACTTGGACGCCATATGCAGTCATACCACAACCATCAATTAGCTATCATCCTGACACGTTCACGTTTGGTAATGGTAATCAAGCGATTTGTGATATGGGCAGCAGTAATTTTCCCTACACAACTGAGGGGTATGAGGCTGGTTTATTCTCGATAGACCGATACTTAGTGTTAGGTCCTGTTCCAATGTTCGTGCCCAAGTCGGTGTTTGGCGGGGCACCATTTTATTATCACAAGCTGAATGACATCAAACTTCACGCGGAGCTTCCACTGGGAACAGGGCCAACTTCCAGACTGTTCGATCCGGATTATTTTGGGCAGCCAACAGAAATTTTCGATGTTAATTGCAAAGTCCGTTGGACTGCCCAAATTATTGGCACAGCCACCTGTGATGTTGTTCTTGTGGATAATTCCACGGAAAAAAGAAGCGATCAAGGCCCCAATGCCTATCATGGTCCCATGCCCACTCTTGAAACACTAGGCGGCAAGACGCCTAGTGTGCATGTTGAGATTGTGCCCATTTCGAACAGTGTTTTTAATCCAAACTTTTCCGTTAAAGTTAGTGCAGAACTTGAAGTGGCCACAGCGATAATTCCACCGCTAGGTCACTTCCCGTTACCCCCTGATGTGTATGCCACATCCTTCATTTGGACCCCTGCAGGCAATTTGGGTTCTTTCACAACTCAGTTCAAATATACAGACGCTGGCAATCCAACCATTTCGTGGGTGCCTTGGCAGGCGAAGAATCAGGTGGCTGAAGTGCGAGGTTTCACCGGCAACACGCCTGAAAGCGACGGCTTTAACGGCGGCCAGCGCAGCAAAACTCTGGAGCCTGAGCGCAAGATCGGCATCAATGGCCAGCCTGCCCCGGACTCACCCACTTTTGTGGATGCCCTCACCGGTGTTTTCCACCACAGTGAAACGGATTATTCCCTGCAGGTGCCCGGTTCCGATCTGGCGCTCACCGTCAATCGCAACCTCGTTGACACCATCTGGTTGGATTCGTCAGGACTTCACCCGGACGAAGATCCGTTGCTTGCCTTCGGACCGGGATGGAACACCAATCTGGCAAGCTCGGTGCTGGTGGAAAGTTACGTTCCCCCTGCTGATGATACCACCACTACAACAGTCAATACCCCGGTCTTGAACAACACCATCACGGTAAGGGACTATCAGGGAGTTTCCTACGCATTTCTGGATTACACCGACGGGAATGGCAACCACTCATTCATTCCCGATCCGACATTGCTTCCTGACCGGTCCACCATTGGGATTTCTCTTAGCCGGGACTCAAACACGGGCAACCTGATCTTAAGACAGCCTGAGCTCGGAATCACTCACGTTTATCAAGCGAGTTCGTTGAATTTCAACATACCCAACAATCGCGACACATCCAATGTTGTTGTCACCGTGGGAACAGCCAATGTCACCACCAACCCGACAGGTTACTCAAACCGAAAATACTACCGCTTAGCCAGTGTGACTGACCGCTTTGGTGTCACCTTGAACTATAACTATGGCGGCAATGCCGTGAATCTGATACCGCAGTGTATTTCGGTGGTGGGCAGATCCGCCCTTCAGCTTCGTCTCCAGCAGCATAACGGGAAAATCCAGGCATTCTGGGACCCATCCGGGGTCAAGCACGTCTATACCTATGACGACCGAAATCTGGCCTCGTCAGGGCAGACTACAGCAACATTCCACATTCTGAGCCAGCACAATATTGGTCCACTAACGGCTGCCTCCTACGGATACAATTACTCCATCGAGGGTGATCCCCGTCCCTCTGCGATGTTGCTTCAAACAAGCTCTACCACCCCATACACCATCACCACCCGGCACATTGCGCCCAAAGCCATCACCAACGGTGTCGGCAACACTGTGGCCGTGAATTACCAGCTTTCCACGGTTCGTTCTTCCTGGTCAGCGGCTGCGGGAACCTTCTATTACCCTGCGGGTGATCCCATGCAGGTGAACTCGATCACTCTGCCTGATCAAACATCGGTTGTTTTCACTCTCCAGCATACCCTCCAGAACGCCCATTCTGCGACAGTAGCCACCGACACTCTCCCTGCCTCACAGGATATTCCTGCCGCGCTATCCATTCTTACTCAAGTGACAGACGCATGGGGCAGTCAATGGTCCTACACTTACGATGCCCCCACATGTTACACATGGAGCCTTCCATTTGATGACACCTCATATCTGCCTTCCGCTTCCGCCTTATTCTTTCCAGGGCTTACCCGCACCTGCGACTCCATACCCAGTAGCGCCATCCAGTTCACCTACGATGCTTCCGCAGGATTTGCACGGAGTCAGACCCAGGATATGGAGGGCCGCAGTAACTTTGAAGCCCATGGCCAAACCTATAACCAGACCCCAAGTCTCTACACCCGTCCACAGATTTCGAATGGTGTTTCCATCCATGCGTTTGCCACTGTTCCTAGTAGCACGTCAGACATGCTTAACACAAACACTTACCACTACCCCGCCAACAGCGGAGGACTACTGGACCTCCTGCCGGACATCATCACGGATTCCAGCAACCGCTCAATCCACTTCGTTCGTGACAGCATGGGGCGCACCAATTCCGTCCAACTCTACGGTGTGGATAGTACTCTGCTCTCTCAAAATGACTTCACGTATGGAAACAGCGCCCTCCCCGGAGTTCTCACCCGCACTGCACGCAAGGCTCTTCCAGGTGCTCCCGATCCCTCATGGGTTACTGACCTTGTCAAAGACATCCACCCTGATGCTCTGGGCTTCCCGTCCATAGTCGGCAATGACGCCCAAAACCTCCACACCACCACCGTCCGTGGCCCTTCTGGACGGGTTCTCTCTGAAACCGCTCCTGATGGGGGTAAGCACTCATTCGTCTATGATGCCTCAGGTTTGTTAATATCCACATCGCTTGCGGACGGCAGTCAGATCTCCTATCAGCACGATCCGGCAGGACGCACGGTCATTACCCGCGATGCGCTAGGCCGCGCCACAGGCATCGGATATGATTCCTGGGGCCGCATGAACAAGGTTGTGCGCAGTATGAGAGGGAATCTCATCTACAATCCTACCTTTGGGCTCGTGGGCGATCATGAAGACATTGTTTCCTCAGCCGTTTACCATGACAGCACCCATAAAGTCTATGTGACAGATCTTCTTGGGTATATTTCCGTGTATTCCTTTGATCCACTCGGTCACATCTCCCAGGTCATCACTTGTGCTAACAATGGAGTTCCGGACAGTGTCCCCTCGGTCTCCCGCGGGAAAGTAACAACCTTTGAATACGACCTTTTCAAATCCCCTGACCACCCTGTGCTTGTCACAGACCCTCTTGGTTATAAAACCATTTATCAGTATGACATTTATGCCCGGCTGATTCGCACACTCCGTCAGTACGACACCAACCACTATTCCGGCACCAGTTACGGTTATGATGCCGACACCGGCCTTCCTATCAGTGTCACGACAACCCGAACTCCCCTTGATGCAGACGGTAATCCGCAGAATTCCCCCCTTCAGCAACTCACCAGCAGCATCACCTACGATGCCCTTGACCGGCCCTTTTCCTCCACATTTGCCCAAGGCACCGACAAGGAGCTGATCACCACCACCACCTACACCTCCACGGGGCTCCCATATCAGAAAGCGGTGCGTGATGTCATTTCACCGGAACACTGGAGTACAAGCACATTGGTGTATGACAGTCTTGGAAGGCCCGTCCAAGAAATACTACCTCAGACCTCTGACGTCGCAATAAACACCCAAGCTCTGCCAACCACGGTAATTGCATACGATAACTTTGGAAGGTTGAGCCAAACCTCGGACGCGTATGGCAATGTGACCACCTATGGTCACGATATTTGCGGGCACCTCTCATACCAAAAAGCCCCGGCGGTCTTGGACGCCAGATCTGGGCTGACCCTGGAACCCACAACAACCTATCAGTATGATGCCGCCGGACAGCTCATCCAGCGGGTTGACCCGCTGGGATACGCGTGGCGCTACGATCACGATACCGCCGGACGTTTGGTGAAAACCACTGGCCCGGTAGTCAGCCCGGATAAAGACTCCGCACACCGCCAAGCCGTCTGGCAATATCAATACGACACAGCAGGGAACATCCACCAATTCATCGACGCGGAAGGACACTACAAAAGGTACGACTATTATCCTGACAACACAGTGGCCAGCACCTACGTTCCAGTCAGCTTCACGGATGACTCGGGCACGCCGTCCATCGTCGATGTCGTGGAGCAATACCAGCGCGACGCCCTCGGGCACCTCACCCGTCTCATTGATGGCAACAACCAGTCTACAGCATTTACTTATGACGGACTCGGGCGCACCCTCACCGTTACCCGCGATCCCGATGACACAGCACGCAAGCGGGTAGCAACGACTTACTACGACGCCCTCCTGCCCACCTCCACGGTCGATGCCAATGGACAGACTAAGAACTACCTCTATGACCCCCAATTCCGCCTCCAGGAACTCGACGTCATCGGCCATTCGGAGCAAAACCTGACATTCATCCACGATCTGCTAGGCAGGCTCACAAACATTGATCCCATCACCCCGCCGGGCGATATCTCCCACGGCAATCCGTCTATTGTCCGCAACTATGATGTTCTGGGCAGACTCCAAACCGAACTCTCGAACGGCGTCACTACCACCTATGGATATGACCTATTAGGTCAACTCACGAATATCAGCAATAGTGCCAACATCCGTGAAATATACATCCGCCATGACGCCGCCGGGCGCACTTCCCAAATCGACGATTACTACGGCTCGCCCCTCTTCCCCCTCTCCACTCGCTTTGGCTACGATCTTGCTGGCCATCAAGTGGTCGAGAGCATGCCCAATAACCTTCAAAAAATTGCCCAGCTTGATCCTATGGGGCGAGTCACCTGCCAGACCTTGCTCGCCGCAAATCTGAAAGAAATCTCCCACACAGAAACCCAATACGATCTGCTTTCCAACGTCACCCATATCAAGGAAGCATACGCCCCAACCCTTAATATCCCCAGCCGGACCGTTGATAACACCTACAACGAGCGCAGCCAGCTCCTCACCGAAAACCAGAATGAAACCGGCGGCCCGCTCGTCAACTCCACCCGCACCCGTACCGCGGTCCACAGATACGACGCCGCCGAAAACCGGATTTCCACCCAATCCGCAATCCACGACCCACTAACAACCGACAGCGCGCTCACCCGCATTTTCGAATACGGCAGCGCTACCAACGGGGCCAACAGCAACCAACTCCATCAGCTCACCGAAACGCCGCTTGGCGGATCGTCCACCATCACCAACTATGGCTATGATGCCAATGGCAATCGCACGACCAAAACCATAGGCAGTCTGAGTGACCTCTATCAATATGACAGCTTCAACCGTCTCACCCAGCTCACTCTCAACACAGCAGGCGGGGATAACGGCATTTATCAATACAGCTACGACCCGCTCACCCGCCGGATTTCAAGGACTGTGGGTGATACCCCCTCAGCCAGCAATACCCAGCAATTCGCCTTCAGCGGCAGCACTCCCGTCCATAAATGGGACGGCACGCTGCCCCCCAACAGTGCCAGCATGCTGGACCTCATTGGAGGAGGCTTGGACAGCCAACTCCATATTCAGGACAGCAACGGCGTCACGACCTACCCAATCCAGAACCTACGGGGTGACATCACCGCACAGGTCGCCAATAATGGCAGCATGCCATGGCACGGCACCTACTCGGCGGACGGGTTGCTGCAGAACCAGTACGGGAACCGAATCGGAGATTACGGAGCCAACGGCAAGTATGAGGAGCCCGGCGGACTCCTTAACGAAGGATTCCGCTACCGCGACCGGCTTACCGGCACCTTCCTGACCAGAGACCCCGCCGGATTCATTGACGGGCCAAACGACTACAACTACGTCGGCCACAATCCATGGTCAGCATGTGACCCGGAAGGACTGTCCACTGTTTTGATAACTACTGCAACCGTTGGGTATGTTCCGTATAGCGTGGCCGCAGTTGGCGGCGCGACGTCTGGGGTGAATTCTGGTATAGGAGGCAGTTTCCCACAAATCTTTGCTACAACTATGGGACGGACCAATGTCTCCCTATCGACAAGCAGCGATGGGATCAATCCACTATTGAAGTTCAGCTCCAATATAAATTCTTTTGACGCTGATTGGTGGAATGCAGCCTACGATGTTGGACTTCAATCCTTGGCCTATCTTGCACGGGACATCCAATATGGGCAGGAGGGACAAGCTTTAGCTGATTACAATGCATATGTCAGTCAATTCACGCCCTTAGCAGTTTCAACTGCATTTTCGAGTGCTCGCATGCTGGCTGATGCTGACAGTTACATTTTCTACCGCAGATCTATTGAACTTGAAGAATCTAGCAGTTTATTCGGGGGCTATCTAGAACCTGCAAGGATTGAAGGCGGATTTATTCCCTATTTGAATTCGGCCTACGAAGCAGGGGGAGAAGTGGGAGTGAGAAGAGCGGCTGCCCCCATGTGTCTGTTGCGCTCCGCTTCCGATCTTTCCATTGCGATGATCCCCCCTTTGGGAGAAGTATACCTCCTCGCTAGCGCAAAAAACCAATTTGCAGAAGGAAACTATACGGCAGGAAGCGTCCTTTTAGCCATTGGCGCACTCAGCCTACTTGATCCAGAAGGGGCAGAATTAGCAGAGGTTTATCCAAGAGGATCAGGAACTCTAAAGTTTTTTCCAGATGAGCCCACAGCCGCAAAGGCACTACCGGAGGTTAAATTCAGTGCCAGTAAGTATCCTGAGTTGGCGGAAAATATCACTCATGCCCAAAAGGCTGGACACCCAAGTATTTTAACGCACGGAGGGGATGCCGCCGCCAACCGCGCAGCTGCATTAGATGGCGTTCCAAATCTTAGTCCGTTGAGCCGTGATGAGTATCCATTTGCGTCTTCTTTAGAAGGAGGGGCGGGTTCTTGGGTAGGGCATGTTCCTGTTTCACAACAGAATGCTCAAGGGGCGATTTTGAAGAATTTCTTCAAGCAATTTAACATGCAGCAAGGCGACCAGTATCGAGTTATCATTGATCCTTGAATATGACAGCTACAAAACTTTTACCAAAGGTCTATTTTTCATACAGCCAGTTCATGATCTATGATCAAGCCGAGCTATTGCCAGGTTGCGACTGGACAGAGGAGCACACAGCTCAAGGTTTCGCTCGACGTGAATCAACGGTGTGCTTTGGAACTCTGATGGAGTCCGGTTTTGCCGAGGTTGCGGTCTCAGTGGGCGACTTCTGCCCAAATGAATCATACGAGCGGGTCATATGTGTGCCATTTTACTGTGCATCTGGCAAAGTCACTGTTGAAGGCCCCGAGGAAACGGATGTCGATAGAACCTTCAATCTACCTGTAGGGAATTACAGACTTACCTCTGCACAGGTGATCGTTTGTGAAGACGAAGAGCGTATTGATTTGTTTTTTGAACCGGTTTCAGCACCGTTGAATCAAAGCTCAATTTTGGTTGCCGACAAAATTCTTGCTCCCTTCACGCCACTTATCGAAACGTCTGAAATTGCTGGGGCTTAATCCATCTCGAATTCACCCATTTCAGGCCTGCCATCCCTCGGCCAGCCTTGAAAAGCCCGCCCTCCGTCGTGGCAAAGCCGCGTCCTGAAACCCGGTTCCCGTCTCACGCGCAGCCGCGCCTTGCATCTTCTTCTCTTAGCTGCTAAATCCAAGCCGCTTAGATGTTCAATGCGACTGGAAAAAAAACGCGGCTGTGGCTCCTGATCCTTGTCGGAGTCGTAACCACGCTAACGGGCCAAACCCATGCCCGGCAAATTTTTGCGCCATGCCAACCCGCACCGGGCGTTTTTGCCGCGCACACCCCAGCAAGCACCGGGCCAAACTACGATGTTTGCCGGTATGACGCGCCGGACTCCCTCCTTGCCGCAAAGGTAACACCGAACCCTCGAACGGGAGTTGGCTATGGAGTCACAGATCCACCAGTTCGAGTTCAAGGGAGTTGGACTGAGGCAGACTTCAAAGCCGCATTACAGGGTCGTCCGCCGTCAAGCCTTGGGCGTCCCGATCTCCATCATGCTGAACAGATGCCTGGTTCTGCCATTCACGAAGCACTGCCCGATGTTCACCGGGGCAATCCGGCCCTACATCCCAATCGCTACAATCAGGGTGTCACTCCGCAAATGCGGAATCAGGACCGCCAGCTTCACTGGTGGTATCGCGCCCGTGAAGAAGGGGCAGATCAGCTCTATCCAGATTATATTTATGACAATTGAAGAACTCCGAAAATTGGACTCGCTTTACCGGCAGGAAAAACCGAATTTATTTCGACTTTCGACACCGGATCAACCGGCATCAGAAGATCAAATTACCGAGTTGGAGACCTCGGTAGGCGTTCGGTTGCCTCAGGAATACCGCTCCTTTTTGCGAGAGTTTGGCGGTGGAAGTTACGGGTTAGCCACCATCTTCTCCGCCGAACCAGAAAGCGAATGGTACCTACCGCGAAAACAAGCCGAAGCCAACCGCTATTTGCCAGAGGGTTTGCTTGCTTTCTCCGATGACTTCGCTGGCGGCAACTACGTGCTCAAGGTTCTGAACGGCCAAGCTCTGAAACCGGTGTTCTATTGGAATCAGGATGGCGGCGAGGCTCCGACTGAGTTCGACGATGTAATTGAGTTCATAGCGCGTTACGCATACGAACCAGCTTGATCCACGGAATAAGCCCGCACTACGATTTTCAGCAGAATGAACTGACCCTATGATGAGGCTACTTTTTGTTCTGCTGGCGCTGCATCTTTCTCTGAGCGGCCCAGCAATGGGGGCAAACGGCGATTTTGGCCGCTCCTCCCTTGCCGCAAAGAGCGCACTGCACAAGAACTCCTTGGACTACGTTGGAGAAACCCACGTTTACCGGGTTAAGGGGCCGGATGGGACTTTCAAAATCGGAGAGAGCGCCCAAGGGACACGAGTTCGGGATGGTGCATCGATACGTGCAGAACAGCAGGTGCGGGCGCTTAGGAAAGAGACAGGTGACACATACACGAGCGATATTCGCAAGACGTTCCCAGACAAGGCTTCAGCAAGGGATTACGAAACGCGACTCATTGAGCGGTTCCGACGAATGTATGGGGATGACACTATACCCGGAAACAAAACCAACCGATGAACATTATGATCCCACAACCACGCCACGGCAGGCGGATTGTACTGAGTGGTATCGCGATGACCAAAGCCCGAAACCCAAAAGACGATGTCAAGGCTCTATCCGAAGTCCGTGACGAACTTGAACGAACGATCATCGAATCCCGATTCTTAGACGCCGCTCCTTTCTCATGGATCGGAATTTCGATTCGTTTTGGCATCAAGACCGAAGCAAAGCCTCACTTCCGTTCAATCTGCAAAAAGGACGGGGAACTTCCTTTGGCTATCGAGATCGAGACGGCGCAAATGCAAGGGGCCTCACTGGCTGACCTCAAGACTTTGTTCAAATCCGCTGCTCTCAAAGCGTTAATTTCAGCTGCGGAGCGATACGACTGTCCTGCCACCGAGCTAATAGACCAGCTTGTGGCCCTCTCACCATTTTCCGATTCGCCACCATCAGGAACATGAACTACGATTCCGAAAACCATGACCTGAGCGTATGACGAGACTGTTTTGCATACTGCTGACGATGTTTTTCGCTGAGCAGCCTGGCAATTGAAGGGAATGCCGATTTTGGGCAGTCCTCCTTGCCGCAAATAGTGGAGTAGGGCCGCGAACGTTTCTACAAGATGTGGGTATAGATCAGTATGGCGCTGCTGCCGTATTCGCGGCGGCTAGTTAGCGTTAGATCTTCCGCTGCGGGGGAGGATTGTTTGGCGGACACCTCGGCGATGAAGCAGGCGCCGGGGGCGAGGCGCGGAGCGATCAGGTGGCCCTTGATGATGTCTCCAATGGCGTCTATGTCGCCATGGTGTTTCCAGTAGGGTGGGTCCGCGAAGATGAGATCATAGGTGGCGGCATCGCGTTTGAGGTAAGATGCCACCTCAGCCTTGATCACGTGACCGCCCTCAAGCTTGGCGCGTGTCAGGTTCTCGCTGATGACGGCGCAGGCCTGGCGGTGTTCGTCCACAAAGGTGCAGGTGGTGGCACCACGGCTGAGGGCCTCGAGGCCGATGGCGCCAGAGCCAGCGTAGAGATCTAACACGCGCGCATTTTCCACGCGCTCCCCCAGGATGGAATAGATCGCCTGGCGGACGAAGTCCGTGGTTGGTCGTGCGACCGCCGATGGCACCTTGATGGCAAGGCGCCCGGCTTTACCAGCGATGATCCTCATATGCTCCCTAACAATCAGGGATTGTCGGTGGTCTTGGCTTTGCCCGAGCCTGACTTGGTGGACTTGCCTTTTCCCGATTCGGGTTTGGCACCATCAGTTTTTTCAGTGCTGGATTTGCCCGCTCCCTGATCGGAGGTCTTGTTTTGGCCCGCCTTGCCCAGGGTGAAACGAACGACCACGTTGGTGTCCTGCAGGCGGGAACCCGCAGCGGACACACTCTGAACCCGATAGACCAGCAAGCCAAATTTGTTATCGGTAAAACGTCCGATGGCAAAGTTTTCCTTGGTCTTGTCATATTCAGTTTCCTGCTCGAATTTCCATTCGCGGCCCGTCCACTCACCGAAAATACTGGCGGAATCCGCCTTGATATCCTCGATGCGCTTCAGGTCTCCATCAGGCGAATGGAACACGTCTTCCTTCTCTGAGAAACGCAAGGTGGAAATCGCGCTGGCCCCGCCGGTGGCAATGATGGACCAAGTATTGCCTGAGCCTTTGCGCAAGAGGACCATCACATCCTCGTTTGGTTTGAACTCCCGTTTGTTCCAGAGCACGAGGTATTGATCATATTCCTCCTTGGTGAGGCCCAGGCGCTCGTCATAGGGGAGAGGGACGCCGGGCTTGGAATTGTCAGAAAATTCCTTGAACCACTTAGGATCCTTGCGGGCAGCAGTTTCGACTTTGGCCACATATTTGTTGATTTCCTCAGGTGGGGTCACCGTGCCGATCTGGCCGTGCACGGGAACGTCCTGCTCGAACAAACCGGCAAAGACTTTGGGCACTTCCGCCTTGGCAACAGACGCAGTCAGGGAGATGGCAAGGAGTGTGGCGTGAAATTTCATAGGATGCGGGAGGAAGTCTGACTGGGTTTAGGGCAGAACTCAAGCGGCTATTATTGCCTTACGGAACAGGGTCCCGACACTGGAAGAAAGCCAACCACAGATGAACAGGATTGACGCAGAGCAAGATGAAATTGAATTCGAGCGCGATGAGTCGGGCAGGGTAAATGATAGCGGATTGAGCAATCATCCACCTCATCTGCGTTTATCTTGTTCATTTGCCTCGATATTCAGGATTGAGTGCTCGGCCAGTTGCTGTTGGCTATTTGCCTCGTTATTTGGACTAAAGTGCTCGGCTATCTCCGCTACGCTAGGGTTCCGCTGCTACGGTTCCGCAGCGCTCCGGGGTGTGGTTGGCTTCCTCCCTAGTGTCGGGACCCTGCAAGCAGGGCGTTTGGCTGGAAGGGTCATGGGAACGGGCGGGCGTTGAGGACAAGTTCGATGGCGAGTTGCTTGCGCCCTTGGTAATCGGCGATGAGCGAAGGCAGATTGCGATCTTCATCGAACGGGAT
>Ga0209697_10005872_pt1 | contig 15092 bp, 13 predicted proteins | sample AliMusrvi5mmetaG_FD_184115 | JGI IMG/M metagenome (GOLD analysis project Ga0209697, IMG submission 184115) | Freshwater lake bacterial and archeal communities from Alinen Mustajarvi, Finland, to study Microbial Dark Matter (Phase II) - Alinen... | ecosystem: Environmental > Aquatic > Freshwater...
GTCATTGAATAACCACCATTTGCAATAGTGATTGAAGAAGGTAATGAAATTGCAAAAGTTGCAGAAGGATAACCAACGATTGAAAACTGAGCAGCGTTGCTAACGTTTCCGGCAGCGATGAGGGTAACTCCACCTATTCCGCTTCTTGTTCCATCAGTTGCGATTGTTACTGTACCTGCGCTTGGTCCGGCAGCTATGTTACCGAAAGCGAGATCTACATTTTTTGTAATTTCCAGCGGTGTTACTATGCGAGCGCTTGCTGAAGCGGTTGCTGTTGAACTTGCTGTCTGTGCGTTTGTGTTGATGCTGAGCGCCATCACGAACATTCCTGCTAAGAGGATAATTGATTTTTTCATTGTTTTGTTTTTTTTATGGTTTATAATGCCAATGAATAGCCAAGAGTTGTGCCAAAGGAATGAACAACCATGCCAAATGCAGTAAATCAGCAGAATGTGTTGTCATGCCAAAAAGCAGAAACATCAATTAATTGCCAAAATGGGACAGGTTTTCTTTGTTCAGGACGATTTTGGAAAGAAGTGAAGAAAATGACTGGGTTTTGATGGCTTTTCTTATTAAGATGGTAATGTCTTAGAAATTGTTTTCAGATTCGAAGTGTAAAAACTAATAATTTATTAACGAAGTGATAATACTGGCTTAACATGAAAAGGGGACACAATCTTTAATTTTGTAAAATATTATTCGAATGTAGAATGAAGATTATTGGTTTAGAAACTTAGTTTTGTTAAGAGCAGCCTTTTTGAAAGGCTGCTCTTAAATTTCCTCACTGTGTAATTTTCCTTCTTTATTTAATTTATGCCAAACAAACAGGAATCATCAGTTTTTATAAATCGTGACATAAGCTGGTTATATTTCAATCAACGGGTGTTGCAGGAAGCAATGGACAAATCCACTCCACTGATTGAGCGAATTAAATTCCTGGGAATATTTTCAAACAACCTTGATGAGTTTTTTCGTGTCAGAGTGGCTGTTCTGAACCGGCTGGTTGTATATGATGGTGGTAAAAATGAATATGGTGGTTTCAGTCCCAAAAAAATCCTGAATGAAATAAATCATATAGTCCTGAAATTACAAAATGATTTCATGGCTGCCTATGATGAAATCCTTGTGGAATTGGCAAATCATAAAATTTTTATCAGAGACGAAAAGCAACTGAATATTAACCAGGGTAAGTTTGTTCGAAAGTATTTTAGAGAAAAAGTCCTTCCTAATTTGTTTCCAATCATCATCCGGAATTTGACAAGGGATGCTACGCTGAAAGACAAATCAATTTATCTTGCAGTTATTCTAAAGAATAAGAGAAAAAAGAAAAGCAAGCAGGAATATGCTTTAATAAAAGTTCCTACTGACATTATTTCCCGCTTTTTCATTTTACCAAAAACGGGGAACAGTACTTTTATTATTCTGCTTGAAGATATCATCCGTTATTGTCTGAACGACATTTTTAGTATTATGGGATTTACTGCCGATGCAGCTTACATTATTAAATTTACCCGTGATGCAGAACTTGACATTGATAATGATATTTCAAAAAGTTTCATGGAAACCATTTCGCAAAGCCTGAAACAGCGAATTACAGGAGAGCCGGTACGGTTTATTTATGATGCAAAAATACCACACAATCTTCTCAAGGTTTTGATGAATTTTTTCAACATAACGAATAAGGATACACTTGTGCCGGGCGGAAAGTATCACAATTTTAAAGATTTCATTAACTTTCCAAAATTAGGCAATGCGGCGCTGTTCTATAAGCACATTGAGCCGGGTTCGCATAAAGAACTTTCAAAGCAGTTATCAGTTTTTCGAATTTTAAAAAAATCTGATATTCTACTTCACTTCCCTTACCAATCATTCGACCATGTTCTAAACATACTGCGTGAGGCATCAATGGACCCAAAAGTGTTTTCAATAAAGATCACTCTTTACAGGCTTGCCAAAGACTCTAAAATTGTGAATGCACTTATCAATGCAGCAAGAAATGGTAAAACTGTTATTGTTTGCCTTGAACTGCAAGCACGTTTTGATGAACATGCAAACATACAATGGGCTCAAAAACTATTCGAAGAAGGTGTAAAGGTCATCCATGGAATGCCAGGTTTAAAAGTGCATACAAAAATCATACTGATAAAAAGGCTCGAGGGCAAAAACAAAATTTTTTATGCAAGCATTGGAACCGGGAATTTTAATGAGGACACCGCATGCATTTATGCCGATGATCACCTGCTTACGGCAAATCCACTGATCACAGAAGAAGCAGATAAAATTTTCAATCTCCTTGAAAATAATTTTTCCTTTCCGCAATTTAAAACTCTGGTGGTTTCACCTTATAACATGAGGGATCATTTTATCAGGTGTATCAATAAGGAGATAGCAAACTCAAGAAAAAAGAAAAATGCCTGGATCATTCTTAAGTTGAACAGTCTTGTTGATCCCGTGATTGCTCAAAAACTTTTAAAAGCAGGAATGGCAGGAGTGAAGATAAAAATTATTGTTCGTGGTTCGTGCATAATAAAAGCTGGTGTTCCTGAAATTAGCGACAACATTGAAATTGTTAGCATAGTTGACCGTTTTCTTGAGCATTCCCGGGTACTGGTATTTTCAAACGATGATGATCCGTTGATGTATATTACTTCCGCTGACTGGATGCAGCGTAATTTTGATTATCGCATTGAAATTGCATGCCCGATTGTTGACAAAAACCTTCAGAAAGAAATGATAGATATTTTGAATTTACAGCTGGGTGATAATGTAAAGTCAAGGCTGCTCTCATCTCAAAATTATAATGCGTATAAAAACATTGCTACAACACGTACACGCCATCGTTCACAAATAGAAATTTTCAATTACCTCAACCAATCTCAACTCAAAAATTAAACAATATCAAAAATGTTATTTGCAGCAATAGATATAGGGACAAATGCAGTACGACTCTATTTTGCTAACGTTTTTCTTCCGAAGGAAGTGCCAACGGTGGAAAAAGCTTCCCTCATAAGATTGCCTTTGCGACTGGGTGAAGATGTTTTTACTGTTGGAAAAATTTCAGAAGAAAGGGTTTCAAAATTATTAAAAACTCTCAAAGCTTTTAAATTACTTATTGACGTTTACAATCCGCTTGATTATATAGCCTGTGCAACATCGGCCATGCGTGAAGCAGCTAACAGCAAAGATATTTTGAACAGGGTATATGCTGAAACAGGAATTGATATCAATATTATTGATGGAATTGAAGAAGCCCGGATTGTTTGTGCTGCCAATAATTTAAACACCTCCCATAAAAATGAGCTGGCAATGTACGTAGATGTTGGTGGAGGCAGTACTGAAATTTCCATTATCAGAAATAATGTTTTGATTGCAACAAATTCTTTTAAGCTGGGAACTTTACGAATTCTGAATGGCGCTGACAATACCAATGAATGGGTAAGGCTGCAAAACTGGCTGATGAATTTTGAAAATAATTTCGGAAACATTTACCTGATTGGATCAGGTGGCAACATTAATAAATTAAGTAAGCTGTATGGTAAAAGCTACAACAATGTGCTTAGCCTGGAAGAAATGAAGAAAGGATACCGACATCTGAAAAGCAAGTCGCTTAAAGAAAGAATTGAAAAAATGGGCTTGCGCCCGGATAGGGCAGATGTTATTATTCCTGCAGTAGAAATATTTCTCCTTATTATGAAATTAATTCACTGCGAAAGCATCTATGTTCCGCGAATCGGTCTTTCAGATGGGCTTATACTTGAGGTTTACAAAAAGTTTATTCAGAAAGATCTTAGCTTGTTTAAAGAAAAGGAAACCTTCGGAAAACAATTGGAAATGCAAAAAGCATATTAGGTAATGAGAACAATCCGAACAAATCATTCAACATAAATTGAAAAACTGTAAAACATGAAAAAGATTTTTCCGCTTCTTCTTCTGATTATTGTGATGAGGAATAATCACGTTTATTCTCAATCTTTACCAGGAACAACATGGATCGTGTATGATACTACAAGTACATTTTACAATTATTTCCGGTTTGGAACCAATACACTAATTTATAGCCATAACAATGTAAATTATAATACTGTTTCAACCTTCGTGGAAAACGGGAATAACTTTAGCATTACTGATATACCGGGGTATGTGTGTTATCCAGATACCGGAAAATATACATTTGTAATGCAAAACGACAGCCTGAAATTTACTGTTGTCAACGACACTTGTCCATTCCGGCCATTGGTCTTTGAGGATTATTATTGGGTCAAAGATATTTCTACAGAGGTTGCAGATTCCAATTCCGGATCTTTAATAAAAATATTTCCAAATCCCGCAAACGAAAAAATCTTTATCAGATCAAATACCACTGAACAAGGATCTGAATATATTATCTCTGACTTGTTGGGACGATTTGTTTTAGGAGGAAAATTGTCGGATGCGCTTACAACAATTGATATTTCAATATTGCAGAAAGGATACTATTTTATTCAGATTGGGGCAAAAACCAGGCAATCCTTTAAGTTGATAAAAGAATGACCAATTTAGTCAATGGTCATTAGTCAATGGTCATTAGTCAATAGTAGGGCGCGTCATTAACTTTCTACAAAAAAATTAATCCCTCCCTCGTAACGACAACCAATAACTTGTTTAAAATAATTATTTCTTTCCTGAAGCTGCAACCTTAGTTGCTACAACGGGTTTGGCAACCACACCTGTTTTTAAATACTTGTAAATTTCATCCGCTTTAGCAATAGTAAAATCCGGACCTAACATAACAGCCACTTCTACACTGAACTTTCTCAATTCATGATCGGCTTTCTTTTCGCCTTTTGCTTTTTTGGTTTCCATAAGAATTATGTTTAAGAATGTTTGTAATGCAAAGTAAGAAAAAATTAATGCAGGGTTCAGGTTAAATAATAGTTAACTTTTGGAGTTCAGGTAAAATCAATCTTCATCCTATTTCTATTCTACAAACTATCGTTCAAGTAAAATTGCTTCAAAAGGTAACAACACAAAATCTCTTAAATTCAATGGTTCTCCTTTCGGCTTGTGTGTTGAAAAAAGCACTTTCCACTGTGTACTAATTTTTATTTTAATGTTTTTATTACCCGAAGTGAAGTTAAGAATTACAATTATTTTTTCATGCTCCCAAGTTCTGGAATATGCCAGTACTCCATCTTTTCCACGCAATATAGGTTTCCATTCTCCTGCATGCAAAGGCTTATGTTCTTTATGTAATTTGATAAGTGTTTTGTAAACATTAAATATTGAACCTGGATTTTCCTTTTGTGATTCAACATTGTTTTCAATAAAATCAGGATGAACGGGAAGCCAGGGAGAGCCTTCAGTAAATCCTGCATTTTTTTGAGTGTTCCATTGCATGGGCGTTCTCGCTTTATCTCTTCCGCGATAAAATGGCCAAAACTTTTTTCCTACCGGATCTTTAATTTGCGATTTCCCAATCTTTAAATTAAACATTCCTATCTCTTCGCCATAGTAAATAAAAGGAGTGCCTTTTAAAGTGAGCATAAGCGCTGCTGCCACTTTTGCTTTTTCTTTTTTATGAAGACCAGTGCCAAACCTGTTTATACTGCGGCTCAGATCATGGTTGGACATTACAATGCTGGGCCATCCTTTGACGGGGATATGCTTATACCAATCCCTGATGCATTTGTAATAACGCTGGGCATTCCACCAGCAGAAAATTAATGAGAAATCAAACGTCAGATGCAATGAATCTGTTCCGTTGCCAAGGTAACTTGCCGAAATAGCAGGACTACCTGGTGGCAATGTGTATATTTCACCAATGCTAACAATATTTTCATATTTATTCAGAAGTTTTCTCAACATTCTCACAATTGCGTATGATACCGGTTGGTTTCTGGTTGCCCATGTTTTTTTGTAATGGAAAAATCCAAAAAAAGGAGGATTATTTCTGAGATGATTATCTTTTACGATCATGTTGATGGCATCGAATCTGAAGCCGTCAACACCCATTTTAAGCCAGAATTCAATATCGTCAAAAAATGCTTTCCTCATGTGCGAGTTACGCCAATTCAGGTCAGGTTGTTCTTTGAGAAAAGTGTGCAGATAATATTGCCGGGTTAATGTATCATATTCCCACGCACTGCCACCCAATGCCGACTTCCAGTTATTTGGCTTTAGTCCTTTATCAGCGTTTTCCCAAATGTACCAGTTCCTTTTAGGATTGTTAAGCTTCGAGGATCGTGATTCAATAAACCAGGGATGAAGGTGCGAAGTGTGGTTCATGATCATATCCATGATCACTTTTATTCCTTTTGAATGTGCTGCCGATAATAAGTTTTTAAAATCTTCAAGCGTGCCAAAAACAGGATCAATCTCGCGATAATTTGAAACATCATAGCCAAAATCCATCATTGGTGAAAGGTAAACAGGCGAGATCCATATTGCATCAACACCAAGCTCCGCAATATAGTCAAGCTTTTGAATGATCCCGGGAATATCACCCTTGCCATCTCCGTTTGAATCATAGAAACTCAACGGATAGATGTGATAGATCACACCGTGCTTCCACCAAATGAACTTTCCCTGGTTAATCATAAGTGCTGATCAAATTCCAAATTCCAAATTCCAAATTCCAAATTCCAAATTCCAAGTTTCAAATTTCAAATTCCAAATCTTTTAAGAACTCTTCCATGATCTTATTCTTGTCATAATCTTTCACTCTTTTCAGTGCCATTTTCCGGAAGGATTTTTGTTGTTTGGGATCCTTAAAAAATGTGATGATTTTCTCACACATCTCATTTTTACTGGAAACAATATACCCGCAATTTTCATCCTGTATAATATCTTTAGGGCCTTTGCTTTTATAAGCTATTACAGGCAATCCGCAACTCAGCGATTCAAGAACCACACAGCTGAAAGTGTCGAATTTTGAAGGAAGAATCAATAGGTCGGCGGCAGAATAAATAGCAGGCAGATCAGTGTGGTCAACCCATCCCAAAAATGTAGCTTCGGGTAGTGCTTTGCGGATTTCCTTTTCAGCGGGTCCTGTTCCTGCAATGACTATTTGTATATTCGGGATATACTTTTTAACTATTGTATAAATTTCGGGCAATTCCATCACTCCCTTTTCCTGGCTCAGCCTGCCTGCAAACAGTATGACAGGTGAATTGTCATCTAATCCAAAAGCATCTTGTTTCGTAGATTGCTGAACAGTAAAACAAGGATCTGCCCAATGCGCTGTAAGGTGGACATTGGAACTTTCAAAACCCATTTCACGCCCCGTGAGCCACTTTTGCTGATCAGTGTTAAGTACAAAAAGACTGTCGAATGCTTTGTAATACGCACGCAACAGACGACGGAAACGGTTCAGGTTTGAACGGTCAATATTCAGTACCTTCTTAGCAAAAACTATCCAGTCGGTGTGGATAAAGAAATGCGCTTTTACACTAAATGCATTTTTCAGGTAAATAGCCGCAAGCCCCATGATGCCTTCAGTTGAACAAATTATCCGGTCGTGGTTTCCTTCCTGGAAAATTTTATGAATGTCCATAAAATTTGGAATTCGTACAGGCTGTTGTTTGTAAAAAGGAAGGCTGAATTCCGCCAATGGCTTCATCACTATCAGGTGATCATCCGTATCGAGATTATTGCTGCAAACTATTAAATCAATTGGCAAATCCTTTTCTTTTATTTCCCGGTGCATGGCCTTAAGCACCATCGAAACACCATTGTTATCTTCAAAAGTATCGGTTAACCACAACATCCTTTTTGGGTGTTCAAGCCTGCCGATTTGTTTCGAAAATTCCTGCAGCAGCGGGCGGTCGTTGTACATGACTTTTGCGCTGGTAAAATTTGCTGCAAGAATGAGTGACGAGGCAAGAAAAGGAAATGAAAGCCCGTCAAGAAACTCTGCCAGGTCCGGGTTGCTTATCCTGCCGCTTTTGTTTTTTTTATCATTGCTGATGTACGACCTGACATCGCTTGGCATCTCAAGCTTTTCAAGCAATCCGGCAATATTCAAATTGTCTAAGGATCCTTCTTGTGTAAACTTATTTATTTTCTTCATAAGCCTTCCGTAAAGAATTTCATTCAATTTTGTATTGATGGAATAAACTGAATCCCGGTAATCCTTCACTATTGTGGGTCCGCCTTTTTTATGCGTGGCGGCAATGTTCAGCGCATCATCAAAAACAGGTTTGTAATCTTTCGGCACAAAAAATCTTTTTGTAAATCCGGGCGCTTTTCCTGCAAAGCAATTATGAAATAATTCAATAAAACTCATCGTTACTTTGTGTCGCCGCAACTCGGCAAATGCGTTCGACACACCAAGTGCTATAAGTTTATCCTTTGAAGTTCCTTTGTGCAAAAGTATGCGCAGCAATCCCGGGTCCCGGCCATGAATGGCTATCTGGCACACGTATTCGAGAAAAGTGATCATCAGTTTTTCGCTGTTCTGATGCGAGCCGTAAGGGCGGACATTTCCATTCCTTATAGCCTCAAGCGCCAGTTGCGATGCGCTGGTCTTTTTCAACCTTTTTGCAAGGTCAGGTATATGAATATATGAACCCGTTGAACCTGCAAATATGCCCATGTGGCTGTCGGACCCTCCCGAAATTGATTTCCTGTACGGGTCTTTGCAATATTGGTCTGCCCTGATGCCCGTAGCCTTTGCTATTTCATCAATTTTTTGCGGTGTAAGGCTTTCAAGCCACACTTTCACCAGCATATTCTGCCAGGTGTCGCGCTGCCCGTTCAGTGTTTCAAAACAATCAAAGACAAGCGCCATTTTGTTGAAGAATTCAAGCGACGGCGTTTTGTCTTTGCTGTAATGATACAATGGGTGTGCCCAGATCACAGGGATATTATTTGCCGCAGTGTATTCGCGAAAAGCATAAATATTTTTGCGCAGCTTGTTCAGTTCCTTTTCCTGTTTCTCGTCAAAACCATAGGTCAGCACATGTATGCCAATATTGAAATCGGGAACTGTGCAGCTAAACTCAGCGCCCACCAGTATGTCCATTCCTTTATCAAGCAAATCCCAACACGAACGGGCATTGTTATGATTGGTGACCGTGATCACATTGCAATCATTTTTCCTGAGTGTTTCCACAAGTTGATCAGTGCTGAGCCAGGTCTCAGGAACATTCATGATCCTTCCCAGCAATTCGTCGGGAACATCACTGTTATGATCGTGGCAGTGAAGGTCAATTTTTATGCTGTTGCTATCCGGATATTTGTTTTTTTTATCTGCCTTGAAAAATGAAAGTTCATGTTCAAGTTCATCCTTGAACTCCATTTTTATTTCCTCTTTGTTCTTCATCAGTTAACACTAAATTAATATAGTGCAAAATTACTTCATAGCTTTTTGGCAAATGAAAAGCTAAAGTTATCTTATCGTTAAGCCAGGGTTAAGTTTTAGGCAGCACTGTCACTTCAATCTGTAGCCTTACCATTGCTTTCCGGCTTGTTCCCCTGCCCGTACAAAACCCATGAAACTCATTGTTGATAATGGCTTCTGTGGCATTTCCAACGATCCGTTGAGCCTACTCACCGTGCTGAAATTTTGCAAAAATCAGCCCCGCGAAAAATTAATTATCCGGTAACAATAACATAAGATTTGCTTAATAAAGTTTTTTTCAGATCCCGCTAGTTTTGTATCTCTAAAATCAATGACCAATGACTATTTCTGATTTGAGATTTCTGATTTTTGATTTAGAAATGACCCAATGACCATCAATGACTATTAATGACTTTTTAAAATAAATCAAATGAAAAAGAGACTCCTTCTTATTGCCTTATGCATCTTCGTTGCGAAATCTGAATTTTTCGGACAAGGCTTGTGCGACACAACCTACTGGAACCACACCTATCTTAACAACAGGCTACCTATCTACGACAGTTGTGTAACCATAGGAGCACTCATAGAGCTTTTAGATCCGCCTTTGTTGACAGGTGATGCCGATTACCACATTTATACACTACCCGATCCGGCCTTTGCCTGGATGGTTAGTTACCGTACTCCTGAATTCCAGGCGCGGTGCCTGGGTACTGATTCGCTGCTTCAGTTTCCGGGATGCCTCAATGTGGAGGAAATATGTAAAGGTATCATTATTGACGGTGGCACCGATGGCGCGCTTATTCATGCCGCCTGCGATAACTGGAGCGATACTACTTACCTGCCAAATGTGGGCGAGCATGTGCTGATAACCGGACCCTTTGTATATGATACGGTGCATTGCTGGAACGAAATTCACCCCGTTTCACAATGTTCGGTCATCGTTCCGCCTTCGTGCATACATGAGGTTGATGGCTCTTCTTTGGTTGACGGATTGAAGATATTTCCACAACCTGCCAATTTCAGAATAAGCTTTCAGTTCAAACAGGCGCCATGTTCATTGGTACTTGTAAAGCTTTATAATATCCACGGGCAGCAGCTTTTTGTATATGCCTTGTCAGGAACCACCACGCTTAACCTGGATGTTTCCACGTGGGCAGCCGGCGACTATCTTTATTCCATTGTATTGAAAGAAGGAAATAAATCATTGAAAAGCGGAAAGTTTACAATAAGTCATTGATAGAATACGCTTCTTGCGGGTACGCGTTTGAAACGGGCGCCATCATTATCCATTTGCTGACATAATGGCATAAAAATATCATGTTTTACTTGTTGAGGCTACAATAAAGTGAAAAAACATGCCATTAAGTCAGCTAAATGTTAAATTAAATGCGCTCGATGCTCAATTAAATTCACTCAATGCACCTATGAGAGCGCTCAATGCTCCAGTAAATGTCCTCGATGCATTTGTAAGAGCACTCTATGCTTCCGTGAGAGCGCTTAATGCACCTGTGAGAGCGCTTGATGCTCCAGTAAATGCCCTCTATGCATTTGTAAGAGCATTCTATGCTTCCGTGAGAGCGCTTGATGCTCCAGTAAATGCTCTTGATACATTTGTAAGAGTGCTCAATGGATAAATGGAAGTACAGAATGGATAAGCAGGATCACTCAATGGATAATTAAATGATATTGTCCCAAAGCTAAGAGTATAGAAAATAGATGATAAGATGGAAATTGGAAATTGGAAATTTGGGGGGCACGCGTTGGGAAACGCGCGACATCATTGGACTTATCGGAGTGGACTCATCATTAAATCTGAAAAATATCCAACGGGGTAAACTGCACAAAATAATTCGGTGGAATAATGTTTTTGATTATTTTTTTATGAGGTGCAAATAATTTTTGTAATTTTGAAAAATAATTCACGTAGCATAGATTTAAGGATAATTTTCTTTTCAACTTTAAGATCACTCAGAACACACAGAAACACTAAGTACTGATGTTACTCATTGTTAAAAATCCCGGAGGGATGACAATATTATAGAAAACAGAGTACAGAGAATGCCAAAACCCAGAATATGTGTCATCATAACATCATACCTTCGGAATTTTAAGCAAGATCAGTTTATTACAGACAATTAACAGATATCCTCGCATACATAGAAATTGATTAAAATAAGAGAATGCTTTTCCAAAAATTAAACAATAAGACAAGAATCTTCTTAGCAATTCAATGCGTTTCGATGCTGGGAGGAGCCTCTACACATATAATTTGGATTTTAGGTAATGGAATTTTCGCCCACAATACCGATCATCCTTTTATCTCAACAGTTTTTTGGGATTGCTTAACCTTTGCTGACATCATAGCAGCCTCATTACTTATAATCCGACCTAAGGCTGGAGTTATTTTGACTTTAATAATAATTACAATTGATGTAATTCATAACAATTTACTTTTAATTTTGCTCAGGCAACATATTGGTGATATTGGTTTATTAAACTGGACAATAAAATACTGGATGCTTATTGCACAATTAATTTTTATGACTTTTGTTCTATTAACTTTGAAAAATAATTTAACGGAAATAAATTGCAAGACGCTTCTTGTAAAGGACAATGATAAGGAGAAAGCCGTACACTAAAAGCGAATTTGTATAACCGGCGGCAAACAAGCGTTTCGACATATAAAGCATAAGACAACAACCGATAAATTTTCAACAACTTCAGAGGGGAACCTTGTATGCTCTGCAAACGCGCAAGCATCATGTGTGAGCTATTAAAACACATATTATAAAATTATGACAATAGAAAATTTCAAACCATTTGTTGGTCAACATTGCGAAACAACTGCAACAGGAACTTTGTTGAGGCAACTTGGCATTGACTTATCTGAAGCTATGCTTTTTGGCTTAGGTGAAGGTTTGGGTTATATTTTTTGGAATATGAAAACGATGGACTTTCCATTTATTGGAGGACGAATTAAACAAGATGCATTAACTGTAAATATTGCAAGGAATCTTAACCTTGAGTTAATAGTTAAAGAAACTTCTTCTTCGCAAAAGGCATGGGACAATGTAAAGGAGTTAACAGACAATGGACAAGTAGTGGGATTAAAACTGGACTGCTATTATCTTGAATATTTTTCACGACCTTTTCATTTCGCCGGACACTACGTTGCTCTGTATGGTTACGACAATAATTATGCTTTTGTTGTTGACACAAAACAACAAGGTGGAATGGTAAAAACATCTTTGAAAAATTTAGCTTTAGCAAGAGCTGAAAAAGGACCCATGTCATCGAAAAATTTGTATTACACACTTCATAAGACAGACAATAAGTTTGATTTAAAAAAAGTTATTGTCACAGCAGTTAGAAATAATGCAAAGGAATATTTGAATCCACCGATTGCAAACATAGGATACAAGGGAATATTGAAAACAAGTTCCGAAATTGTTAAATGGTTCAGGCAAAGCAAAGACATTGAAAACGAATTTAAGACATCGGCAATGCTGATGGAAAAAGGAGGAACAGGCGGCGCATTATTCAGAAACTTATACAGGGATTTTCTAAAAGAAAGTTTCGATTTACTTAAGCTTGACAAATTTAAATCAGCATACGAAGCATTTGTGGAAACAGCAAAACTTTGGAATTCTGTTTCAGAATTATTTGAAAAAGTAAGTCAAACGAAAGACTTTAAATATATTCAACAGGCATCTGACATTTTAAAAACAATATCTGAAAAAGAAAAAAAGACAATGGAAATTTTGGCAACAATATAGCCTAAAAAGTTGCACGGCTTCAATAGTGCGGCGGTATAAACAATTCCAGAAGGTTATTAACCAATAAATATAAAACAAAGCATGACAGTAAAAGAGCATTATGATAATCACTTAGGGAATTTTTATTCCTGGTACACTGGTGATTTTGATAAGAATAAGGATATATTCAAGGCATTATGCATGGATAGTAATATTAAGCCTGATGATGCAGGATTAGCCATTGATTTGGGTGCCGGTAATGGGATACAAACAATAGCGTTAGCTGATTTGGGATTTAAGGTTAAAGCCATTGATTTTAACAGACACTTGCTGGATGCTCTTAAATTAAAGATAGGCAGTTTGCCCGTAGAGGTTTTTGATGACGATATAAGGAATGTTGGAAAATATTCGAACCCAAAGCCTGAATTGATTATATGCTGTGGAGATACAATAACACATTTGGATTCGTTTGCTGAGATAGAAAAGTTAATAAAGGATGCATTTGAAATATTGACCCCAAATGGCAGAATAATTCTAACATTCAGAGACTATTCAACCGAGCTGACAGATACGGATAGATTTATTCCGGTAAAAAGTGATTCGCAAAGGATATTAACTTGCTTCATAGAGTATTTTGCAGATAAATTGAGAGTAACAGATTTGTTGCACGAATTTGAAAATGACAAATGGGTTCAAAAAGCAAGTTCATATTATAAGACAAGGATAGGTCGGGATTTGGTTTTGAAGTACCTTGCTGATTCCGGATTTTTGATTAATTTTGACAACATTACAAATAGGATGATAACAATAATAGGAGAAAAATAATAAAACATAACCACATTTACAAATAATCTAAAAATAACATGAAAAAACTTTACATCTTAATCAGCATGGCGCTTATTGCAACATTAAGCAATGCACAATGGGTCCCTTTAGTTAGCGGGTCTTTCAAAAATCTGAATGGTATTCATTTCCCTGTTGCCGGCACCGGTTATACAGTTGGATTGAGTGGAACAATACTTAAAACAACGAATGCAGGCTTAAACTGGACTACACAGGTAAGCGGTACCAACAATGATCTGTACTCAGTTTACTTCACCGATGTCAATACTGGCTATGCCGTGGGTGACAATGGAACAATACTCAAAACAACCACCGGAGGAACAACATGGTCGCCTTGCACAACCTTAACTGTTGCCCGCTTTTATGGAGTATATTTCTCAGATGCCAATACAGGATACGCAGTAGGCTGGGAACTTGGCGCTTCCCTGGGAGTAATTTATAAAACTTCCAATGCTGGCGGCACATGGATATCGCAACCCAGCGGCACCAACGAGGGTTTATATTCCGTTTATTTTACCGATGCAAACACAGGTTACGCTACCGGCGGCTATGGGGAAATTCTTTATACAAACAACGGCGGCTCAACATGGACACCACAGGTTAGTAACACAACCAGCCAATTGAATTCGGTTTACTTTCGCAATGCCAACACAGGATATGCCGGCGGCACAGGCGGAATAATCGTAAAAACTACTAACGCCGGCAGCACCTGGACAAATTTATTCTCCGGAACAACCTGGGATATTAATTCCATTTATTTCAAAACCGATAGTATAGGCTACGCTGCTGCCAGCGAAGTTCCTATCCTTAAAACCACCGATGCAGGCACCACATGGGTTGCTGACAACGTAAGCGCAGGTTCGTATTATCCGCTCTCTATTTATTTCACCGATTTTTTCACCGGCTATGCTTCCTGCGAATCAGGAAAAATACTCAAGACTTATGGTGGCAGTGGTATTACAGAAAATCAATTAACAGTAAATTCAATGACCATTTATCCAAATCCTGTAGAAAATATTTTAACCATTGAAACCAAACAGAAATCAGAAATAGAAATTTCAAACATACAAGGGCAAACAATAAAAAGACTGAAAATAAATGATGGTAAAATAAATCTTGATATTTCAGACTTTTCAAGTGGAGTTTACATCATACAGGCACAGTTAGACAATAGC
>Ga0209697_10005877_pt1 | contig 15089 bp, 12 predicted proteins | sample AliMusrvi5mmetaG_FD_184115 | JGI IMG/M metagenome (GOLD analysis project Ga0209697, IMG submission 184115) | Freshwater lake bacterial and archeal communities from Alinen Mustajarvi, Finland, to study Microbial Dark Matter (Phase II) - Alinen... | ecosystem: Environmental > Aquatic > Freshwater...
AAACCCCGTCTTATATCCGCCGTATATGTCCCATACTGCCTATAGGTCCTACTCTTCTCTCCTCCCCATAGTCAGCAAAGCAGCACCGAAAACACCGGCGCTGTCCCCGAGAAGGGGTCGTAGCAAAGGAATCCTGAGCTCGCTGTTAAACAGATGCCGTTCAATGGCCCGCACAGCTTCTTTCGAATAGAGCTGTTCAACCTGCCCGACGCCGCCACCGAGAATGCATACATCAGGATCAAGGATATTGAACACCTGCGCCAGCGCTTTGCCGAAATAAAAGAGCAGGCGCTCAATCGTTTCAGCTGCAGCAGCCTCAGCTCCGGCAAGAGCAGAGATTTGCTCCAGGGGGAGGAAACGTCCGGTGAGTTTCTGATAAAACCGCTCAAGCGCAGGACCCGAAATAACCGTTTCCACACAGCCCCGTCCGCCGCAATAGCAGGGTTCGCCGTCCGCGATAAGCTCATTATGCCCCCATTCGCCGGCAATGCCGTGGGCACCATGCCGCACACTCCCGTGGCAGACAATCCCTCCGCCGACACCGGTTCCGAGAATAATGCCAAAGGCTGTCTTTGTCGGATCACGCATGATTGATGCGGCTGCACCGAGCCGGGATTCGGCGAGAGCAAAGCAGTTGGCATCGTTTTCTATGGCAACGCTCATCTTGAGAACCCCTTCAAGGTCTCGTTTGAGATCGCAGCCATTGAGGCACACCGTATTGGAATTTTTCATGATGCACATGGCAGAGTCATACCGGCCGGGCGTGCCGATGCCGATCACTTCCGGAGGTTCAATACCGGATTCCTCTGAGATCATCTCAACCAGCTGCCCGATCCGATCGAGGATATGGCGGTACCCGGCGGATGCCTCGGTAGCAATCCGGCGACGGACGAGAGGCTTCAAGGTGCGGTCAATCACCACCGCCTCGATTTTAGTCCCGCCAAGATCAATTCCCCAGTAGGTGTCACCCATTGCAGCAACTCTCCTGACGCATGAAACGAGGTTGAATAACGTTCTTCCAAAACCACGTAACCACGAGATAGACAACGGTGGCACTGCACACTCCGATCACCATACCGGCCAGGACATCTCCGGGGTAGTGAACGCCCACATAGACCCGGGAAAACGCAACGGCGAGGGCGTAGAGAATCATGGTGATGGTAAAGAGCTTTTCAACCAGCACGCCCCGGTGAAAGAATATCCATGTTATGGCGGCGACAGCGGCGGAATTTGCTGCATGGGATGAGGCAAACGAATAACTTCTCGGCTGGTCGATAAGCAGCCGGACATGCTCTAGAGCAAAGCAGGGGCGGGTACGCTGAACAAGTGGTTTAAAAATGCCGGATGCGGCAAAATCAGAGAGGCCGACAGCAAGAAGAGCGAAGCAGATAATGACAAATCCATCTTTCCCCTTTCTGACAGCAATAAACAGGGCTGCAAGTAAAAATATATGTCCGGACAGCCGCTCACTGGTGAGAAACACCATGAGATCATCGGCTGCCGGATGAACCAGATGAAGGTTCAGCAACTGGAACAGCCATACATCAGCCTGCTCAATCAGCGCCATAATTTTGTTTTACTTTTTAGCTCCCCCTTTTTTCTGTTTCGAGGATGAGCTGGAAGAAGAAGTCCCGAGGTTAATTTTCGGCAGATCGTCAGCTGTTGTGGTTTTATTGATATAAAACTGCTGGGCGACGCTGAAAACGTTAAACATCAGATAGTAGAGACCCAGGCCGGCAGGCATGTTGTTAAAAAACAGCAGCATCATAGCAGGGAAAATGTAGATCATTGCCTTCATCTGATCATTGGTCTGTGTCGTCGGTGTGATTTTCTGCTGCACAAAGACGGTCGCAGCCATAAGAATAGGAAAAACCGCGATATGATCACCATACATCGGGATGCTGAATCCAAAATCAAAAATAGAATCAGGAATAGAGAGATCCTTTACCCAAAGCAGTCCATGCTGACGAAGCTGGATTGAGGAACGGAAAACATAAAACATGGCATAAAGCAATGGCATCTGCAGCAGTACAGGCAGACAGCCTCCAAGCGGGTTCACGCCGGCTTCCTTGTAAATTCTGCCAAGTTCACCCTGCAGTTTCGCCGGATTGTCCTTGTACTTCTCCTGAAGCTCCTTGAGGGCCGGCTGCAGGGCTGACATTTTTTTCATTGACTTCGTGGAGGCCATTGAAAGAGGATAGGTTACCAGCTTTATCAGCAGCGCGAAGATGATAATAATAAGACCGTAATTGCTGATAAAGGTATTCATCCAGCTGAAGACCGGCAAAATGATAAACTCGGCAAAAGGCCTTGTCAGCCAATCCCATCCGAAGTCCATGATCTTTTCAAGACCAACGTTCTGAGCCTTGACAATATTGTAATCAAGAGGCCCGAAATAGAGGCTGAAGCGGTTGTCTACAACAGGGCTGGATGAGGGAACTCCCATTTTCAGGGCGGCTATATAATCGGTAAAATCATTTGCCTTTCTTTTTCCATCAAGAAAAATCCCTTCAGTACGTCCCTGAGGAATAAGCGCTGCAACAAAATACTTGTTCCGGACAGCAACCCATTTAGCCTCTCCCGACTGTTCTTCACGATAGGCCTGATTCTCCTTGCTTGCCGCCAGCTTGACGACACTGCCGCCAAGGTATGCAGTGGCAATAGAGCTCTGAGACTCATCCTTATGGTCTTTTTCCGAATAATTCAGCCCCCCGTCCCATTGCAGCTGGTATTCATTGCCGGCAAGGGCATTGCCGAATCCTGTCAGCTTGACATCATAGTCAACCTTATAGCTGTTGCCTCCAAAAAGATAGGTAATATCAATACCCTGCTGTGGAGCGACATCAAGGTGATAGCGCACGGCATAACTCTCTTTACCTGTGATGGTGCGCAGTGTATCCAGAGTTACGCTGCTGAAGTACAGGTCACGCGTATCGATTTTTTTGCCTTCTCTGGTAAGAAAAAGCAGCGAAAGTGCACCATTCTTGTCATTGCTGACAAGGTTAAACGGCTTATGATTACTGTCCAGATGCTGTTTCAGCACCAGGGACTTCAAGGTTGCGCCTTTTGTAGAAAGAGTCGCAGTAAAAACATCATTGCCGACCTTGACCAGCTGCTCTTTGCCTGCCGCTGCCGAAGCGAAAACTCCAAAATTTTCAGGAGCTGGAGCCTGAACTGCCTGTACCTGACGCTCTACCTTCTCCGTTTTCACTGCAGTTATCGGCTTCACCAGCTTTTTGTCAGGCGACATAAACTGAAGCCAGACAATCATGATCAAGCCTATAAGCGCAAGACCGGTTACTGAATTTCTATCCATTACCTCTCACTTTTATTTAAATCTATGAAACTCTTTTTTTATTGACGGGCACCGGATCAAACCCTCCCTTTGCAAAGGGATTGCATCGCAGAATGCGCCACACAGTCAACCATGATGCATAAAAAAAGTTATGCTTCTGAAACGCTTCAAGAGCATAACTTGAACAGGTAGGAATATATCTGCAGGATGGACCAAGCAAAGGCGAAAGAAACGCCTGATAAAATTTTATCAGCAGAATCGGGACCTGATTAAAAAACATCCAGCTACTCATGCTCTCTCATCCTTTATCAAGTAAAAACCATCTTCTGTCACATGTTCATCACAAGTACAATCAATGCCACCATTGCCGCAACCGTTCATGAAAGGGTCATATTATGCAACAACCTGCTGATTTCCTCTCTGAATGCGTCAAGATTCGGAAAAGTTTTTTTTCTGCCCGTGAAAAGAAAAGCAATGCAGAGCTGTTCAGAAGCACCGCCATCATGATGAACCTCCTCTCTACGCTCTACATGCGATTTTTCGAGCCTGTAGGCTTCTCTCATCATTCGTTTTACCCTGTTGCGCTGAACTGAAGATGGGACTGTTTTTTTGCTGACAGCAAAAAGAATAGCCGGAATCCCTGGAGCGCAATTGTTTTCAGGATCGAGAGAGGCATATACCATTTTCAAAAAATCGCCTTTCAAACTTCTTCCCCTCTTGAACAGAAGTGAAATCGGTAGTTTTTTCCTTAAAATCTCATGCTTCCGCAGAGAATGGACGTGTAACTTATTCAAAACGTGAAGGAGCAATTTTTTTCATGAGTCAACCCATGAAAGGTTGACACCGCGGTCGCTTACTGTCCTGCCGTACCCATAGCGCTGCTTACGGAAAGAGAGTGCCGGCCTTTGGCTCTTCTTGCAGAAAGAACTCGACGGCCGTTCTTGGTCGCCATTCTCTGTCTGAAACCATGCTTGTTTCTTCTTTTTCTATTCCGTGGCTGAAAGGTTCTTTTCATCGCTTATAGCTCCAAACTTATTAATAATTCATAATACAGGGCGCGTAATTTAGCATAATGAACGCTCATTAACAAATTCCTCCACTCAAAGCACACTATAACCCATCAAATCCGAGGAAGTTTTCACCAGAAAAAGCGATCTCATGTCGTAAAAAAATTTCTTCGCGACTTAAGTTATCAACAATGTGGATAAAATGTGGATAAAAAATCTCACCCACCCAAAACCCCGCGAAAACCCTACAGGCGAAAGAATCAACACATGTTGACTACTTTTTATTATCAAACCTATAAGTCAAATAATATCAATATGTTATCATGTTGAAAAGTTAGCATCAACATACCCCTCTATAGGAAAGGATTTTCGTAAACGAAATTGTTTTTTGTCCACTTAAAACACTAACTTATGAACATTAAATGTTGATGGTTCTGACAATCCCGGCCCTTTCCGCTCAAATCCCTTTCTTTTATGCTCGAAGTTACGTCAAAAGCGTTTCCGGAATTTCCGAAAACCAACACACAGAAAGGCAGCTCAATAGAACAGCAAGTCTGGGATGCATGTCTTAATGCTATCAGAGAAAAAATAAACCCTCTTGCGTTTAAAACCTGGTTTTTTCCAATTCGCCCACTCAGCTTTTCCGGCAGTGAACTCACTATAGAGGTTCCAAGCCAGTTTTTTTATGAATGGATCGAAGAAAACTACTCTTCTTTTTTAAAGCAGGCACTGAAAGATGTGATCGGCCCCGAAGCAAGACTGATGTATTCAATAGTAATGGATAAATCACAAGGCCAGCCGGTAACTATAGAGTTGCCGCACCTGAACACTATGAATGCCGATTTTATGGCATCCGGCAATGCCGCTGTCGTACGCTCAAAAAACTCCGAAGAATTTGATAGAAATCTTGCACGTTTCGAAACCCACCTGAACAGCAAATACACCTTCGACACCCTCATCAGGGGTGACTGTAACTCTCTTGCGTTTGCGGCATCAAAATCAGTGGCACAAAGTCCGGGCCAGAATGCCTTTAATCCATTGGTGATTTACGGTGGTGTAGGGCTTGGCAAAACGCATATGATGCAGGCTATCGGCAACAGTGTCCGTGAAAACAGGCTATCGGAACGCGTACTCTATGTCTCGAGTGAAAAATTTGCCATCGATTTTGTCAATGCGATTCAGAACGGTAAAATCCAGGAATTTTCCTCCTTCTACCGCTCTATTGACGTCCTCATTATTGACGACATACAGTTTTTTTCAGGCAAGGAAAAAACGCAGGAAGAAATTTTTCATATTTTCAACACTCTGCATCAGTCAAACAAACAAATTATCCTCTCGGCAGACAGGCCCATAAAAGATATCAAGGGAATTGAAGATCGACTGATTTCACGGTTCAACTGGGGCCTCTCAGCGGATATCCAGTCTCCTGACTACGAAACACGTAAAGCAATTATTCTCAGTAAGTTACATCAGAGTGGAGTAAATCTTGATGAAGCTGTTATCGAATTTATAGCAACAAATGTAACTGAGAATGTCCGTGAACTGGAAGGATGCATTGTCAAACTTCTTGCCGCACAATCGCTCGACAACAGAGAAATCGATCTCCAGTTTACCAAAACAACCCTTAAAGATATTATCCGCCATACCACGAAACGCCTGACTCTCGACACCATTGAAAAAGCTGTCTGTTCTTACTTTTCAATCACGCCCAACGATCTGAAAGGAAAATCAAAGAAAAAGGAAATTGCAGTCGGGCGACAGATCGCCATGTATCTGGCAAAACATCTGACAGAATCCTCATTGAAAACTATCGGTCTTCATTTTGGCGGAAGAGATCACTCGACGGTTATCCATGCAGTGAACACCATTGCCAAAAGAGTGGAGTCAGACAATGAAGAGAGGAAAAAAATTGAAGAAATCAAGAAAAGGATTGAGATAAGTTCCATGTAATGACGGATGTGTACAGGGTGTTGGCGGAGTGTTTGTTTCTTCTTGATAACCAATACGTTATCAACATCACTCAATTGAAAATATATTCATCAACAAACCATACACAATCCCCAACCATACAAACCTACATGTTGCCAACAGTTTCAACAGGAAGAAAAAATTTTATAACCTGTTTAGTTAAAGTAAAATAGAAATTTATAAACACTGGTTATCCAGATATCAACACCGTCAACAACAACAACAAATTTCTATAAATATTAAATAGTAAAAGTTGGAGCAGATGAAATTAACTTCCTCAATCCGTCAACTCCAGGATGCTGTGACAAAAGTTGCACAAGCAATCCCGGCAAAAGCAATTGATGCTCGTTTTGAAAATGTTCATTTATCCATTGAATCAGGATCACTCACTCTTTATGCTACAGATGGAGAACTATCCATAACCGCAAAAAGTGATGTTGAAACAGCTGATAATGGAAATATCGGCATCAAAGCCAGAACATTGCAGGATTTTCTCAGGAGTATGTATGATACATCAGTCTCCTTTGTGATTGAACGACAGGAAATCAGTGATCATGGTACCGTAAATATCACCACTGACAAGGGTCGATATAAAATTCCCTGCCAGTTTGAAAGTAAAGCTGAAAAACATGAAAAGAGCTACGACATTTCTCTTGAACTCCCGACTGCGGAGGTGCTTGACCTTATACAGAAAACGCTTTTTGCCTGTAGCGTTGATGGTATGAGACCTGCCATGATGGGGGTATTGTTTGAGCTGCAGGGAACTATTCTTACAGCCGTGGCAACCGATGGACATCGTCTGGTACGGTGCAGAAAGAATTCATCGATAGATGTCGCTGATAAGCAGAAATTCGTCGTTCCTGCACGGGTACTTTCAATACTACAGAAACTTGCTCAAAATGAGACGGTCACGATGTGCATTGATGCAGATCGCCGCTTTGTGCGTTTCATCAGCGGTAACATTGTGCTTGATGCTGCACTGATTGTTGAACCATACCCGAACTATGATGCGGTTATACCGGTTGAACATGATAAACATCTCATTATTGACCGTTCTGTCATCTACGATTCAGTAAGGCGTGTAGGACGTTTTTCGAGTATCGGAGATATAAAAATGGTGATTGAAGGTCAGCTTCTTAAAGTAATGGCTGAAAATACCAATGAAGGTGAAGCTGCTCAGGAAGAATTGACCTGCAAGTACAGCGGAGAGGACATCACTATAGGTTTTAATTCAAGATTTATCGAAGCGGCGCTTGCGCATCTTGATGACACTGAGATACGTATCGAACTTAAAAGTCCGACGACGGCAGTTATTTTCAAGCCGCATAAGGAAGATGATGACGACAAACTTATCATCCTGGTTATGCCAGTAAGAATAAACAGTTGATGAGTGGGGATGCTTATTGAGACTGCAGCGTATAACGTACGAAAATTTCAGAAATCACCGGTTTTTGAGTTTTGAACCGTCAGCGGGAATTAATCTCCTGTATGGTCCAAATGGATCGGGAAAAACATCCGTGCTTGAGGGTGTTCATTTCTGTGCGCTGACAAAAGGATTTGTCAGCGCAGCAGATAATGAGTCTCTTTCTTTTTCACAAGACTACTTTTTACTGAACAGCGCTTTTATTGATGAAGATGAAAGTGAAATAAAAATAAAAATAGTATATACAAAAGAGAAAGAAAAGCAGATTATCGTCAATAACAGTGAAATAAAACCTTTCTCACGTCATATCGGACGGATTCCATGCATAACGTTTTCCCCTCAGGAGATTGTTATTGTCAGTGGTGCCCCTGCTGAACGGAGGCGTTTTATTGATAACGCTATCAGTCAGACTGACCGGAGATACCTTGACGACCTTTTAGCCTACAGAAGGGTTCTCCATCAGCGAAATGCCCTGCTTGTGCAGTTATATGAACAAAGCAGCCCGTATAACGATATGCTGTCGTTGTGGACGGAACAGCTCTCAAGGCTTGCAGCATCGATTGTCAGTGCCAGAATTAAATTTTCTGCTCGCTTTCTTTATCACTTCAAGGATCTTTACTCCCGGTTATCAAACAATGAGGATCCCTCTGTCATCTACCGGTGTTCAATTGGTAAAATCATTACAGGTACAACTCTTGAGGATCTCTATGCTCTTTTTGTTGCAAAGTTTCAAGAGATAGAAAAACAGGAAATTGCCCGGGCACAGACAATGCTCGGTCCGCATCGTGATGATCTGGTTTTTTTGCTCAATGAGAAGGAAATAAAAAAATATGCATCTCAAGGCCAGATGAGAACGTTTCTCATCTGCCTGAAGCTCTCCCAGCACCGGCTGTTCGAGGAAATACTCGGCGAAAAGCCTATCTGCCTTCTTGATGATCTCTTCAGTGCACTTGATGCAGAAAGGAGTGCTGCTATTTTAAGTATTCTTGAAACATGCGGACAGAGTATCATCACTTCAGCGGAAAAAAAGGAGCTGACGAAATTAAACGCCATCTCAATTGAGTCTCTGAAAAAAAACGGTGCAAAATAATCGTGTCAAGAATCCGTGATCCAAAAAAAATATCTGCTCTGCTTGGTGATATGTGTCATACGTTAGGGTTCGTAGAAGCATACCAGCAGTATAAGACACTTCAGATATGGGGTGCTGTTGTAGGCGAATCTATTGCAGAAGCAACAGTTATAGAGCGGTTTACCAATGGACAGCTTTTCATAAAGGTAAAAAATCCCTCATGGAGAATGGAGCTCAATTACCGTAAGAAGGATATTATCACCAAACTTAATGAGGCTATGAAAAGTACTATGGTAACCGAGATAATATTCAAATAAAAAAAGACCGTCATGCACAAACATCACGGCCTTTTTTTTTAAGAGATCCTCTCAAAGATCACAGCTGAGCTGATACATTTCAATCATTTTTTCAGCAAAGGCCTTCCCGAAAGCGTTGCACTGAGCAAATTCCTCCTCGTGGGGTTTGAACTTTATTCTGACGTTCTGATCAAAAACCTTGAGCTTAAGCATCGTAAAATTAGATTCTATCATCTTTACAGCCTCTCCGCTCCAGCCATAGGAACCGAAAGCTGCACCAAGCTTGCCCTTGTCACGAATAGGATTAATGGCCGCAAAAAGCTGATAGATCTGTGGCAGAATATTCTGGTTTATTGTCGGAGATCCGACGATAATACCTGAACAATGTGCAATTTTATCCTCCATTGTTAAAAAAGGAACCGCCTCTATATCACAGATATCAATATTGAAGTCACAGGACTGCTGTAATCCTTCGGCTATTTTTTCTGCCAGTAAGCCAGTGTTTTCATAGGCGGAAACATAGGCGATCAGGATGTTTTTGTCCTGAGGAAGTGCAATAGCAGTTGTGGCATACCTGAACGACAGATCAACGTATTTCTTCCAGTGACTTCTCAGGATCGGACCATGACCAGGGCAGATAATCTTGATATCGAGATCCTTTATTTTTTCAAGCGCCTGCAGCATATATTTGCTGAATGGCCTCAATATGGTGTTGAAGTAGTAGGTAAAAGCATCGTCAAAATTATCAACAGCATCATCATACATCTCTTTTTGGCAGAAATGTGATCCAAAAGAGTCGCAGGTGAAAAGAATCCGGTCTTCCTCTAGCCAGGTATAGATCGTGTCAGGCCAGTGAAGGTTAGGTGCAAGAATAAAATGAAGTGTTTTATTGCCGAGACTGAGTGTATCGCCTGTTTTGATAACCAGCGACTTGAAATCATGGCCAGTCTGATCGCGAAGAAATTTGATGGCGTTTCCACTCCCTACAACAGTGGCATTCGGCGCTAACGCAAGCAGATTTCTTACATTACCTGAGTGGTCTGGCTCGGTATGGTCAACAATGATGTATTCAAGATCAGCAGGGTCAACAACTTGTTTTATTTTATCAAGATAGGTTGGCCAGAACTTTTCCTTTGTCGTTTCTATAATTGTTTTTTTATCGGCATTGATAAAATAGGAGTTATAGGTGGTTCCATATTTGGTCTCCATCACAATATCGAAAGTGATAAGACCGGGGTCAAGAACACCTATCCAGCTGACATCACTGGAAATAGGAAGTACTTTATTGTCTGACATCTTGATTTACGGGAAATGATTTTAAATAAACAGGTTATGATAATACTACAAAAAAATGCCTTTCACAGTTCCTGAGGTATATGCAAATGATGAACAGAACATCCAGGTCATAAAGGAAGTTCACCGCCAAGATCATTTGTCTCGGTATGACGGATTTCTCTTAAAAGCTCTATGCCCTCCGCAGAAAAAGAAAAGAGTGTATCGGCAGAAAAAATTGTGCTGTAATCCTGTGGTTTGAAAAAAGGAAGAAACTTCTGGCAGTGTTCATCAAGGCGTTTAAGATAGAAGTGCGTATTTTCGTCCGGTTTTTCTTTATTCCATTCAGAAGCAAGTTTGCCTTTGTCATAAGAAGCGTTACCCATCCCGATTCCTGATACATAATAGGTTATCCGGTCTCCTTTTGTAATGCCCACTCCAGCTTTTATGGCAATTTCATAGGTAATTGATTTCGATCTTTTACCATTTGTAACATCGCTGAGATATTGTTCCAGGGAGTTTTTCAGGGTTTCTGTCCTAGAAAACTCCGACACTTCAAGTTCATGATTAAGTATTTTGTTTCTGTACTCCAAAAACAGATCATGGAGTCCATTGATATCCTCTGTTAAGAGAGTTTCAAATCCTCTGCGTACAAAATCACGTCCGAATTTCTCACCGCTTCTGCTTGTCAGTGATGACCCTTTAAGGATCATGATCTTATCATACCCAAGAAGCGCATAGTTTTTCTTCATATAAGAGATCATTTTCCGATATCTCCCGTCAAAACCGATATTGATTCCCTGTGGCATGAGCAGAGAAACCTCTTGTACAAGCGCTTTTTCGGCTGATTCTGTCGTGACGTCAGGGGGCGGGACAAAAAGAATACCATCAGTGTCAACTTCTATGACCTTGCAACCTCTCGATTCAAACTCAAAAATCATCTTTTTTGCAAGGTTCTGACCGGTCGAAGTAACCTTGTCAGCTTCTTCGAAATCATTGAAAATGCCGCCAGCATACCCCAGGTAGCCGTACATGGCATTGATCAGGATTTTGAAAGAACTCTGCATTGCATCGAAATTATTGGCAAGAGAGGCGTTTCCAAGAGCATTTTCTTCGCAGGCTCTATCTTTTGCCTTGAAACGAAGATCTTTCAAATCATTCAGAATGCCTGGAAATGCCTTCAAATCATCGCTTTTAGGGCAGATATTGTATGAAAGCATGATAGAAGGATAGAGTGACTCCACATCGGCATAGACAATCGGTCCCAGAATTCCTTTAAGAAATACTTCAGTATATCCGCCAGAATGCTGCTGGCCTGAAGTAGGTTTAGGAATCGATTGTTTTCGTCTAAGGTATTCGCGCACCAGGAGAACCTCAATTTTAGCGGCCTGTCCAATGCGCGATGTCATTGCATAGGTATAGGGAAGCATCTGTGCGAGATAAAAATTGCTTCCCGACAGAAGCGATGAGAGCGCACGTGTTTCCCTGACATCATCAAGAGCATAGGCAAGCAGCTTTTCATGATTATTCTTCCACAGCGATGCTATATCCTTATAATCAACGTAAGTACGATCCGGCGAGGCAAACCCGAAATGTTTTGCAACAGCCTTCAATCCGTAACTCTGCATAGAGCGCTTTGAAATATCATAACTCTGCACAAGAAAAAGTGTATCAATAACATGCCTTCCGGGAATATCAAAAAAAGGATAATCAATGCTTCTTTCAGCAAATCGGATGCTTGCGGGGTATGTTTTTGGAATAAGTCCGTTGCGTCCTATCGCGAAAGGGAGACCATACCGCTCGCATCTTCTTTGCAGATAAGAAAGATCGAAACTGAAAATATTATGTCCTTCAATAACGTCCGGATCCATTTTTCCAATCAAGGCAATAAGCTCCATCAGCAGAGCTTTTTCATCTCGATCTTTTGAATGCAAAACAGTTTCCCATCCCTTACTGTCGCTGAGCGATACAATTATTACCTCATCTTCACCAAAACATGAATTCCCTGATAACTTCTTTTCCGGATCATAATTTGTCTCTATATCGAGCTGCATTCTATAGAGATCATCAAATATCATACCTTTAAAAAGAGTTTTACCGCTTTGAAGCAGATACTGAGTGACAGCGTCACCTTTATTATATATATGAGAGCTGCTGTCGAACTGACTGCTTTCATTGGCAGATTCTGAGCCCTCGCCATACGTTCTGCTGTTGATAAAATCAATTGCGCCTCTGTACGTTTTCCAGCTCCTGAAAATCGACAGGCACTGAAAAAAATTGGATCCACCAAGTTTTACAAGCCAGAATTTATCCTTGTCATCAGGTACAAATCCATCAAGCAGTGTGCTGTCTGAAATAAAAATAAAAGGAAAAAATGGCTCGTCATGATGGCACACCTTTTCTTCCTCACGGTTAAACACTCTGATATGGGTGTCAGATAGCTGGTATGCACCGACAATGCACTCCTCTTTATCCTTGCCGAACAACAGATCATTGTTCACTATTTCATTTATAATGCTCTCCATAAGCGCTCAATACAGTTAATAGCGAAGGTAAAAGGGTGAAAAATGTTTCACGTGAAACAAAAGAGGCGTTTCAACGGCCAAGTCGTATCATAAGCACTGAAATATCCGATGGTGAAACGCCGAGAATCCTCGATGCCTGGCCGATAGTGTCAGGACGATACTTAATCAGTTTTTCACGTCCTTCATTTGACAGACCTGCAACGCTGTCATACTTGAATGACGCCGGTATTTGATGAGAATCGAGCCTGAGAATTTTATCAGCCATCAGCAGATCACGTTTAAGATAACCATGATACTTTAAATCAATATCAACCTGTTCAAAAATAGAGAGATCATCAGTTATGGCAAGTACAGCATTCTTGAAAGAGAGGGATTGTTCAATGAGTAGGTGAAGATAAATGCCTGTCCTTTTCAGAAGTGTCGATGCATTTTGTGCAGTATTGACTTCGATGTACCCAAGTTCTGTCAAAAGCGGGTTTATTTCTGCCGCCGACAGCCTTGTATCAAGACAGAGTTGTTTGAGCGCCTCAATAGACCTTATTTTATTATTGCATAAGGTAAATGTTTTTACATCAAGAAGTCCTGAAGTATACCCGAAATCATGCAGACGTATATCTGCGTTGTCTTGGCGAAGCAACAGGCGATGCTCAGCTGATGAGGTAAACATTCGATAGGGTTCATTAGTATCCTTGGTAATGAGGTCATCAACAAGGACGCCTATGTAGGCATCAGAGCGCTTGAGGTGAAGCGGAGGTTTCTGCCGAAGTTTAAGTGATGCGTTTATACCGGCAACCAATCCTTGTGCAGCAGCTTCTTCATACCCTGATGTCCCATTGATCTGGCCTGCAAAGTAGAGATTCTCAAAAAGTTTTGTTTCGAGACTCCTGTTCACTTGATAAGGAAAGAAATAATCATATTCAATTGCATAACCGGGACGTATCATCTTGACGCTCGCGAGTCCCGGAATAGAGCGCAGCCCTTCTATCTGTATATCTTCCGGCAGGGATGTCGAAAAGCCATTGACATACATTTCATTCGTATCGATTCCTTCAGGTTCAAGAAATATATGATGGCTATCCTTGTCAGGGAACCGGCATATCTTGTCTTCAATTGATGGGCAGTATCGGGGACCTATTCCCTGCACTTTTCCCGTAAACAGGGGCGATCTGTCGAATCCTCTTTTTAGGATTTCATGGGTTTCAAGTGTGGTTTTAGTGACAAAGCAGCTTATCTGTTTCCGGGAAAGTGCTGGTGCCGTCTTGAATGAGAATACAACAGTTTCGTCATCTCCTCTCTGTTCTTCAACAAGGGAGTAGTTGACGCTGCGGGCGTCAATTCTCGGCGGGGTGCCGGTTTTCAGTCGCCCTGATGAAAAGCCAAGCTTTACAAGGTTTTCTGTCAGGCTGTAAACAGGAGGTTCGGCAATTGTGCGCCCTCCATGATAATGGTTCATGCCGATATGAATCAGGCCATTCAAAAATGTTCCGCAGGTAAGGATTACTGCTGAAGCATGAATGACTCTTCCGGATGAGAGTGTGACTCCTTCGCACACTCCTGAGGAGTGCCGGATTCCTGTAACCGTATCCTGGAGAAGGTCAATATTCTTTTCCCGCTCAATGACATTCCGCATATAAAAAGAGTACATCGTCTTGTCTGCCTGTGCTCTCGGTGAGTGCATCGCCGGCCCTTTGCTTCTGTTAAGCATTCTGAACTGGATCCCTGTGGCATCTATTGCTTTCGCCATTTCGCCGCCAAGAGCATCAATCTCTCTGGTTATCTGACCTTTAGCCACTCCGCCTATTGCGGGATTGCAGGACATCCTTGCAATAGTGGTAAGATCCGACGAAATAAGCAGGCAGGAGCACCCTGTTCTCGCTGCGGCCAATGCCGCTTCGCAGCCTGCATGGCCTGCCCCCGCAACTATTATATCATACATGATGTGGGAATTGTTTCACGTGAAACATTTATCAATTGCTTAAGTATTCTGAACCGAAGATACGAATAATAGAGCTTTATGCCCTTCAAGTATCTATGTTTGCAGAAATGAATATAAAGTGTATATTATAAGTAATAATTAAGGGCTTTTGTTGATATAGCACTCCTATATCAGTAGTGTCCGGTTAAAATAAAGCCAGTTGAAGTACAGGTTCTCTTACCTTTTTGAGAGAATGTTCTTTGAGAGATAAAATATCGATCAACAGTCGCTGTTCCATGACGACTGCAGCAATCATTCT
>Ga0209697_10005878_pt1 | contig 15087 bp, 11 predicted proteins | sample AliMusrvi5mmetaG_FD_184115 | JGI IMG/M metagenome (GOLD analysis project Ga0209697, IMG submission 184115) | Freshwater lake bacterial and archeal communities from Alinen Mustajarvi, Finland, to study Microbial Dark Matter (Phase II) - Alinen... | ecosystem: Environmental > Aquatic > Freshwater...
GAGGTCTAATGCTCGCCCATAAAAGCATCGTCCTTAAGCTGATTCTTGTGATCACGTTTTGCAGTGTGCTTATTTTTGCTTTCACGCTTGGCTATAACTATTACGAGTCGCGCCTTATTCTCGAAAAAGAACTGGAAAACAATGCGCGTAATCTTGCCATGTCGTTGGTGAACAGGGTAGAGAGTGAGCTTGTGTCGGTTACTAAGGTTACTGAAGGAGTGGCCCGATCGATGGAATCGGGCAGTTATACTGAAAAGGAACTTCTTTCCAGGATCAGGACAACTTTAAAGGATAATCCCAGGATATATGGGTCGAGTATTGCTTTTGAGCCCTATGCTTTCAGAAAAGCTAATCGCCTGTATGCACCTTATTTTTACAGGGAAAAAGGAAAAATCACTTTCATACGTCTGGAAGACTCGTATCAGTATGTGCCTTATGTTTATTGGGACTGGTATCAGATTCCGCGGGAATTGGGTAAACGTGAATGGAGTGAGCCGTATTATGATGATGGGGGCGCTAATATAGCGATGGCTACCTGTTCGGTTCCTTTCTACGAGGAGCGTGGTGGAACCAGGATTCTCAAGGGAATAGTGACATCGGATATTCCTCTTGACTCGTTGACAGAGCTTATCTCTTCTGTTAAAATTCTTAAAACCGGTTATGCAGCGCTTCTCTCCCGTAACGGGATGGTGCTTGCTCATCCTTTGAAGGATGCTATCATGAATGAGACTTTTTTCAGTATTGCAGAGTCGAGGCATGATAGTTCCTTGCGGGACCTTGGCAAGAAGATGGTCAAGGGGGAGTCAGGGTTTGTAAACTATACAAGTCTTGTCGGGGTTAAAAGCTGGATGTATTTTGCTCCGATCAGTTCAACGGGATGGACTCTTGCTGTGGTATTCCCTGAAGAGGAGCTGCTCGAAAACGTCAGAAAGATGAGCTTGACCATGGCAGGCATGGGACTTGCAGGAATTCTGCTTTTAACATTGGCGGTATACTCAATTGCAAGGTCCATTACCAAACCTCTCCGATCACTCGCGGATGCTACAGAGGTTATGGCTTCTGGCAACTTTGATGTGGAACTTCCAGTGGTTCGGTCGAATGATGAAGTTGGTGTACTGACCTCATCGTTTCAGTCGATGGTCACTTCGCTAAAGGAGTACATTAAAAATCTCACAGAGACAACTGCAGCGAAAGAACGTATTCAAAGCGAGCTCAAGGTGGCAACTGATATTCAAGCCAGCCTTTTGCCGCGGTTGTTTCCTGCATTTCCCGATCGCCCCGAGTTTGATATTTTTGCTTCAATGGATCCAGCTAAAGAGGTCGGCGGCGACTTTTACGATTTCTTTTTTATTGATGAACACAATCTCTGTTTTCTTATTGCAGATGTGGCCGACAAGGGTGTGCCGGCGGCTCTTTATATGATGGTGGCAAAAACCTTGTTGAAATCTGAGGGGCAGCGACTGGGAGAGCCGGATATGATCCTCTCTTATGTCAATAATATTCTCGCTACTGATAATGACAGCTGTATGTTTGCGACGGTATTTTGCGCCATTCTTGATACCAGATCCGGTGAGGTGCGTTTTGCAAATGCAGGACATAATCCACCTCTGATCATTGAATCACAGGGGATACGGTATCTAACACTGAAATCGGGTTTTGTGCTTGGCCCTGTTTTGAATTCACTCTATCAAACCGAGCGGTTGACCATGCAGCCTGGCGATACTCTTTTTCTCTATACTGACGGTGTGACTGAAGCGAAAAATCCTGAAGAAGAGCTGTACGGTGAGTCGCGGCTTTTGCAGACACTGCAGGAAGGTCCTCTCGATGATCTTGCAGATATGATCCATCGTGTTCGCTCAGAGGTAAAAAAATTCGCGAACAGTGCACCTCAATCCGATGATGTTACCATGGTTGCCATAAAATACCGGGGAGAAAGAGCGTAATAAGAAAGAGAGTGCAGAGGGAGCTGGTCTGTTTTTGTTTCAGGAATGTCCATTTAACAAAATAAGGAGAATCGTTATGTCAGGAAAAGTTTTCAGGATTCTGATGGTTATGCTCTTTTCGTCGTTTGTCATGCTTTCGGGCTGCAGCAAAAGAGAGAAAATCACAAAGCTTCAACAGCTTGATGGCAGAGAGTTTGCTCTCCCGACCGGAACAGTTGCCGATAAGCTTGTTCTTTCAAAATTGCCAAATGCAAAGTTTAAATACTTCAATAGTGTCATGGATGCGGCATTGGCAGTTAAATCGGGTAAAGCTGATGCTGCTGCTTATGATGAACCAATTCTTAAAAATATTGCTTCAAAAAACAGTGGTTTGGCGGTTCTTCCAGAGATGATAACCAAAGATAATTACGGATTTGCTGTTCAGCCTGATAATCAGGATCTGAAAAAAAATATTGATGTTGTTGTTTCCGAGCTGAAAAAAAATGGTGGTTATGACGCTATGATCCGTCGCTGGTTCCCCAAAACAGGAAATCCTGCTCCAATGCCAGCCATACCTTTAACCGGAACTAAAGGGGTATTGAGGTTTGGTACTTCAAGTGTAACAGAACCGTTTTCTTTTGTTGATGCCTCTGGCGGTGTTGTAGGATTTGATATAGAACTTGCCAGTTATGTCGCCAAAAAGCTTGATAAAAAACTTGAAATCGTCAATATGGAGTTTGGTGCAATGATACCTGCATTGATTTCCGGTAAGGTTGACATGATTGGTGCATGCATAACCATTACTGATGAGCGCTCTAAAAAAGTTCTCTTTTCTGATCCTTATTACGTTGGCGGTATCGCTGCACTGGTTGCTGAATAAATATGCTTTTATGGAGTAGCAGATGAACAAATGGGTACTGTCAGTGCTCTCAGCTTTCTTGCTTTTGAGTGTTTTTACAGGGTGTAATAGTAAGCCTGTCATTACGTCTTTTGCTGATGCAAAATATGCATCAATAGGTGTAACGACAGGTACTACCGGAGAAACTATTGCTCTTACGAAGTTTCCGGAAGCGAAGATCAAAAGCTTCAATGACATTATGGATGCCATTGCGGCCCTTAAGGCCGGGCAACTGGACGCAGTCATTACATCTAGTCTTACGGCTCATCAGGTTGTCAAAAAGAATCCTGAATTTTATTATCTGCAGGAACCTTTACAGTATGAGGATACCTCGATTGCAGTTAAAAAAGGAGATGATGAGCTCCTGCTTGCTGTGGACAATATTATCGGGGAGCTGCAAGCTGATGGCACCTTGGCAGACATGCGTAAGCGTTGGTTCAAAATGGATCTGAGTCCTTATGTAGAAAGAAAGATAGAGGTTTCCACGAAAGGAAAGGTCTTAAACATAGGAGTCAGTGCTTATCGTGAGCCGGTTAATTTTGTTGACAAGGATGGCCGGGTGACTGGATTTGATGGAGAGCTGGCTCGAATCATTGGAGCCAGACTTCATCGTCCCATCGAGTTTTATAACATGAAATTTATGGCGCTGATACCTGCGTTGCAATCAGGGAGGGTAGACCTGATTATCACCAGTATGACTGCGACAAAAGAACGTAAAAAATCAGTTAATTTTACTCGGCCCTATTGTATCAATTCCGAGGTCATGATCGTCAAAAAAGCTGGTGACAAACAAGATGTTCTTCCACCTGCCCCGGCGAAGAGTATTGCTGGCAGTAACAAGCCAATTACAACATTACAAGAGATTGATGGAAAGCGAATAGGCGTCCTGTCTGGTTCGGCAGGTGATATGGCGGCTCGGAAACATTTTCCCCATTCGAGTTTTCAGGTAATGATTAATTCGGCTGATATAGCGCTAGCGGTCAAGAATGGAAAAACTGATGCTTTTGTTTATGACAAAAGTGTACTGCAGAACATGGTTGAAAAAAATCCTGATCTGGTCATTCTTGATGAACCTGTAGACAAACTGGAAGTAGCTGCGGCCATAAAAAAAGAGAACAGTGCACTGCTTTCCATGATAAACAGCGCATTACTCTCGCTGAAAAAAGAAGGCGCTCTTGATCGGTTGAGAAAAAAATGGGTTGATTCAAAATATGCTGCAACACCGCTGTTGCCAATGATTAATCGACATCCTAAAAACGGGGTGTTGAAAATGGGGACATGTGCGAATCTTGAACCATTTTCATTTCAGTCGAACGGAAAACTGACAGGGATGGATGTGGAGCTAAGTCAGCTAATAGGTAAGCGGTTAGGGAAAGAAATTAAAATAATCGACATGAATTTTGAAGCACTGATTCCAGCGCTTCAATCTGGAAAAATTGATTTTGCGCTTTCAAATTTCAATGTGACGGAGGAGCGCAAAAAACTTGTTCTTTTTTCGTTGCCGTATATAGAAAATGATATTTCAGCGCTGGTAAGACGATTTTTAGCTGCAAAACCTGACAACCGGGATGGCTTGCGGGATAAGAGAAGTGAAACGTTAAAAACTCCAAAAGCTAAAATTTCATCTCCTGCCGATCTGAAAGACAAGCGGATTGGAGTGCTGCTTGGTTCTGTTCATGATGCTTATGCCATAAAAACATATCCGCAAGCGACAATTCTCCAGTACAAAACCCCTTCAGATATTGTTTTGGCGGTTAAGACCGGCAAGGTTGATGCTGCCATTTATACCTATGAAACTCTTCTCAACATTTTCCCTACCAATGACGATCTGGGAATGCTTGAACCCCCGTTGTTTTCAGTTCCGGTAGGTATGGGCTTCAACAAGCAAAACAATACATTGCCCAAAAAATTTAACGAGTTTCTCATAGAGATAAAAAAGAACGGAATCTATGACGACATGGAACGTCGGTGGATCACAAAAGGTGAAACCACCATGCCGCCCATACAGAATACAAAAACAAACGGCATTCTGACTGTTGGAGTCGTAAGCGATAAGGGGCTTCCTTTTGCCATTCTTAAGAATAACAAGCTGATTGGTTATGATATTGAGCTTTCGGAAAGGTTTGCTGCATATCTTGGAAAAGAGGTCAAATTCAGTGATATGGAGTTTGGAAGCCTGATTGCTGCTGTATCGACCAACAAGATTGATATGATTTCAAGTACGTTGATGATTACTGAAGAAAGAAAAAAGCAGATCGGTTTTTCTGATGAATATTATGACCTGCGGGCAAGTGCGTTTGCGCTTAAAAAAAATATTGTAACACAGGGAAACAAGGCTACTGAAAAAGATCTTGCTGCACCATCATTTATACAAGGGCTTGTAAACAGCGTTCAAAGTAACATAGTCCAGGAAAATCGATGGCAGCTTATTCTGGATGGACTCAGGGTTACGGTTATTATTTCTCTGTTTTCGACCCTGTTCGGGACTGTTCTTGGTGCGCTTGTTTGTTTCATGCGCATGTCTTCGAATCGCCTCCTTAAACTGTTGGCTTCTCTCTATATTGCCGTTCTGCGGGGCACTCCGGTACTTGTATTTTTAATGCTTATATTTTATGTCGTTTTTGCTTCGGTAAATATTGATCCGGTCTTTGTTGCCGTTATTGCTTTCGGAATGAATTTTGCTGCCTATGTTGCGGAAATATTCCGTTCAGGCATAGAAAGTATAGATAAAGGGCAGACCGAAGCAGGCATTGCCATGGGCTTTACCAGGCTTAACACCTTTCTTTTTATTGTTCTCCCTCAAACCCTCCTGCGGATTTTACCGACCTATAAGGGTGAGTTTATTTCTTTGGTAAAAATGACATCCATTGTTGGATATATTGCTGTGCAGGATTTGACAAAGGCAAGTGACATTATCCGCAGTCGTACGTTTGATGCGTTTTTTCCTCTGATTATGGTGGCGGTTCTTTACTTTTTGATTTCATGGGTTCTCATGCAATCCATAGAGTATGTTGAACGGGTAACTGATCCGAAATTCAAAAGAAAACAGAGGAAATCATGTTGAATCTTTTTATGAAGTACAGACTCTTTGTTATAGTGGCGGGGTGTCTGCTCTGTTCGGGATTTATCAGTAAACCACTTTCCTCGATAGATGACCTTAAAGACAAGCGGATCGGCGTACTGATGGGTTCTGTTCACGACAGGTATGCCAATAAAACGTATCCTCAGGCCTCAATTCTGCAGTATAAATCACCTTCTGATCTCATGCTTGGGGTCAAGTCAGGAAAGATTGATGCCGCAATTTACAGTTACGATGAGCTGATGCAGCTGTTGAGTCATCATGACGATCTGGCTATCATCGGTGATGCTCTGTTTTCAACACCAATCGGCATGGGATTTCACCGCGATAATAATGACCTGCGCCTTGAGTTCAACCGCTTTCTGAAGCATATACGCAGTAACGGCCAGTATGATGCTATGATTCGTCATTGGATGAATGACCGCGCTGTAGATATGCCGGAAATTCAAAAATCATCGTCGGGTAAACCCCTTGTTGTGGGCATCGTCAGTGACAATGGTCTTCCTTTCAATGTTGTTATCAATAACCGGATGGTTGGATTTGGTATAGAGCTGCTTGAAAGGTTTGCTCTGTATTCCGGTAGACAGATCACCTACAGGGATCTTGAATTCTCGAACCAGATTGCTGCTCTGGAAAGTAAAAAGATTGATATGAGCGCGGCGGTAATGTCAATTACAGAAGAGCGGAAAAAACAAATCGCTTTTTCTGATCCTTATTACGATCAGGCGGCCAATATGTTTGCGCTTAAAAAAAATATTGCCGTGAAAACTGCGGGTCCAAAAACCATGCAGAAGAATGTGTCGGTATCATTTTTTGCAGGAATTATCAACAGTTTCCAAAGTAATATTGTTCAAGAAAATCGTTATTTGCTTATTCTTGGAGGACTTAAGACTACTGTTATTATTTCTGTTCTGGCTACGTTGTTTGGTACGCTTCTGGGAGCCGTTGTCTGTTTCATGCGCATGTCGAGCAGCGTAATACTCAATCTGCTTGCGAAAACCTATATCGCAATATTACGAGGAACTCCGGTGCTGGTGTTTTTAATGCTGATATTCTATGTCGTTTTTGCTTCGGTAAATATCGATCCCGTATTTGTTTCGGTGATTGCATTTGGAATGAATTTTGCGGCCTATGTAGCTGAAATATTCAGGTCGGGTATTGAGAGTATCGACAAAGGGCAATCTGAAGCAGGAATTGCCATGGGTTTTACCAAGGTAAACACTTTTCTGTTTATTGTCCTGCCGCAAACAGTCCAGCGGATTTTACCAGTCTATAAGGGTGAGTTTATTTCATTGGTCAAAATGACTTCGATTGTCGGCTACATCGCTGTACAGGATTTGACAAAGGCGAGTGACATTATCCGCAGTCGCACGTTTGATGCTTTCTTTCCCCTGATAATGGTAGCTGTATTATATTTTCTTATTTCATGGTTTCTGATGTTGTTAATGGAGTATGCTGAACGGTTAACGAACCCTAAACTCAATAGAAAAAAGATACTTATTGCATGATAAAAATTGAACATCTTTCCAAGAGGTTTGGGAATCTTGAAGTGCTTAAAGATGTCTCTGTCGAAATAAAGACAGGAGAGGTGATTTCAATTATTGGCCCTTCCGGTACCGGTAAAAGCACTTTTTTGCGTTGTATCAACCTCCTTGACCACCCCAGCGGCGGTTCAATTCGAATTGATGGGGTTGATATAATGGATCCAAAGTCTGATGTCCCAAAAGTTCGGCAGAAGATGAATATGGTTTTTCAGTCGTTCAATCTGTTTTTTCACCTCTCCGTGATGGACAATCTGACCCTTGGGCCGATTAAACTTTTGGGGATGAGCCAGCAGGATGCTGAACGTAAATCCATGGATCTTCTTAAACTGGTAGGACTTGCCGAAAAGGCGGAGAGTTATCCTGATGAGCTTTCCGGTGGCCAGAAACAACGTGTTGCCATTGCTCGATGCATGGCTATGGATCCAAAGATTATTCTTTTTGATGAACCGACGTCGGCTCTTGATCCCACCATGGTAAGCGAGGTTTTGTCAGTTATCCGACGACTGGCTAAAGATGGCATGACAATGGCGATTGTTACCCATGAAATGGATTTTGCCAGGGACGTTTCAAACCGGGTGTTTTATATGGATGAGGGTGTTATCTACGAAGAAGGTACACCAGAGCAGATATTTGATAATCCTCAAAAGGAAAAGACCAAAACTTTTATAAACAGGATACGAAGTTTCTGCTATCATATTACTTCTCCTGATTATGATTTGTATGCTATGAATGCCGAAATAGAAATGTTTTGTGAAAAACAGATTCTGGCTGTTAAAACCCGACAGAACCTTCTTCTGCTTGTAGAAGAGATGCTTCAGATTTTTAATCCATTTTTGTCTTCGCTGCTTCTGGATATTGTTCTTGCCTATTCAGAAAAGAAAGAGATTCTGGAAGTTGTCTTTGAATATACAGGAGAGTCTGTGAACCTGCTTGATAAGAATCTTTTGGCTGATGAGTTAGGATTGACAATTATTCAGGGAGTGACAGAGAGCATTGATTACAGGCATATGGGCAATAAAAACAGATTAACAATGATCTTGAAGAGTGCGTAATGTTGCCTTAACACGGCTGTCGCATTTTATTAAATTTTTAACTATAACGTACATGACTATTGAGATTAAAAAGGAATCAGCGGCCTTGGTTGTTAAGGTTGCGGGAAGGTTGGATGCTGTGACTGCTCCGGAGTATGAAAAGAAGGTCAATGAATTGATTGCTGATGGTGAAATTAATTTTGTCGTTGATTTTGAGCAACTCGAGTATATAAGCAGTGCCGGTTTGCGGGCTTTGCTTGCCACTGCTAAGCGGATCAAGGGTAAGAGTGGAAAAATCCTGCTTGCTAATATCAAGGGAGGAGTCAAGGAGGTATTCGATATTTCAGGGTTTGGCACTATTTTTCCGATGCATGATTCTGTGGCCAGTGCATTAAGTGCTTCGGTTTGATAAATGGCGCATAAATTCGAAAAAATATTTGCAGCCAACATTGACAAACTAGCTGAAATCACTGAATTTGTTGAGGAGTGTGCTGATCATTTCGGGCTTGAAGCTAAACAAAAGTTTGGACTGCTTGTTGCCCTTGAGGAGGCCTTTGTCAATATCTGCAGTTATGCCTATCCGAACCATGATGGCATGGTTGAGTTTGCATGTGACGCGGACGCGGACGCAGATTCTTTTGTTATGGAAATATCAGATAGCGGCAGTCCTTTTAACGTCTTGTCGCTTCCTGATCCTGACATATCTATGGATATAGAGGATCGGGATATTGGTGGCCTGGGTGTTTATTTTATCCGCAGAATGACTGACAAGGTCAGTTACCGCAGAAAAAATGATCAAAACGTTTTGAAATTGGTTTTGAATCGCACCTCTTAAATGGGTATGCCCCCAAATGCATTGTTCCCATGAATCAGACGCCTGCTAATATCATCTACGGTGTTGATGATGTTCCCCCATTTTCTGCCCTTTTTTTCCTGGCGCTTCAGCATGCGATCCTTGCGCTTGTGTTTATCGTGTATCCCCTTATGCTTGTTACTGAGGCTAACGGAACTCAGTTTGATGCAGAAGCGATTGTGACGGTGAGCATCCTTGCTATGGCTTTTGGTACGTTTATCCAGTCTCTCGGCCGCAAAGGGATAGGAAGCGGTTTTCTTGGGGTTACTATAACTAGCGCTATTTATCTGCCGGTTTCCATCCTGGCCGTCCATACAGGAGGCTTAGGTCTTGCATTTGGGATGACCATGCTTGGTGGAATTTTCAGCCTTCTGTTTTCACGTTTTCTGAAATATTTACGACCCTTGTTTCCTGCAGAAGTTTGTGGCGTGGGAGTTATGATGCTTGGTGTCTCTATGGTAGGGCTTTCCGTTACACGGGTTACGGGACTTCATGATCATAATGCTGTTGACCCTAAAGCAATTGCTGTCGCCTTTATCACTCTAGCCCTCATGGTAGCTTTGAGCATTTGGCCAAAGGGGCATATTCGTCTTTATTCAGCAGTGATTGGATTAGTTTGCGGCTATGGCGCTGCTTTATGGGCAGGTATCATTGATGTTAAAATTTTTAATGGTGTAATGGAGAGCGGTGTTCTTGCATTGCCGGTGATTTCAATTCCTCAATGGAGTTTCCAGTGGGCCTTGATCATTCCTTTTGGAATGACAGCACTTGTCTCCTCTTTAGATTGTTTCGCCTGTATAATTACCTGTGAAAAAATAAATCAATCTGAATGGGTTCGGCCTGATATGAAGCCTATCTGCGGTGGCCTTCTTGCCGATGGTATCAGCACACTCTTTGCTGGAGCCTTTGGAACTCTTGGTACCTGTGTTTCTTCTGCCCATATAGCTCTCTCGTCTGCTACAGGGGCGACATCACGTCGTGTGGGTCAATGGTCGGCACTGTTGCTTCTTGCAATGGCATTTGTGCCGCCACTTACTAAACTTCTTACTCATATCCCCGCTCCAGTCATTGGAGCAGTCATGCTCTTTGCGTCAGCATTTCTTATTACTTCAGGAATGGAGCTGATTGTCTCCAGAATGCTTGATACAAGACGTATTTTCATGATTGGCTGCTCCATCATTGTGGGCATTGTTTCAATCCAGCTCAGTGATTTGTTCAAGCAACTGCCACCAGCCGTTTATAGTATTGCCGGCTCACCCTTTGCGCTTGCCTCGGTTTGCGCTATTCTGTTAAATCTGCTGTTTAAAATTGGCACAGCTCGTAATGCATCGCTCTCTGTTCCTCCTCAGTTCAGTAGTGTTTCTAATATCTTGAGTTTTTTTGAGAAGAGTGGTGCATCCTGGGGCGCTCGTCGTCAAGTGATGCAAAAGGCGGAGAATGCTGTTAATGAACTGCTTGAAACCATGGTCACGATGCAATTGGTCGACGGTTTTATAGAGATTCAATTGCATTGTAATGAGCAGTATATTGATGTTATTCTGCTCTATTCAGGGTTGCCATTTTCATCGTCCTCATCGATACCGTTGCCTGAACAGATTCTTGATGACGAAAAGCAACTGCAGTATCTTTCGGTAGCACTTATTCGGCAATATGCAGATAGAGTAATCATTGACAAGCAAAAGGAAAAGGAACGCATTTCTTTACGGTTTGAGCAATAACGTTCAGAATTCAAACGAAGTACCCTGGGGAACCCCAGGGTGCTCTCCACCGCTTACCGTTCGGCGCTTTCCAAATCCTGCTGCACATCGCGTTGAAAATCACAGGTCAGATAGTCAAAGCTCATTGGCAGTCCCAATTCAAGGGTGGTGATAAACTGTATGCCCGCACTGATATCAGATGGTTTGCATTCCAGCAAGTGTCCTCCAAGCGTTCTGTCTCTTGAAAGAAAATGAAGGTGCATACCGGGAACACTTACTGATCCCATGAATGCCGGTGTATAAAACCCTACCAGAGTCCCTTCTATCCCTTTATAATTAAATACCGGCTGATCTTTTGCCACATCTGCTAACGGGCGATAATTCTCCTGTCGAGGAACCGAACGGACTTTGATTTCGGCAAAAGAACCTTCTATCCTAATGGCATAAAAAATGTTGGGCGAAGGAAGAAGACTGAACAGCCAGTCAAGAAAAACCTTATAAGAACATTCTTCCTGAAGTTGGTCGTGGCTTACTGGCTTGTAGAATGTAACGCAGGTAAACGGTGTTAATGTGTCTGCACTTACTCTCGCGGCAACACCATTTGATGTGATCTGGTAAATCGCACCATCAAGCATGACCATCTCGCCGTCCAGATTATCAAAAGTGCCCAATCCGAAATCGCCATGCTTCTTAATGTCTGAAAAGGGGATTTTCTGTATATAGATTCCTTCAACCAGTGCGTTAACCGGAGTAGAGAAATATATGCTCTCACGATGAACCATTCGCTCTTTCAATGTCATAAAAGGTTTACTCCTTGAAGGTATAAAACACAACTTACGAAACTATAAGGACTTATACTCCATACTCAATGTGCGATTGAGAATCCATATACATTTGTCAACGCATAAAGTTAAACCCAACAGACAGGATCGGGTCGGCGGTGTCATGTTTTGGTTGGAATTAAGGAATGTATTCCTCAATTGTCGCATTTGAGTGCTCCTGTCGCCATATAAGTCAGTTTGATCCTCGTCAAGAAGTTCGCCTGATTTGACTATTTCACTAGCATTTTGAATAAGAAAGTCGAGGGCCTCAAAACAGTTATTCGCCAGTAACGTGATTTCGGGTAAAGATTGAGCCTGCCGGATGAATTCAATCAATTTCATCAATTCCTCTGCAAGCTGCATGATCATAGTCTGACGGTTCTGCAGTATGGCGTGCCTTTGAGCTTGGCTTACATCAAGATGCAAAGATACAACTTCAGCCATTGCCGACTCGATTTCGTGACCAAGACATTGCAATGCTTCCCATCTTTTCTTAAGGTCAGCGCCGCGATTAGGCTCGAAGGCACTGGGTAGCAAAGCGGCTACTTGCCCAAATTCACGGGATTGCTCCATATGAATGATATCGAGAGCAACCTGAGAATCATCGGGGCTCTTATCCCACAGGAACAGAGGCTTCGACAGTTCTTCCTCTTCAGCTGGAGGAAACTGGTGCGCCAACCACCCGACAACTGGGGTATGGATGAGCATGTAAAAAATTGCAGCTGTGAGATTCATCAACATGAATGCCCATGCAGCCTGTATTTCTGGCTCAGGAGTGATTTTGGCAAGAAGCGCCAGCACGAGAGGAATATGAAGGTACTTTTCAACATAGAAGAGAATGACAAAAACTCCTGCACCGGTGAAGTTGAAATAATTGACGAAGCGAACTAATTGGCGTCCTGAGCCGCTCATAGCAGAGCCAAGGAATGTTTTGAAGCCAGTCGAACCTACAGCCGCGCCATACATAATCAAAAAAGTTTCCTGTACCGGCAGAACGCCTCCTTTTGCTAATCCAATTGCCACCATTACCACTGTAGTGGAGGACTGAACCAGAAACCCAAAAGCCATCCCGATCAGGATGCTTAATCCTGGCCAAGCGCTTGCAATTCTCAGAGTTTCGCTAAACCAAGGTTCTTGACGAAGTGGCCTGACACCATCCAACAGCATTTCAATCCCGAAAAAAATGAGGCCAAGCCCAAAAGCAAGATTCCATAAGTTTCGGCGAGTATCTACCTTGGTGAAATACAGCATAATTGCCGAGATTCCGACCACAAAGAAAACCCCAAATCGAATTTTTATCGATACAAGGAACGGTAGAATACAGTTGCCAACGCTGAACCCGGTCAAGATAGAGATGGCTTGGGCTACCGTAACGCTGCCTGCGGAGTTCAAGCTTCCCAAAATAAAAAGAGCAGCAGAAGTACTCTGCAATGCAGCGCCTGCTCCAAGACCAAAAACTAATGCCTTCCAGCGAGGGTTAAGGTATTGCATCGACAAAATGCGAAATGTCCGGCTGCCGATACGCTTGAGACTTTCCGATAAGATGTTAATACCAGTAAGTAATAGTCCCAGTCCCAACAAAAACATTGCAGATGCTTGTACTTCGATCGCCATAACTAATAAATTGTAGTCGAATATTAAAAATCCACCAATTTTGAAAATTAGCAATTACCAAGGAAGAGGCTATAAATTCCGTGATTTCAAAATGGTTTGCACCACTTGGTGATGCCGTAATTGTTGTTTTCTAAGTTGCCCTCCTTCCTCTACTTGCAGTTGATTAAAAACAGTTTTGCGGTGTTCGGATCTAGCAGTCTGTCGGAATTGACCTAATCGACCAAATTGCTTTCACTCCTCTCAACGCTGATTAATGGTAATCTTATTGAGTTCTTTGCTGTTTAAAATGGTCTTTTTTCTTTGCGTCACTCAAAAATAGAGTCGTTCGGGTGTTTTCACCCCCTGTTCAGGCCATTGTTCGGCTTAACACCTGTAATCGCTTCAGGTTCCACCCAATACTGACAAGATCCCATTCACCTTTGACATTTTCTATCCCTCTGAGCATGAACTGCCTGAAGCCAAGCACTGATTTAATGTATATCGCTGAAATATCCTGCGTCGGCAGTTGCCTGAGTTACCTTGCCCAGCATTGCAGGTAGTCTTTTCAACTCGTCAAGAGCGGGCTTGATTTCTTCTTTATCGTTCGCATGTTGGCTGACATGGACTCCAACCAGCAGCATGGTATCGATATCGACACTCCCTTGTGCGTTATATGCCTGCATGAATCCACCGCCCGATACCGGCATGATCCGTGACTCCTCATCCGTCAGATTGACCTGATCTTTATCCTTTACCCCTGGTTCTGGAGCTTGAGGAGTTTTCCCTCTCGGTTGTTTCCCTGTCTCTTGACTTTTGCGTTTACGATCTGCAAGCTTTTTCTCATACTCAGCTTTTTCTTTTGCATATCGTTCCTCTGCCCGATGCTGAATTTCTCACTTTGCCTTGGCAATCGCTTCAAGCCTTGTTTCACGGCGCTCCAGTTCTTCAGGAATACTCATACCGTCAGCTATTGTTGACTGGTCTGCCAGTTCGGCCTGACGAAGCAGGGAGTCAACTTCAGCTTTCAACTGCTTTTCGAGTTTGCATGCATGTCCCCAACTCAGCGCCTGATGCTTGGAGACTCAAAATCTGCACAAAGAGTGGTTTCAGTTCAACGAGAAAGCGTTTCCGGAAATTTACGATGGTATCATGGTCAGGATGAGTGTTTCCGGCAATGTATCGGAATGCTATGGATTCATAAGTGGCAAGCTCAAGCTTTCTGCTTGAAAAAGTCCCTGTTGCATAGCCATAAAACAAAAGACCTAATAACATTTCCGGATCATAGGCTTTGCAGCCTCTGCCAGCGTAGGCATCTCTCAATGGAGTCAGATCAAGCTGTGCAACAATGTCAACAATAAAGCGTGCCAGAAGATTGACTGGCAACCAATCCTGAACTGAGGGTGGCAAAAGGTAGAGGGAATCTCGATCAGCGGTGAGAAAGTCTGAATGCATTGCTCTATTGCGAAGTAATTGACTGAGTGTTATGCTGTCAATATACGCTATATCATGTTATTATACAGTACTGTCCGGTTAAAATAAAGCCAGTTGAAGTACAGGTTCCCTCACCTTTTTGAGAGATTGTTCTTTAAGAGATAAAATATCGATCAACAGTCGCTGTTCCATGATAACTGAGGCAATCATTCTGGTTA
>Ga0209697_10005885_pt1 | contig 15074 bp, 10 predicted proteins | sample AliMusrvi5mmetaG_FD_184115 | JGI IMG/M metagenome (GOLD analysis project Ga0209697, IMG submission 184115) | Freshwater lake bacterial and archeal communities from Alinen Mustajarvi, Finland, to study Microbial Dark Matter (Phase II) - Alinen... | ecosystem: Environmental > Aquatic > Freshwater...
CGGCGTGATCATCAAATGAGGGACATCCTGACCCGGTCTTGTGAAATGGCGAGTTGAGGCTGGAGCCAAGGCTCAGACATCCTGAACTCGGGGGAAAATGGATGAGACCTTGTGAAGAAGGGCGGCGGGCAGGATGCCCGCGCCACCGTGGTCCGGGCATCCTGCCCGGAGTCAATTGTCTCACATGATTTCCCGGCTGAATGCCAATATCCGGCTGAGTTCAGGATGTCTGAGGCTGTGTGTTATCGTTATGGCCGAAGCGTTTATGGCTGCGCTCGCATCGAGACGATGCCCGACGAATCCTTGCCGCCCTGCGGGCACCAGAGCTTGGCCTCCACGCTGTAGGCCGAGGTCGGCTTGACCTGCTTGAGCTTGAGCGTGTAGACGATGTCGGTCTTGCGTGCTCCGCTCCAGCCGGGGTGTGCGTCGCGGGCGACTTCCTTACCGTCCTCTAGCAGGGCGACCGACTCGATGTTAACGCCGTCGAGCCCGCCCTGGTAGTCGAGCGTCACCTGATAGGTGCCGGGCTCGGTCACTTGCCGCGTGGCGTTCCAGCGAAGCAGCGCACGTTGCTCCTGCGGGAGCATCTCGGCAGGAGACCAGCGGCCTAACACGTTCGGATCGCCCATTGTGGCGTCGCGGGCCGAGTGCTGGGCGAGCCGCTGGCTGAAATCGGCCCAATCGCGGGCGGCGGCTGGCGTCCAGCCCAACTCGGCGAGGGCATAGAGCCGCGGGAAAACCTGGGCATCGACGTGGTTCTCCGGCTGGCCCCAGACCGGCGCGTGCGGGCCGAGGATGTGCTGCTGTCTGTCGGCAGGCAGGTTGGGCGGCACACACTCGAGCTTATAGACCGCTTCGACCGTTGAGCCGAGGTCGAAGTAGAGATGGCTGAACGGGGCCACGATCGCGTCGCGTCCGGCCAGTGCCGCCTCGGCGGCGGGGTTCTCGGGGGTTTTGATCAACTGCCAGTAATCGTAGCCGTCGAGGTAATGCCACTGCATGATCGCGGCATCCTTAGGAAACGCGCCTCGCCAAGCCAGGTCGTCCCACAGCACCGGCTTGCGTCCCTGGGCGCGGACGAAATCGCACATCTTGGTCATCCACCAGCGGTATAGAAGATACTTCTGCTTGCTCCCCTGGCAGCCGGCGAACAGCGGCTGCGCGCGACCGTCGTCCGTCGCACGCAGCTTCTCCGCCTCCAGCGCCTGCTTGCAGTCGGGGCACTGCTCCCAGGCGAGTCCGAAGTATTCGTCGCCGCCCAGATGGATGTACGGCGAGGGGAAGATGGCGATCACTTCCTTGAGAATGTCCTGGTAAAACGCCAGCGCTTGCGGGCTGGCCAGGCACGGCTCCATCCATTTGAACGACTCGTTGTTGTCCCACGGCTTCTCGCCGGAGCGGTATGGGTTGTTAGGGCACAAGACCTGCTCGCGATAGGCCATCGCCGGGACCGCGTTGTGGCTGGGCATCTCGATTTCCGGGATGATCATCACGTGCCGCGCCGCCGCGTAGGCCACCAACTCGCGCAGGTCGTCCTGTCGATAGTAACTCCGCACACGATCGGTTAGCTTCATCGGCCACCGCGGGATATCGGTTAGCGCCGGGTATTTCTTGATCTCGACGGTCCAGCCCTCGGTGTCGGTCAGGTGGAGGTGCAGGCGGTTCATTTTGTAGAGGGCCATCAGGTCGACGTAGCGCTTGAGAAACTTCTGGCTGAGGAAAAAGCGGGCCGGGTCGAGCATCAGGCCGCGCCACTGGAACCGCGGCCGGTCTTCGATCTGCAAGCACGGCAGCGACCACGACCGTGTGGCGTCGGCTGCCTCTGCGGCACTGGGCGCGGGCAACAACTGTCGCAGCGTCTGGCAGCCGTAGAACAGCCCGGTGTCGGTTGGCGCGGAAAGCAACACCTGCTGCGGCGTGACGACCAGTTGATAGCCTTCGTCGCCCAGTTGTGAGGCCAACCCCGGCTTGATCGTCAAGCGGATGGTGCCGGCACCGGCGGGCGAATCGGCCGCTCGCACCGGAACCGCAAAGCCGGTCAAGCGCACTAGGGTCTCGGCCAGATAGTCGGCGCTCGGGCGGGCCTGGCCATCACTTGCGATCAGGCTGCCGGGCTTGAGGACGAAGGTGCCGGGGGCAAGTTGCAGCTTCGCCGGCTGGGGAATGAGGCTCACCGGCGCCGCTGCCTCAGCGGCGAACGACACGGTGCAAAGGGCGGCCGTCATGCCAAGGATTAAAAATGGGCGTGAAAAGGCTATGGTTGTCATAATGGTGTTCATGTGGAATTGGCCGTCATTGAATCACATATTGTTGCGGTTGCCTGGGAATGACGGGGCTCATGGATTTTGTTAGTTGGCAGGTGATGGATCATCGGTGGTGGTCGCGCCGCCCTGGAAGATGCCGCTGAAAAAGAGTGGCATCCCGCGCGGGGTCGCCACTCGTTTTCGTTAGAATCGGAGGCTCGAAGCGATTTCAAGGACCCGTGACTTTGAGCCGGACAAACCTGGGACCGGCACCGGTCAAGGTATATTGCAAGGTGCTGCCGATGGTGACATCGGCCTCCGGCACGTCCGCCCAGTCTTTGAGATTGGAGGATGTTTGCACGAAATAGTTGATGCCATAGACCCCGGTGTAGCCAGTGCCCTTGGCCCATGAGATTTTGTGGCCGCCATCGAGGCCGGGATTGGCAGTGAAGCCCGTGCCGGGCTGACCCATGAAATATTCGATGCCGTTGGGCACGCCATCATTGTCCGAATCCTCGTCGATCGTGCCGGCCACGTTGTTTTGATTGGCCCACGCGGTGTAGTCCGCCGCCGCCGTATTTGTTAGAACGAGGTTGCCGCCGGCATAGCTGGCAGTGAATGCGACACCGCCTGCCGTAATCACGCCACCTTCGGGCAAGTTGGAGAAGGTGTGAGTGATGCCCATGCCGGTACGAATGATCGTCCAACTCATGCCCGCGCTCGGGGTGAAGCCACTGGCCAGTTCCAGGGCAAACGTCGCCCGCGGATCGATAATCATGTTGTTGGTCAGATTCAGCGTGCTGAAGCCGCTATCGCTGTCCAGCACCGCCTTGAAGACGCTGCCGGCTCCGTTGTTAGAACCGAAATTGGGCAAATTCGACGCCGACACGGAAGCTTGATGGCCGCGCAGCGTAATGAAGCCCGCTTCGCAGGAAAGGACGCCGGTGATAGTAATGTTAGCCGTGCCGCCTACATCCATCGTCCCGAAGCCCCAGTAGATCCAAATGCCGCCGAGGGTGGCAGTGCCGCCGGTAACCCGATAGGTGCCATTGCCGTTGGCGAGAGAGCTGGTGATGAAGGTGCCGCCGTCCTGGGTGAAGGTTGAGCCATTGAGGTAGGTGGCCGCATAACCTGGATTCCCAGAATCCGTAGCCCCGGTTATCTCCAGGTAGCCGCCGTCCTTGAGGGTGATCGCGCCCTGAGCCCAAAGCGAATTCACCGTGAAACTGTCGCCCGCGTTGACGGTGGCGGTTCCCGATCGCACCCACGTATTGTCGGTCGTGGCCGGCAAGGACCCGTTGGGGCCGCCGGGGCCGGCGGTCCACCAATTGCCGATCGTGCCCCAGTTGGTGTCCGCTCCCTGCCAATATTCAACGAACGCCTGCGTCCGTGCCGACAGGCCGAACATGACTAACAACATTGAAACCATCGTGTTTGTGTGCCTTTTCATGATTGGTTCCTTTCAAACGTCATTTCCCGATCTGGTTGGTTGTGTTGGCTTATTGCAACGATCCAGCCAGGCAGCCGCCATTTGACTGCCAGGGTTCGGACATGGAAACCACTTTTCACACGTCCGGCACAAGCCAAAAACGAAGAAATTCAGGCGCCCGCCGTGGGGGCACGTTCCGGGCCGGAGTTTGTCTTAACGGGCAGCCTGCCCGAAATGGTCACTTTCCGCCCGGCAGCGCATACTCGATGTCGTCTAACGGTTTGTCGCCGGCATCGGCGAGACGCAGATTGACAGCCCAATCGCTCCAATCCTTGGCACCGGAGTTGGCGACCTTGATGACGAACAGGTTGTCGCCCTTGACGAGCTGCACATCGACCTTGCCGCCGCGCCAGTCCGGCGCGGTGTCGATCGGTTTGCCGTTGAGCCAGGCCTTCTTGCAGGCGGAGCCGGCGCCGATGTGGACCTGTGCTGCCCGCGCCTCGCGCGAGCGGGCAATCACTGCGGCGTAGGCCACCCGACGTTCGACCGGGTAGTAGACTCCGGCCAGGTTCAGGAATAAGCCCGAACGGTCCGCGGCGCGCCACGTCTGGCCGCCGGTGTTCTGGCCCGGCGCCGGGCTGAACTTCGTCTCGTCGATGAAGGCCGTGTCCAATCCGTTCTTGTCCTTGCCGTTGCCGTCAAACGGGCCGAGTGTCGCGAACTTGGGGCAGAATTGCCGCAGTGCCAGCCAAGTGCCGTCGCCCGGCCTGTTGAGTGTTAGTTCGCGCCACATCTTGCGCGTCAGATGCACCGAGAGGATGTGGCGGTACCAGTTGTACAGGCCACCCGCGTCGGGCTTGGGCTGCCAGCACTTCGGGCCACAGTTCTCGCCGGCGTCGGGATTGGGGAAAATGGCGTCGGGGTACAACTGGTGCCACTTGAGCGTCATTTCCAGCGCGTGGATCCACTCGTGCACCTGAATCTCGGCGCTACCGCAGGTGCCGCCGTCGCCGGCGTCGTTGAAGCCGGAGTAGGTCGCGCCCTTGCAGACGGCACCGACGGTTCCACCCCAACAATTGCAGGCGAACCCCTGCTGCGACAACGTGTAAACCGCCACGTGATCGGCCTCGCCCGGTTGCATGTTGTCGAAATACGGGGTGCAGTCATCCGGCGCGGGAAACCCGCCGAACTTGGTCAGCGGCTTGTCGATGATGCTCGTTTTGCAGTCCAGGCGGCATTGGCCCATGCTGGCTTTCCACACCTCGTCGGCCCACGGCTTGTCGACGTTCTTGACATCCTGGAGTTGCTTGTCGTTGTAGGTATTCTTGCGTTCACCGACCTGTAGCGTGCGGAACGCGAACGAGCGGACATGATACACCACGGCCTTGGCCGGATCGTCGTTCGGTTTGACCTTGGGCCGCAGTTCCGCGAACTTGCGCCGCAGTTCCACGTATTGCTCCGGCGTGCAAGGGGTCGAGTCGTAGACGTTCTCGTAGTGCAACAGGGCGGCGTCCCAATCGGCGGACTGCTCGGCCTTTGCCGCCGCCTCGCGCTCGGTCTTGGCCTCGATCGGCGCGGCCGCCTGCGACGGCACCATTGTCAGCGGAACCAACAAGCACAAGGCGATATAACATTTTCCCGTCGTTTGCTTTCTCATCGAATTGGTTCTTTCTTTGGCAACTTCGCCTTGATCAACCCGCCGGAATGGGGTGTGACATCGGCTTCAAGTGGAATGATGGCGCGACGATCCCGTGACTGGCAGAGCCACACAGCAAGCAAGGATGTCACGAGTCCGGGCACCGGCGCGCAAGATGGCGGCGTCCGGCGGCTAATGGAAGCGCAATGTTTGAAGTTCTGATAAAAACTCTAACCCAGCCAGTGATTTTCGCCCCGGTTGCACTTGAGTCTGCGGCGCGGGCAGCTCCATCGACTTCCATGCCGGGTTTCCCTCACCGGCACTTACTTATTGTTTGGCGCTCCATCCTGCACCGCACGATACGGCCTACCGGGAATCAGGATCTTGCCATCGGAAAACCCTTCGGGGCGTTGCACCAATTCCCTGACCATCCGGGCGCGCCAGGGTTCCACCACCGGGAGTTTCGACAAGTCATGTTCCTCCCGCGGGTCCTTCTCCAAGTCGAACAATTGTTCCGCGCCGGTCACGGGCCGCCAAATGTATTTGAAATGGCCGTCGGTTAGAGCGTGGAACGCCTGCGCCGCAGAGTAAGTGGGCGCGTGTTCGGTATGGAGCAACTCGCGGATCGTTTGCGGCTCGCCGCGCAAGGTCGGCACCAGATTGACGCCATCCAGCGACGGGGCCTGCTTCGCGCCAGCCAGCGCGAGCAGCGTCGGCATGATGTCTTCCAGGCAAACCGGCTGCTTGCAGAGCAGGCCCGGTTTGAACCCCAGACTGGTCGAGGCAACGATGATGAGGGGAATGTTGTCCGCGCCTTCATACGGCTCGCATTTGCGGAAATAACCGTGGTCGCCCAACATTTCGCCGTGATCGCTGGTGAGCACGATCAGCCAGGGCCGCCCGGCCTTCTCGCTGCGTGCCTTGAAATCGGCGACAAGCGGCGCAATCTCCGCGTCCAACTGTTCTATCAGCCCGAAGTATCCCGCTTGCGCGCGCCGCAGCGTGTCGCCTTTTAGCAGGATGCGGTCGCCTTCGGGATTTCCCGCCGGTGAGAGTTGCGGCCAATCCACCCAATCGCCATGCGCCGGTTGCGGCAGGTCTTGTTTCATGAGAGCGTCGAAAAGCCTCGCCGGCGGGAACAGGGGCGGATGCGGCGCGTAAAACGACGTGACCAGGAACAGCGGTTGTTCTACTGGCGTTGCGGCCACAACCTTCGAGGATTCGCGGGTGACCCAGGCGGTCGGATGAAGTTCATCGGCCAACGGCCAGGGTTGGGCCTGCCACCAGTTCAGTGTCACGCCGAGGTTTTTGATCAAGGGGTTGATCCCGCCGCTCTCCGGCACGGCGGCTTTCAAGTAGCGATCGTAGGCATCGTCTTCCACATAGGTCGAACCCAGAATCTCCCGCTCAAAGCCGACTGATTTGTTAGGCGGATCCTGGTGCATGGTGCGACCCACCAGCACCGTGCGGTAGCCTGCCGTGGTCAGCAGTGCCGGCAGCGTCGGCGTGGTGATGAGGCGCGATTTGAAGCCCACCACACCGCTGGTTTGCGGATACAAGCCGGTGAGCATCGCATAGCGCGCCGGGATGCACGACGGCACGGTTGCATAAGCGCGCCGGAACAACGCGCCGGCTTGCGCCAGTTTATCCAGATTGGGGGTGCGCAGGACCGGATGTCCAACTCCGGACAGGCAATCCCCCCGCATTTGGTCGGGCATGAGCAACAGAATATCCGGGCGGGAAGCTCCCGGCTCCGCGGCCCCGAGCGGGAACACACCGAGGAAGACGGCGATTGAGGTAAGGAACGTGTGTTTCATGGTTCTAACATTTCTGGAAAATCCAACTGCCCACCCCATCCTCCTTGAGCAAGCGGAACTGCGACGAACTGCGCCATTCCTCCGACACCTTGCGATTGGCAATGATGATGGCCCCCGGTTTGGCTTCGGCTTCCACCTTGTGCTCAAACCGCGCCTGCAATCCCTCGTCTTTGAATGGCCCGTAATAGAAAATCACGTCGTGGTCGGCATAATGGGGATAGGTCAGGACATTTCCCTCGAAGGTTTGCGCCCAGGGAAACAGCCGTTCTGCGAGCGCCACATAGCGCGAGCACAGTTCGATGCCGCCCGGCCTGAAACCCAAGCCACGCGCCAACATGGCAACAAAGCCCAAGCCCGCGCCGCAATCGATGAACGAAGGCGCCGCGGTTGCGGGAAAACAGCCGCGCACGAAACTCAGTTGCGCCAACGCCCACTCCACGTTCATGCCGACATACGCCCATGCCTCCGGATGCTCGGCATGGGCCGCAATGCCGCCTTCCAAGTCGTGCATGAAATAACTCTGCACCTCGTCCATCATGGCCAGCAGAATCGTTAGATGCCGGTGCTCCAAGGCGCCGGCCGCTTCTAGGCACCGCGCGGTGCCGACGGAAACTTCGGGCTGAACTGGAACCGGGGACATGGGAGAAGGTCGCTTTGAGCGGTGAATGTCAGCACAGGGCCGGCTGCGAGATTGTGCCTGATGGGGTGTCGTTTCATGAGATAGTCTCGGTGCTGCTAAAACGTCAGGCAAGCCGCAAGGCGCGAAAATACCCTTCCCGCCCCGGCTGCCAAGGAAATTCCGCGGAAAGATTCAGCAACAGCGCGCTTTTCAATGGTCACGACTCAAGCCGAAAACGGAAGTTGAAATCCAAGATTCGTTCTTGAAACCACAGATTACACGGATTTCACGGATTTTCTGGTATGGATTTCCGCACCATTTGTAACTTCGGAGAAGTTGCAAATGGAACCAATTTCAATCTCCTGAAATCCGCGTAATCTGTGGTTGATCTAACCGATATTTCGAATCAAGCTTCGGAGATCGGGCTCAACCCATCGCCAAGGCGGACTTGACAGCGGATGCGGTCCGCTCTCAAGTGCCTTGGAATGAGTTGCCCTGCGGCACCCGTAATGACCCCGTTTTCCTTCACCCTCCAGATTGGCGGGGAAGCGTTGAGCATCTCCGGCTCGGTGCCGGCGGGTGATTGTTCGATTACGGAGATCATTCCGCTGCTGCTGAACCTGGGTGAAGCGATTGTCGCGGCGGCGGTGCGACAAGCCCCGCCCGGCAAGGCCATCTCCTGCGGACCGGGTTGTGGCGCGTGCTGCCGCCAATTGGTCCCCATCAGCCTGTCCGAAGCCGCCTATCTCCGACGCGTGGTGATGCCGGAATTGGCACCCGACCATCGGCAGCGGGTGGCGCAACGGGTCAGTGCCGCAGCCGCCACCCTAACATCAGAAGGCCTGCTCGATGAGCTGCTCCAACTGCCCGCTGAGGCCGACCCGGAGCGCCGCCAAGCCCTCGGCTTGCGCTATTTCCGGCAGGGCGTCCCCTGCCCGTTTCTCGAACACGAAAGCTGCAGCATCCACCCGCTGCGCCCGCTGGCCTGCCGCGAATACCTGGTCACCTCGCCCGCCGCCCATTGCGCCAGACCCGCCAAAGATTACGTCGCTCCCCTGCCGCTCCCGCAAAAGGCGTCGCATGCCCTGATCCGGCTCGATGCCGACGCCACCGGCAGCGCCGGTTGGCAAACGATGATCACGGCCCTGTTAGACGAACGGGACCCGCCACCCCGTAGCATCCCCCGGCCGGTGGACTTCATCAGGGATTTCCTATCGAATCTCGCACAAATCCCTTATCATCCGCGTTAATCCGCGTCCTTCTGCGGTTTCGTCTTCCGCTTCAGGTTCATGTGTTAGAACGCGGGAGGGGCGAGTCCGCTTTGGCGGTGGCGCTGGCTTTGCGCATCAAGTGCGGGAGAGTGTTCGGCAGGATGCCAACCACAGCCTGCGGGACGCCGGCCTCCCCCGTACCCCGCGCGTGCCACCGGCTTACTTGCCTGCCGCATCGCCGGTTTTTTCCGGCTCGGGAAGCGACTCGAGCGTGATGCGGAAGCTGAAATCCTCCTCGCGCTGTAAAACGTGCACGGAATAGGCTGCGTCCTTGCCATCCTTTCTGCCTAACATTTGCAACACCTGGCCGGGGCGGTCGGCGGCCCAGGTTCCGGACCACTCCTTGGTGCCTTCGCCGACCACGCCCTGCAATTTCCCGATGTCGGGCAGGGTGTAGTGCAGGTTGGCGGCCAGCTTCTTCTCCTGCCGTGCCCGCTCGGTCAGCCAGTTGCAGAAATTCATGGCGGTCACGCCGCGGACGCCGTCGATTTCCTTGCCCGCGCCCTCGGCTCCGCCCAACTCCTTGACCGAAGCACCCATGGCCTTGGCAAACTGATCGAACAGCGCATACGGAACGGGACTGTTAGCCACCTCGCCCGCCTTGGTCGGGAGGTAGCCATTATCTATCAACCCTGGTTTGGCGGCGGTTAGCATGGGCCATGCGAAGCCGACGCCAAGCCCCAGCGCCATGGCCACCAGCAGACCGACGAGCATGGGCCGCAGCGAGCCACCCTGCCCCGCTTGCTCGGTGGCGACCGCACGCTCAAGCGCTTCCTTTTGTTGGGCGAGCTTGGCGAGCCCCTGGCGGGTCTTTTCCAATTCCGCGGCCTGCTTTTGCAGGCGTTTTTCGGCCTCGTCGTGGGCCTGTTTGAGGGCTTTCTGCTTGTCATCCTCCGCCTTGCGAAGCTGCTCGCCGGCTTGCTCCGCCTCGCGCCGGAGTTTTTCCATGGTGCTTTGGGTTGCTTTTTCGGCATCCCTGCTGGCATTTTGGACCGCCAGCTCCGCCGCTTGTTTGGCAGTGAGGGCCGCAGTGAGCCCTTCCTCCAGGCGTTTGACGTTGGCCTGCGACTGGTCGATTTGCTGCTGCAATGCCGTGAGTTGCTGGCGGGCTTCCGCGAGTTGGCTCGCCGCTTCCGAATCCGCGGCTGGCGTCTCCGGCACCGTGCTGTGGCTGAGGATGATGATCTGGTTCTCCAGTTCGTTGATGCGCTCGGCCTGACTGGAAACCTTGACTTCGAGTTGCGTGTTGCTGCCGCTTTGAAAACCCAGCGCCGCGGCCACCGCCCGCATGCTTTGCGGACGATCCTCGGGACGTTTGGCCAGACAGGCGGCAGCGACCTCTTCCCACACGTCCGGCGGCGGAGGAATGTGCAGACCCAAATCGAGGATCCGCTGTTCCATGGTGGGCGGCGGCGTTTCCCGGATCTGCACCTTGATCTGCTCAAAGCCGCCATCATAAAACGGCGGACGGCCCGTGATGAGTTCGTAGATGGTGGCGCCCACAGCGTAGATGTCGTCCAGCGGCGATGCCGGCGCCCCGGCAATCTGTTCCCACGGCATGTAGGGCAGGGTGCCGGTGTTGGCCTTGCTTTCGCCCGCCTTGTTCTGATCCCGCGACAGCGTCAACGTGTGCTGGCGCAAGCGCTGGGAAATCCCAAAGTCCGTGATATAGATCTTCTCGCCCCCATCGCGCTTCTCCAACATCAGGTTCTTGGGCTTGATGTCGCGGTGGACCATCCGGGCGTCCTCATGTGCATAGCGCAGGGCGTCGCAAAGTTGGGCGATCCAATCCCGGATGGCCTCCACGGTGTACGGCCGGATGGCCCGCCGAAAGCCGGAGTTTTCCGCTTCGTAACGCCACTCGTCGAGGTTCTTGCCGCGCACGTATTGCATGGAAATCCCCCACTTGCCGTCGGCCTCGTGAAAATCGTGGATGCGCACGATGTTGGGATGGGTGAGGTCCATCGCCTGGCGGGTTTCCTGGATCACGTCCTCCCGCGCCGCCGGATCCCGCTGAATGCTTTCCAGGGGAATCTTGAGCGCCACCTCCCGCTCCATCAACTCGTCCCGCACCAGGTGAATCCGGCCCGTGCCCCCTTCCCCGATGCTGCTGGTGCCCGTGCTGCGTGCCACCAAGCCGCGAAAACGCCCGAAGAACAACTCCCCGTCGCTGTAGGCCGGGCGCAGCGGCGGAAACTTGATTCCGACTTCGTTGTGGAGATGAAATTCGACTTCCGCCATGGACAATTGGGAGCGCCGCACCCTAGGCGGACCGCGCGAATTGGGCAAGTGGATTCAGCGGCTTAATTTCCCCTTTCGGGGCTTCGGGGCTCAGGGCAGCGGCGCGTCGATCACCAAGCGGTATTCGCGCTTCTTGTCGTCGAAATCCCTGATCGCCGCGAGTTTTGCCGTGCGCACGGCCGCCCACTGCCCAACGGTCGGCAGGTGGCACTTGAACGATCCCTTCAAAGCGGCGGGCGGGTTATCAAGTGGAAGGACGAGTTCGGCTGTTGCCGGCGGCTTGCCGCCTGCGGGTTCTGCTTCGATTTCCTCCGCGGTGATCCAGAAACCATCGTTAGGGTCGGCTGTCTTCGGCACCCAGACGAATTGGCGTTCCACCTTCCCGCCATCCCACAAATAAAACGACTCACCTGGCTGAGGTTTGAGCCAAGCGGGAAGCGACGGAACCAGCTTGGCGAGGCCGGCCTCGGGATTGTCGTGAAGCTGCTTTGCACCCATCACCGCCTTGTCGAGTTCGCCAAGGAGTGTCTTCAATTTCGCTGTGGCGGCTGCGGGCGTTTTGCATTCATCAAAGCTAACAGGCTTCACCTCCGGCGGCATCCTGCTTACGCCAAGCTCGTCAAACGAATCGCGTGCCAGGGTTTCGGTCGCGGCCGTCTCGCTTCTCTTGGCAATGAATGCACGGGTGACCTCGTCAATCTCGGAATCCGGGTGGAGATCCACCTTCATGTCATAACGATGCCTGTCCACCGGTCCCGCCGCGACCTCCCGGCCTTTGTGCATCGACGTCCCGCCCCAAATCCCGATGCCCAAGGCAGCCACCTCCACGAGCACGCTGATCGCGACGATCACGATGAAATCGCGTGCGGTCACTTGCGCTCCCCTCCCCCGCCCTTGGGCTGATTCTTGAATCTTGCCAATGCCTCATCATATCTTTCCCTGCTTTCACTATAACTCTTGAGCATCCCGACGCGGGCGGACCACTCCTTGGATCGCGCCGGCTTATTGATGGCTTCAATCGCCTTGTTGTGTGCCTCTTGTGCGTTCAAGACAGCCTTGAGGTTCTCGTCAGACACCACCGTTTTGTATGAAACCAACTCCGGTTCAATCTTCGCCTTATAGTTCTTGTACACATCGATCAGCTCCTGCCATGCCTTCGATTCCCCTTGAGTTTTTTCAAGTGACGCCAGTTTCACCCGCCAGCCATCAAGGGTGCCGACCCGGTCCTGGCAATCCCTGACCCACGTGCGATATCCGGCATCGCCCCCCGGCAGGGCTTCCAAGTCCAGGAACGCGGCTGCCCGCGCACTCTTACCGCGATCCACCTGCGTCTGGTACAGCGACCACCCGCCCGCCAAGCAGACCAAGAACGCGACGATTATTGGCAACAGCTTCCTCATGATCCTCCGGCGCGGCAATTCCTTCCAATCGCCCCCGAACTCCGGCCACGCACCGGCGCTCCAAGCGATGGAAGGCACGCGGGAGGGGTATTGGCTTGCGGATCTGGAATCAAGGCTAAAGTTGCCAAGCGGTGTTTTTCCCTTTCTATACAACCAGGTTTCTGCTAGTCTGCCAGCCGTGCAACCCACCGGCGATCCCCCACCAGCTAGTGACGGGCAGAACAATGTTCCCCGTCCGCCGGCTTCGAGCTGGCTGCAACCGATCGTGTTGGCGCCAATCGCCGCCGCCGTGCTCATCATGTTGGGGATCGCCGGTTGGCTGATCGTGCCCAAGTTGCGTGATCAATTCAAGGGATCGAGAACGCCGCCGGCAAGAACGGAAACCCCGAAAACCCCCACCAACCATGACACGCCGGGGCTGCCGTCCCGCCAAACTCCGCAAAGCCCGGAAGGATCGCCCTCCTCGACGATCAAGGTTCCAAGTCAGGTTGCCACCCTGACGAAAGCCATTGAGTTGTGTAAGGAGGGCGGCACCATCGAACTCGGCGGCGGTACCTATCCCGAGAATATCCGCTTCACCAAATCCGTTGCGCTCATCGCCAATCCCTCCGCCGTCATTGTGGACCGTGGACTGGGCACCAATTTGATCATCGCCAGAGGCCCGGTCAAGGTCACCTTGCGCAACATCCAGATCGTGAACACGACCGAGGAAACCAAGTCCTCACACGATGAATCCCCAGCTCTAGTCTTGGTTTCGGACAGTGCCCATCTCACCTTGGACGGTTGCGTGATCGAAGGCTCCGTCGGCAATGGAATCACCTTGACGGACAAGGCGTCCGCCAGTTTTTCGAACTGTCGAATTCGGGGAAACCTGGCCTGGGGCATCAACGTGAAAAGCGCTGCCAGCGTGGACGTTTCCCTGAGCGACATCCTGCGCAACGGCCGCAGCGGAATCACCCTGGCGAATGTCGGCTCGGTGGTCACCCTGGGAAAAGGCTGTAACATTTCCGAGAACAGCCTCAACGGAGTGGAAGTATTGGAAGGTGCCAAGCTTCAATGCGACGGGGTTGACATCAAAAACAACCGCAAGGCGGGTGTGGCGATCGTGGGCAGCGGCAGTCTCGCCAATCTGGAGGCCAATTGCAGGATTTCTAACAACGGAACGCACGGCATTGCCATTCAGCATTCGGGTGTGGCCCGGTTGCGCGATGCCACGGTGGAGGAAAACAAGGAGAACGGGCTGTGGGCGGGAAAAATGCCGGCAGATGCATATTCCGGAGAGGGTTGTCGTGCGGGGATTGTCTCCAGCAAGTTCGCTTCCAACGGCTTGTGCGGGGTCTTTTTTGATGATGGCAAGAGCGCCAATCTCAAACTTGAGAAGTCCGGCTTCAAGAATCATTCCCAGTGTGGCATCGCGGTTTCCGGCGGCAGCGGGACCGTGGAGGACTGCAAATTCACCGACAACGGCACCGCCATCCTGTTCGGTGACGGAGTCAGCGGGGCGATCACCAACAACACCATCCGCCCCGGGCCTATCGAATCCGCCGTGATCCTCGATAAGGCCGGAGAAGTCAGCTTGCAGAACAATACGGTGGATCCTACGCCTTGACTCACGCCAACTCAACGAGATGGAAATCCACTTCTCCGGCACCGGGCTGACCCTCAGCTATCGCCTGGTCAGCCAATCCGCCCACGCCTAACCGCCCGCCGGTGTCAACTCCACTTCACAGAGGTTAGGAGTCTGAATCTAATAATCCGATCGGTGTGGAAAACTCTCTGTGAAAATCTCGCTCCCGCAGGCCGCTGGGCGGACCACAGATAGCCTGTGGGGATGTGGGTAGCCAAGGGCGGGGAAAACTCAAAACCGTTGTCCGGGGCGGAAAAGACGCGACGGTATAGGGACGGGAAAATAATTAGAGATTGTTGTTGACGTGCTGCCGGGAACCAGTAGGATGCGCCGCGTGAACGCCGGTTTTCCTCGGCGCAACAATGAAAACAAGCAAACGACCCTAACCCGATGACAAACCGATGAGACGCGCACGCTGGCTGGCACCGTGGAAGGACTCGAGCGAGAAACCCGTGATCTACCACTGCGTCACGCGGGTGGTGGAGCGGCGCCTGGCGTTCGGTCCAGAGGAAAAGGAACAATTCCGCACGTACATGCGGATGTATGAGAATTTCTCGGGCTGCCGCGTGCTTTCGTACTGCCTCATGTGCAACCACGTTCACATTCTGCTGGAGGTGCCGCCGATGCAGAAGGGCGGGTTGACAGACGATGAGTTGCTGAAGCGGCTGAGGGCGATCTACCCGGTGGCTGCGGTGAGCCTGGTGGCCAAGGAGTTGCACGAGGCCCGCAAGGCGATTCGCGACGGGCTGGCGGCGGACTCGTATGCGAGGGAAATTCACGAGCGCTACACC
>Ga0209697_10005888_pt1 | contig 15068 bp, 9 predicted proteins | sample AliMusrvi5mmetaG_FD_184115 | JGI IMG/M metagenome (GOLD analysis project Ga0209697, IMG submission 184115) | Freshwater lake bacterial and archeal communities from Alinen Mustajarvi, Finland, to study Microbial Dark Matter (Phase II) - Alinen... | ecosystem: Environmental > Aquatic > Freshwater...
CTGGCGTGCATTAATGGCAGCCTGGGTAAGAACCTTGGTGGTCTCCTGGAAGGAAGCGGCTGATAACCAGCTCTTGGTCTGCAGTGAGGCGCGGGTAATACCCTGGAGCACCTGGCGTGCAGTAGCCGGCTGGGCATCTCTTGCCTCTACCAGTTTCTTGTCCTTACGTTTAAGCATGGAATTCTCATCACGAAGTTTTCTTGCGCTGATGATCTGTCCTGCTTTCATATTAGGTGAATCACCGGGATCGTTGACGACCTTTTTACCGAAGATCCAGTCGTTTTCTTCCTGGAAATCGATCTTGTTCACCAGTTCTCCTTCAAGGAACTTTGAATCGCCGGGATCTTCAACATCAACCTTCCGCATCATCTGGCGAACGATCACTTCGTAATGCTTGTCGTTGATCTTTACACCCTGCAGACGGTAAACTTCCTGGATCTCATTGACGATGTATTCCTGAACCTTCATCGGTCCCTTGATGGCAAGGATATCCGACGGGGTCATAGCGCCTTCTGAAAGCGGTGTTCCTGCTTTCACATAGTCATTTTCCTGTGCAAGGATCTGTTTTGAGGTCGGTACCAGGTAATGTTTTTCTTCCCCGGTCTTGGAGGTAATGATGACCTCCCTGTTTCCTCTCTTCAGCTTCTTGGCAAAGGTAACAACGCCGTCGATCTCAGAAACAACAGCGGGATCTGACGGGTTCCTTGCTTCGAAAAGCTCGGTAACACGCGGCAGACCTCCCGTGATGTCACCGGATTTACCGATGGCACGCGGAATTTTCACCAGGATATCCCCGGCTTTGATCTTGGTTCCGTTTTCAACGATGATGTGAGCACCTACCGGGATGTCATAAGTTCTCATGACATCACCCGTGGAGTTCATCAGGTTGATCGACGGATTCTTCGCTTTCTGACGGGATTCGATGACGACCTTATCGTGATAGCCGGTCTGCTCATCTGATTCAACGCGGAAAGTAACGTTTTCTATAATATTTTCAAAGCTTACCTTACCTGTGACTTCAGAAAGGATGACCGCATTGTACGGATCCCAGTCACTGATAAGGTCACCCTTTTTCAATACATCACCATCCTTGAAATAGAGGGAGGCTCCGTATGGAATATTTGCGGAACTCAGGGCGATGCGTGTGTTTTTATCAACGATACGCAATTCAGCGGAACGGCCAATCACGATCTGGAACTTATTGCCTTTGTCACTGGTGTAATCCACTGACCTTAATTCATCGATCTCCAGAACACCATCGTACTTGGCAGTGATCCTTGAGGTGCTGGCGATATGGGCACCAGCCACACCACCGACGTGGAACGTACGAAGGGTAAGCTGTGTACCGGGTTCACCGATCGACTGTGCAGCGATAACGCCAACGGCCTCTCCTCTTTCAACCATACGGCCTGAGGCAAGGTTACGTCCGTAACATTTCGCGCAAACCCCTTTCTTGGATTCGCAGGTCAGTACGGAACGGATCTCAACGTTTTCAATGGGTGAATCCTCAATCATATGCGCGATCTCTTCAGTGATCTCTTTCCCGGCTGCAATGATAAGGTTTCCAACCTGCGGGTGATAAACATCATGAAGGGTAACACGGCCGAGCATCCTGTCAAAGAGAGATTCTACAACCTCTTCCTGTTTTTTCAGTGCAGTAACAGTAAGTCCCCTCAGTGTGCCACAATCCTCTTCGGAAATGATCACATCCTGCGCAACGTCAACAAGACGACGTGTAAGGTAACCGGCATCTGCCGTTTTAAGAGCGGTATCGGCAAGACCCTTACGGGCACCGTGGGTTGAGATGAAGTATTCGAGAACCGAAAGGCCTTCCTTGAAATTGGAAAGGATCGGGTTTTCGATGATTTCACCGCCGGAAGCACCTGATTTCTGAGGCTTGGCCATCAGACCACGCATCCCGCAGAGCTGACGGATCTGCTCTTTGGAACCCCTCGCACCCGAATCCAGCATCATGTATACCGGGTTGAATCCCTGCTTGTCTTTTGCAAGCTGGGTCATAAGTTTCTGGGTAAGCTGGGAGTTGGCATGGGTCCAGATATCAATGATCTGGTTATAACGTTCGTTGTTGGTAATGAAACCCATGTTGTAGTTGTTGACAACGTCGTCAACTTCAAGGCTGGCTTCACCAACGAGTTCTTCTTTTGCAAGCGGGATAATAACGTCATCCAGGTTGAAGGAAAGTCCTCCCTGGAAAGCCATTTTGAATCCGAGGTTCTTGATATCATCAAGGAACTGTGCAGTGGCGGAAGTTCCTGTCTTTTTCAGGATATCACCGATAATGTCGCGAAGCGCCTTTTTCGTCAGCACCTGGTTGATATACCCGTAAGCTTCGGGAACAACCTGGTTGAACAGAACACGGCCCACTGTCGTTTCAAACAGTTTAATGACATCCTCGCCATCCTCCCTGAACTTCATCCTTACCTGGATGATTGCGTGAAGGTCAACACGCTTTTCATTGTAAGCGATGATCACCTCTTCAGGAGAGTAGAATTTCATGCCTTCACCGGCAACCTTGAACGTTTCTTCAGATTTCCTGGCCTTGGTCATGTAATACAGACCAAGAACCATGTCCTGTGAAGGAACGGCGATCGGCGCGCCATTGGCTGGATTAAGAATGTTATGGGATGCCAGCATCAGGAGTTGGGCTTCCAGGATCGCTGCATGTCCCAGTGGAACGTGAACAGCCATCTGGTCACCGTCAAAGTCGGCGTTAAAAGCCGTACAGACCAGGGGGTGAAGCTGAATAGCCTTACCTTCGATCAGTTTTGGCTGGAATGCCTGGATACCCAAACGGTGCAGTGTGGGCGCACGGTTTAGGAGCACCGGGTGACCCTTCAAAATATTTTCAAGGATATCCCATACAACAGGGTCCTTACGATCAACGATCTTTTTAGCGGATTTCACCGTCTTCACGATGCCTCTTTCAAGCATCTTGCGGATGATGAATGGCTTGAAAAGCTCAGAAGCCATCTCCTTAGGAAGCCCGCACTCATTGAGTTTAAGCTCAGGACCAACCACGATAACCGAACGGCCGGAATAGTCGACACGTTTACCAAGAAGGTTCTGACGGAAACGGCCCTGTTTCCCTTTAAGGCTGTCGCTGAGGGATTTCAGTGCACGGTTGGATTCCGTTTTTACGGCACTGGCTTTTCTTGAATTATCAAATAATGAGTCAACGGCTTCCTGAAGCATACGTTTTTCATTACGCATGATGACATCAGGGGCCTTGATCTCGATGAGTCTTTTTAAACGATTGTTACGAATGATGACCCTGCGGTAGAGGTCATTCAGGTCGGAAGTGGCAAAACGTCCGCCATCCAGAGGCACCAATGGCCTTAATTCTGGCGGGATCACCGGAACGACTTTCACGATCATCCACTCGGGACGATTGTCGGTCCTTTTCTGGGAATCACGGAATGATTCAAATACCTGGAGGCGTTTCAACGCTTCGCTTTTACGCTGCTGCGAGGTTTCCGTACCGGCCTTGTGGCGCAGATCATAGGATTCCTTGTCAAGGTCAAGACGTGCAAGCAGGTCGGCCAAAGCCTCAGCGCCCATCTTGGCAATAAATTTATTCGGATCGGTATCAACCAGGTGCTGGTTATCGGGAGGAAGTTTCTCCATGATATCGAAGTACTCCTCTTCCGAAAGGAAGTCCAGGAAATTAATGCCATCGGCTTTCTTCACTCCCGGGTTGATGACGACATACTTTTCATAATAAATGATCGCGTCCAGTTTCTTTGTCGGAAATCCGAGCAAAGCGCCGATCTTGTTGGGCAATGAACGGAAGAACCAGATGTGTGCGACAGGAACTACAAGCTGGATATGGCCAGTGCGTTCCCTTCTTACCTTTTTCTCGGTTACTTCCACACCGCAACGGTCGCAGACGATTCCTTTGTAACGGATACGTTTGTACTTCCCGCAGTGGCATTCCCAGTCTTTTACAGGTCCGAAGATCCGTTCGCAGAATAATCCATCCCGCTCCGGTTTATAGGTCCTGTAATTGATGGTTTCCGGCTTCAGCACCTCGCCGCTCGAACTCTCGAGAATTCTTTCGGGTGAGGCAAGACTAATGGTGATCTTTGAAAAGCTACTGTTTAAGGTAGGTTCTTTTCTGTATGCCATATCGTTGAATTTTCAGTTAAATAATGAAGACTTAAAATAAAGATGAAACCCGGTATGATGCCTAAACATCAAAACTCAGGTTCAGCCCCAAACCCTTCAATTCGTGAACAAGTACATTGAAGGATTCGGGAATTCCGGGGGTCGGCATGTTTTCGCCTTTGACGATGGCCTCGTAAGCCTTGGCCCTGCCAATGACGTCATCCGACTTCACGGTCTGAATTTCAAGCAAGATATTGGCGGCGCCGAATGCTTCAAGCGCCCAGATTTCCATTTCTCCGAAACGCTGGCCTCCGAACTGGGCTTTACCGCCGAGTGGCTGCTGGGTGATCAGTGAATATGGACCAATGGAACGTGCATGCATCTTGTCATCGACCATGTGATGCAGCTTCATCAGGTAAATATATCCGACAGTTGTCGGCTGGTCAAAGCGTTCGCCCGAGAGTCCGTCGTAAAGATAGACTTTCCCGTTTTCCGGCAAACCGGCTTTCACGAGGTATGCATTGATCTGATCCTGGGTGGCTCCGTCAAAAATAGCGGACTGGAACCTGAGGTCGAGTTTCTTGCCTGCCCAGCCCAGGATGGTTTCATAAATCTGTCCAAGGTTCATACGCGACGGTACACCCAACGGGTTCAGAACCACATCAACCGGTGTTCCGTCCTCCAGAAATGGCATATCCTCTTCACGGGTGATACGGGCTACGATACCCTTATTACCGTGACGGCCTGCCATCTTGTCCCCCACTTTCAGTTTGCGCTTCTTGGCAACATAAACCTTTGCCATCTGCACGATGCCGGCGGGAAGGTCATCTCCGACCACAGAAACGAATTTCTTGCGGTTGAAAACGCCCAGGAGTTCCTTGAATTTTATAATGAAGTTATTGATCAGGGTCTTGATCATATCATTTTTCTCCTTATCAGTCGTCCATTTATTCGGATTAACGGATAAGTAGTCAACATCCATCAGCATTTTCTGGCTGAATTTCGTTCCCTTTGAAATGACCTCTTCCTTGAAATTATTGTAAACACCCTGTGAGATCTTACCGTTAACAAGCAGGTTCAGTTTCTCAACCAGCCGGCCTTTCAGTTTGTCAACCTCTTTCAGGTGCTCATCTTCCATTTTCTTGATATCATCCTTTTCCTTGGCTTTCTGCTTGCGGTCCTTGATGACACGGGAGAAAAGTTTCTTGTCGATCACAACGCCCTTCATGGAAGGTGGCGCTTTCAGTGAAGCATCTTTCACATCACCGGCTTTGTCGCCGAAGATGGCACGGAGGAGTTTCTCTTCCGGGGTAGGATCGCTTTCACCTTTAGGGGTGATCTTCCCGATCAGGATATCGCCTTCATTCACCTCGGCGCCGATGCGGATCAAACCGTTTTCATCAAGCTCCTTGGTAGCTTCAGCGCTGACATTGGGGATATCGTTGGTTAGTTCCTCAACACCGCGTTTTGTATCGCGTACTTCGAGGGTAAATTCTTCAATATGGATGGACGTGAAGATATCTTCCTTCACAACTTTTTCAGAGATGACAATAGCATCCTCAAAATTGTAACCTTTCCACGGCATGAAGGCAACCATCAGGTTACGGCCGAGGGCGAGTTCGCCATCCTTTGTTGCATATCCTTCGCACAACACCTGACCCTTCTGTACCTTATCGCCTTTTCTGACGATGGGGCGAAGGTTTACGCAGGTATTCTGATTGGTACGTGCAAATTTTGTCAGTTTATAAGACTTGAGGTCGTCATCAAAGCTCACCATGCGCTCTTTTTCGTCGCGCTGGTAACGGATAATGATCTCGTTGGCATCAACGTAATCAACAACGCCGGGGCCTTCTGCATTGATAAGGACGCGCGAATCGCGGGCCACAAACTCTTCAATGCCGGTGCCCACAAGTGCCATTTCCGGATTCAATAAGGGAACAGCCTGGCGCATCATGTTTGATCCCATCAGCGCACGGTTGGCATCATCATGTTCCAGGAAGGGGATCAGTGATGCAGCGATCGATGCGATCTGGTTGGGGGCAATGTCGATCAAGTCGACCTTTTCCTTTTCAATGATCGGATAATCGGCAAGGTACCTTACTTTTACTTTATCCTCGTCCAGGTCGCCCTTTTTGCTCATCGGGGTGTTGGCCTGTGCGATGATCTTACGTTCTTCTTCTTCAGCCGTCAGGTAAATCGGAGCTTCCTCGAGCATGACCTTTCCCTCGATGACACGGTGGTAAGGTGTTTCAATGAATCCAAGTTTATCGATCTTGGCATAAACGCAGAGTGAAGAGATCAGACCGATGTTCGGGCCTTCAGGAGTTTCGATCGTACAGAGACGGCCGTAATGAGTATAGTGAACGTCACGGACCTCAAAACCGGCTCTCTCCCTCGACAAACCTCCGGGTCCCAATGCTGAGATCCTCCGTTTGTGCGTCAGCTCGGCCAGTGGATTAGTCTGGTCCATGAACTGTGAAAGCTGGTTGGTACCGAAAAACGAATTAATGACAGACGATAATGTTTTGGCATTGATGAGGTCCATGGGTGTGAACACCTCGTTGTCCCTCACGTTCATTCTCTCGCGGATGGTACGTGCCATACGGGAAAGGCCAACGCCGAACTGGTTGTAAAGCTGTTCACCGACGGTTCTTACCCTACGGTTGCTGAGGTGGTCGATATCATCGACATCCGCCTTTGAATTGACCAGTTCGATCAGGTATTTAATAATAGAGATGATATCTTCCTTGGTCAGTACCCTGGTTTCAATCGGAATCTCGAGGTTCAGTTTACGGTTGATACGATATCTTCCGACATCGCCAAGGTCGTAACGCTTATCAGAGAAAAACAGTTTGTCGATGATGCCGCGTGCGGTCTCTTCATCGGGTGGTTCAGCATTACGCAGCTGGCGGTAGATGTATTCAACAGCTTCCTTTTCAGAATTGGCAGTATCTTTCTGAAGGGTATTGAAGATAATTGAATAGTCGGTGGCCAGTGACTCTTCGCGGTGAACCAGGATGGTCTTGATGCCGGCATCGATGATCTGGTCAATGTGCTGGTCTTCGAGAATGGTCTCACGCTCGATGATGACTTCCGTTCTTTCAATGGAAACAACCTCTCCGGTATCCTCATCAACAAAATCCTCGATCCATGCCCGGACAACACGTGCTGCCAGTTTGGATCCGAGAATACGTTTCAGTGCAGCTTTGCTGACTTTAATTTCCTGTGCGAGACCAAAGATCTCGAGAATATCTTTGTCCGTTTCATAGCCGATGGCTCTCAGCAGTGTGGTAACGGGTAATTTTTTCTTCCGGTCGATGTAGGCATACATCACGTTGTTGATATCCGTCGTGAATTCAATCCAGGATCCCTTAAACGGGATGATCCTTGCAGAATAGAGCTGAACGCCGTTTGCATGGAAACTTGTGCTGAAGAATACGCCGGGTGAACGGTGAAGCTGGGAAACCACGACTCTTTCGGCTCCGTTGATAATAAAGGTGCCGCGGGGGGTCATATACGGAATCATTCCAAGATAGACATCCTGGATGATGGTTTCGAAGTCTTCATGTTCGGGATCGGTGCAATAGAGCTTGAGTTTGGCTTTCAGCGGGATGCTGTAGGTCAGGCCGCGCTCGATGCATTCATCCATTGAGTACCTTGGCGGATCAATGAAATAATCAAGGAATTCCAGGACGAAGTTATTCCTGGCATCCGAGATCGGGAAATTTTCAGCAAAGACCTTGAATAAGCCTTCATTGATCCTGTTTTCAGGATTTGTCTCCAATTGGAAAAAATCCTGGAAGGACTTTAACTGAATATCAAGAAAATCAGGATATTCGTATTGAATCTTTGTGGAAGTAAAATTGATTCTTTCGATTTTTTTTGGAGCCAAGGGGTCTATGTTTTTTGTCCTGATGGGCAGGACCGGTTAAGAACTATATGTTAAAATCTCGAAAGGTATCCCTCCGGATCGCCTACGCTTACAACACGAAAAAATAAGTAATAGACCTCTTCAATTTCTGAAGAGATCTATACTTATTATATTGTATGAAATCTAGTTCCTTACTTAATTTCAACCTCAGCACCAGCCTCCTGTAATTGTTTCTGTAAAGCATTTGCTTCGTCTTTGCTTACACCTTCCTTAACGGGTTTCGGAGCAGCGTCTACGAGTTCTTTTGCTTCCTTCAGGCCTAAACTTGTGAGTTCTTTCACGAGTTTTACAACAGCCAATTTCTGTTGACCGGCTGCTTTCAGAATAACATCAAAGCTGGTCTTTTCTTCAACAGCTGCTTCTGCGGCTGCAGCGGGTGCTGCTACTGCTACTGCTGCTGCTGCGGGCTCGATACCATACTCATCCTTTAAAATCTTAGCTAATTCGTTTACTTCTTTTACGGATAAACTTACTAACTGTTCTGCGAAAGCTTTTAAATCTGCCATTTTTATTAATTTTAATATGATTACTAGTTATTCGATTTCAATTATTGTTTCTCGAAGGAAGGATTGATAACCCTTCCAACCCTGAATTATTCAGGTTTTTCTGATAATGTTTTTACAATACCCGAAAGCTTGTGTCCGCCCGACTGCAGTGCAGAAATAACATTGATGGCCGGGGTTCTGAGACCGAGGATAATGTCGGCGATAAGCTCGTTCTTCGATTTGAGGCTTACGAGCGAATCCAACTGATTGTCTCCTACGAATATGGTTTCCTGCACATAAGCACCTTTTAAAATGGGCTTGGGTGATGTTTTGCGGAATTCCTTGATCAGCTTAGCCGGATCATTGGCGGTTTCACAAAACATGATGGAAGTTGAACCTTTTAATACTTCGTAGAATCCTTCAAAATCCTTGCCTGTCTTCTCCATTGCCTTCCTCAGAAGCGTATTCTTCACCATCTTGAGCTGGATATCGCGCTTGAAGCACAACCTTCTCAGTCTTGTTGATGTTTCTACGTTCAGATTGGAAATATCGGTGAGGTAAAATGTATTCGCCGTCGTCAATTTCTCAGCAAGGGTATCAATAAACTGGGTTTTTTCGTCTTTTTTCATAATAAAGCTTGCTCAATTTTCATGAAATTATCAGGCAGAAATTGTCTTGGGTTCAACCTGTACACCGGGGCTCATCGTACTCGACAAGTAGATACTCTTGATATAAGTACCTTTTGCTGAAGCAGGTTTTAGTTTGACTACTGTCTGAAGGAGTTCTTTTGCGTTTTCAATGATCTTATCCTTTTCGAAAGAGACCTTTGCAACAGATGAATGGATGATCCCGAATTTATCAACCCTGAAGTCGATCTTTCCGGCTTTCACCTCTTTCACTGCTTTTCCGATTTCCATGGTAACAGTACCTGTCTTCGGGTTCGGCATAAGCCCTCTCGGTCCCAGGATCTTTCCCAATGCTCCCACTTTCGCCATTACGCTGGGCATAGTAATGATCACATCCACATCTGTCCATCCACCCTTAATTTTGTCGATGTATTCATCCAGTCCGCAGAAATCAGCACCTGCCTGCATTGCTTCCTCTTCCTTATCAGGAGTACAAAGCACGAGTACACGTACGGTTTTTCCGGTTCCATGAGGCAGGGTAACAATTCCCCTGACCATCTGGTTGGCCTTTCTGGGGTCAACCCCCAAACGGATATCTATATCAACAGAGGAATCAAACTTTGTATTGGTGATTTCCTTTACAATCCCTACAGCGTCTGACAAGGAATAAACAGCATTTTTATCGAACTTTGATAAAGCTTCTTTCTGTTTTTTTGTCAAGTTAGCCATTACACTTGTTTTATAAGATTTGTATTTTTCTTGAGAAACCCGGAATAAATCAGTTTGCAAAAGGTGCATCACCCGTAACTGTGATACCCATACTGCGGGCCGTACCTGCAACCATTTTCATGGCTGATTCAAGCGTAAAAGCATTGAGGTCCGTCATTTTTTCTTCTGCGATCTTCTGTACCTGATCCCAGGAAACGGAAGCGACCTTGTTGCGGTTAGGTTCCGGAGAACCTTTCTGCAATTTCGTAACTTCGAGTAACTGGACGGCAACAGGCGGGGTCTTGATGATAAAATCAAAGGACTTGTCTTTGTAAACAGTAATAATAGCCGGGATCAGTTTCCCTGCTTTATCCTGTGTACGGGCGTTGAACTGCTTGCAAAATTCCATGATGTTGACACCCTTGGCACCCAATGCGGGACCAATTGGTGGAGATGGATTTGCTGCTCCTCCCTTGATCTGTAACTTAATAATTCCACTTACTTCTTTTGCCATTGTGCACGTAATTAAATGTGTTTACTCCGAATTCAGATCCGGGTTATTCTACTCTTTCTGGACCTGCATAAAACTCAATTCCAGCGGAGTCTTCCGGCCAAAGATCTTAACCATGACCTTCAGCTTCTTTTTCTCTTCGTTGATCTCTTCGATCACACCGCTGAAACTGTTAAATGGTCCGTCGATGACCGTAACCGTCTCCCCTATGATGAACGGAATGTTCATCTCTTCACCCTGCTCAGCGAGTTCATCGAACTTGCCGAGGATACGCTTCACCTCTGCGGGACGCAACGGATGCGGTTCACCTTTTGCACCTAAAAATCCAAGTACCCCCGGTACATTCTTTATGATGTGGGGAACTTCTCCGACAAGAACGGCTTCGATCAGAACGTAGCCAGGAAAGAAATTCCTCTCCTTGCTTACTTTTTTACCGTTCCGGATCAGGTAAACCTTCTCCATCGGAATCAGCACCTGTGAAATGTAATCCTGGAGTTTCAGCGTGGCAATCTCGCTTTCAAGGTATTGTTTTACCTTTTTCTCGTTGCCACTAATTGCCCTGATAACATACCACTTTTTTACCAATTCACTCATGCTGTGGAAATTGATGCGATTAGATAACCCGATTATATTAGATAAACTTCCTGGGCTTAGAAAAGCTTGTAGAACTGCAGGAGAATATTACGGAACGCCTCATCCATCAGGAACACCACGAATGCGATGATCAGGGAAGCAATGGACACGACGATGGCGCTGCCTTGCAGTTCACTCCAGGTTGGCCAGGAAACCTTATGCATCAACTCGTCATAGCTTTCCTGGAAATACAAACTGATTTTTGATTTTGCCATTTATCTAATATTTTGCACGGGTGGTAGGAATCGAACCCACAGCCTACGGTTTTGGAGACCGCCACTCTACCAGTTGAGCTACACCCGTGTGCAATTAAACTTTATTTTCAGGTCTGATTAGTCAAGAATTTCGGTTACCTGTCCGGCGCCCACTGTACGGCCACCTTCGCGGATAGCGAAACGTAATCCTTTGCTCATAGCGATTTCGGAGATCAGCTCAACCGTGATGGTGATGTTGTCACCGGGCATACACATTTCTACGCCTTCCGGAAGGAAGATCTCGCCTGTAACGTCAGTGGTCCTGAAATAGAACTGAGGACGATATTTATTGTGGAACGGGGTATGACGACCACCTTCCTGAGTCTTCAGAACATAAATCTCAGCCTTGAAGTTTTTGTGAGGGGTAATTGAACCAGGTTTTGCGATAACCATACCACGACGGATCGCTTCCTTGTCAATACCACGGAGCAGTAAACCTGCATTGTCACCAGCTTCACCCCTGTCGAGGATCTTGCGGAACATTTCAACTCCCGTAACAACTGATTTCAGTTTTTCAGCACCCATACCGATGATCTCAACAGGATCGCCTGTATTGATAACTCCGGTCTCAATTCTACCGGTAGCAACAGTACCACGGCCCGTGATGGAGAATACATCTTCAACCGGCATAAGGAAAGGCTTGTCAACGTCGCGGGTGGGCAGCGGGACATAGGAGTCAACTGCATCCATCAGTTCCATGATCTTCTCAACCCACATAGGCTCCTTGTTCAGTCCGCCCAGTGCAGAACCACGGATAACCGGAGTTGTCGTACCATCAAAACCGTAGAAGGTAAGAAGCTCGCGGATCTCGAGTTCAACGAGATCGAGTAACTCAATGTCGTCAACCTGGTCGCATTTGTTCATGAAAACAACAATCTTGGGAACACCTACCTGACGTGCAAGAAGGATGTGCTCGCGGGTCTGCGGCATCGGACCATCCGTAGCAGCAACAACGACGATAGCACCGTCCATCTGGGCAGCACCGGTAACCATGTTCTTAATGTAGTCAGCGTGACCCGGACAGTCAACATGCGCATAGTGACGGTTTGCCGTCTGATACTCGATATGAGCGGTGTTGATTGTTATACCTCTGGCTTTTTCTTCAGGTGCATTGTCAATCGAGTCGAATGAACGGTACTCGGACAACCCCTTATCTGCAAGTACTAACGTAATAGCAGCAGTAAGCGTGGTTTTTCCATGGTCAATGTGACCAATAGTTCCAACGTTAACGTGAGGTTTGGAACGGTTGAATTTTTCTTTTGCCATATAAAATAAAGTTTAATTACAGTTAATATTCCTAATTTAATTCTTGCTTTTCAGCAGACCTTATTTTTGAGCCTTCGACGAGAATTGAACTCGTGACCCCTTCCTTACCAAGGAAGTGCTCTACCCCTGAGCTACAAAGGCAAAGAACCCGGTGTACCGGATTTCCTGTGAGCGGAAGACGGGGCTCGAACCCGCCACCTGAAGCTTGGAAGGCTTCCGCTCTACCAAATGAGCTACTTCCGCGATTCTGTTATTGAACTATTGAAAAACCGATCTTCATCATCTCAATTTCCCAATATCCCAATATCAATATTTGTGGGGAGAGGAGGATTCGAACCTCCGAAGGCTGCGCCAACAGATTTACAGTCTGCCCCATTTGACCGCTCTGGTATCTCCCCCGATAGTTTGTGGTTGGGACCTCGTGTATTTGTGTTCAGTTCGCACCTCACACTTCACACTTAATCCTACCCCACTCACAGTTTTTACAATTACTCAAAGAACATTGATAACATAGAGCCGATGGACGGATTCGAACCGCCGACCAGCTGATTACAAATCAGCTGCTCTACCAGCTGAGCTACATCGGCAGTTTTATTTTTTGTAAAAAAACCGTAAGTGGCTTATCACCATTTCATTGCTGTTTCCCCTACGGGATATAAAACAGCCCTTTTATTAAAGGACTGCAAAAGTAGTAAGAATAATCATAACAACAAAAACTTTTTTAAAGAATATTGAACAAAAAAGACGATTTCTTAACAAAAAGCATACCAAAGTTATTTCAGGCATCGTGGTTTTAGCTCGTAATAGTCAGACATTCAATTGGTAAACGCCAAAAAAGAAAGAATGGCCTTTCCTCCTCAAGAACGCCATTCTTTCTACTATCAACATTGGTTATGAAACCGTGTCAATAGTTTGACACCAAATCCACAAAAGAAATTTTTCCTAGTCCATAGAGTTGTTTTAGTTATTACTGTAGTACGTATTTTTTAATTTATTATAAACTGTGTTTTCAGATCAGTATTCGTTTTTCGACTATGGTAAATTGGTTGAAATAAAACCAGACGAATTGTTATCTACGATTGCGATATCCGAACCGTCGACGAGGGAGTCTCCATTGGCATCTGTAGGAATATACCCGGAAAACATGTTGTCGGCGGCATTACTAACCAATGACATATCACTTCCGTCAACAATCCCGTCAAGGTTGCAATCACCCGTGTACATTGCAAATACCCCGTCAGCCATCATTATCTGGTTGCTTCCGTAGGCAGCTTCCCCCGATACACTGAAATTATAGTTAACGGTTGGTCCTGAAAAAGCAAGCGGAGTGGCGGATACAATCTCGATCGAATTCCTGTTCTTCACAGCAACATAGTAAGATCCGCTGAAAGTTCCCGGAATGATTGCGGTCAGCTCACCGGAAGTACTCACGTTAACCGGAATGCCGGGTGTGTAAACCACATTGCTGAAATTTGAGGCACTGTGAAGTTCAAGTATCACCTGGTCGGCAACATTCGGACCGAAATGGGGTCCGTTTTCATCCCATGCAGGGCGCATGGAGTAACCACCGATATACAAACCTTCAAAGAAAAGGGTCAGGTTCAGGGTGTGATCTGAATTGGTAAGCATGGTCCCGGCAAAGGAACCGAATGAATTTACTGTGGCGCTCAATTGGTGCAGGGTGGTATTGGCAGCGTTATAGGCAACCTGGGGAGTTGGTGACATTCTGACGCACTTAATAAGGCTTTCAGTGCCCACTACATCCGCTGTGGTATAATTAAAATAGGATGTGCATGTAAATGCAGTAATCCCGGAACTGGTAACGTTCCAATATCTTTTAATATAATTTGTCGAATTCGGGTCATCAGGATACTGTGTATTCACAAGAGATACCCCTGCATAATTTCCTGCAGCAAATGTCCCGGCAGTGAAATTAAGAGTAACCGGGGAGTATTCAGCAGTAATTGTTTTATCCCCTACGGGGAATGTAAAACTGCCGGTATAACTGGCCGGAAATTCCTTTGTGATCTGACCGGTGCCAGTTGCAACAACCATGCTGGTGGCGGAAGGTGTTCCGCCAACTGTTGCAGCTGATCCCAATGAAAGGCTGTTTGTATTCAGGGTAAGTGTTCCGTTGGTTAGATTCAGCTGGGTAGCCACCTTCTGGTTTCCTGATGCTATTGTAACCCCGGCAGCATTATTAATCTTCAGGGTGCCGAAATCATTCAGCCCCGATATGGCCTGGGCCGATGAACCATTGAACTCAAAAGTTCCGGTACCAAGTGTACTTTCAGTAGTATTCAGATTCTGGAAATTACCATTAAGAATGATATTACCATTATTAACAAGTGAACCTCCGCTGGTAAGTACAACATTCTGCGAGGTGGCATTTAAACAGGAAACCAAAACAATGCTGCAGATAAGAATCTTTTTTCCAAGGAATTTGTAAATCTTAGTGTCCATAACTCTACGTTTAATTAATTTTGGCGTTTAATCGATGATTGTTTTACTCTCCTTCTTTAAACGTGG
>Ga0209697_10005890_pt1 | contig 15066 bp, 9 predicted proteins | sample AliMusrvi5mmetaG_FD_184115 | JGI IMG/M metagenome (GOLD analysis project Ga0209697, IMG submission 184115) | Freshwater lake bacterial and archeal communities from Alinen Mustajarvi, Finland, to study Microbial Dark Matter (Phase II) - Alinen... | ecosystem: Environmental > Aquatic > Freshwater...
TCCCGTTGATCCAGGGATGGACATTACCATCGATCGTACCGCCGAACATGATGCCATACTCCGACGCATTGTCCCCGCCACATTCTGGCAGAAGAGCGCCATGGAAGCCGATGATGCCGCCCCCGTTTTTCACGTAAGCCGGCAACAATTCATGGTGGAATAGATTGCTCGCTTTATCGTCCTCTCCCTTTCGTTTAAGTCTCAATGCCAGATTTGCTGGGGTGTTAAATTCCGGGTTGGTTCGGTCGCCACGCGATCCCTGGTATCCATATTTGCCTTGCCGCATGAACACATGATTGTTATTCATCACGACAGCGTCAAATTCCGCCAGCATCTTGGCGTCAATGCCATCGAACTTATAGCGCTCGGTTAATTCAAAGGCGCCGTATTTCTTCGCCGCCTCCCGCAAGAGGATGAGACATCCGGCGGAGCCGGGTGTGTGGTAACCCATACCCGACCTGTAGGTCAGCACGAGAATCTTCCGCTTCCTGGCAACCGGCACGGACAATTTCTCCGGCAACGCTGCGACAATCTTGTCGTGGATTGCCTGGTACTTGACGCTTTTGGCTTTTAATTGCTCCGGGGTTTCATCCCCCTTGTATTCCAGACCTTCCCCCTTGCAGCTCGCCAGATATTCAGGGGTGGGAATGTGCGCGGGTTCAAGATACGGTCGCAGGAAGGAGCGCTCTTCCTTGGCTTCGTCCTCGTCGAAGCAGAGCGGCGCGTAATCGGACTCATCCGCCCGCAACGCGGGCGCGTGAACCAGGCCCAGCGCGAGCGTGGCGGTTAAACTTGCTAACAGGATTGTGTTTTTCATAATGTGTATTTTTCGTTTTTTGGGGTCAGGTCGAAAGGCACTAAGATAAGGTTGTTTGGAGAATCAACGACTCTTTCGCCCCTACAGGGCTGGCTCTCCAGCTACCTGGTACCCAGGGCGTTGCCCTGGGCTGTAGTATTGAGCCCCTTTGGGGCAAAGAATCGAAAATATCGCTTGAGTTAGTGCCATCCGGGTTCAGGGTCTATTTCGTTGGTTTATCATCGGGGAATTTCGCGCGCGGCCAGATGGCCAGAAAAAACGGGGCACCGCCGAAATGATCGTTAAGGACGCTTCGCTGTCCGTCAGGAGTATATTTATACATTACGGCTTCGTTGGCGTTAGGTTTAAAAGTCGGCATGGGATTTCCCTGGTAGATGTTGTTCTTTGAATCCATGACAATGGCAACGGAATGATGCCAGTTGAGGCCAACGGTCATTCTGGCGATCACTCTTCCATCGGCAGTTACTTTCGCTATATCATGTCCAAACGCATAGAAATCGCCATTGGCGTCCATGATCGCATTGCGCTGCCAATACGTCTGGCTCTTCCCGCTTTTGCTCATCGTGATCCTGTTTCCTGTTGGATCATATTTGTAAAATGGAAAGCCCAGACGAATGAAATACACATTGCCATTCTTATCGTAACTTAAACCGTAGGGGGCACACTTGTCATTGAAGTCACCCGGGCATTCCTTCATCGCGCCCTCCGGAGTGATCGTGTACTTTGTATAATCCGTTTTCCCCGAAGCATCCTTGGCATGTTCCATCTTGATGGGCAGGTTTCCCGATGAAAGGGTCTTCGCGTCGATCCGGAAAAGACGGCCATTATGTCCGTCCGCGTATTCACAGACGTAGAGATTGTCATTGCTGTCCATGGTCAGGGCGGTGGAGTTATCCAAACCTGTCGCGATCACCGTGACCTTTTTGTCCGGCGCGATTTTGACAATCGTCCCCCCGCCTGTTGAGTACAGGTTTCCATGGCTGTCAAACTCAAGGCCTAAGCTCGTTCCGCGCGGTACTTCTTTTCGCGAGATAAAGCATTCATAACTGCCGTCAGCGGTGCTCATCTTGTAAATATTCCCGTTATGATAATCGCCACAATATATATACTGTGTTTCAACGCCGCTGCGGTCGGGATTCGGCTTCACCGATTGAGCGGCGACTGCAGGAGCGGATGCCTTCGCGGGCGCGGCACTCGCCACGACCGGCGGTTTCGCTGGCGGGGTTTGGGCGCTGTTCGGGGGAATATCTCCGGTCACGACACAGCGGAACCCGATATCCATTGCCGGCCATTCCGAGCCAATGCCCAAGGGAAAATCTCGATTGACCGTCTGGAACACCTTTGGAATGCAGAGCGCCCACGACCCACCACGCGTCACCTTGCCTAGGACAAGGCCCCGAACACCCTGGGGATTTTTTTCTGTTTTCGAGTTCGGCAGGATGAAGGTCATTGGCGGCCCCTTCGGATTGGTTGCTTCTGCCCGGGAATACCAATCCTGCATGAAAAAATCATCGCAGATTTGCCAGACGTTGCCCGCCATGTCCATCGCTCCGTAGGGACTGACATTCTTCGGGCAGGAACCCACCGGCCGGGTTCCCTTGGCATCGCAAAACACCTTGCAGGAATGGACGCAGGCCTCTGGATCCCAGTCGTTGCCCCAGGGATACAGGCGCTCATCCGTCCCGCGCGCCGCCTTTTCCCACTGCGCCTCGGTCGGCAGCGCGGCTCCGGCCCACCGGGCATAATCTGCGGCCTGGTACGGAGTCACGTTCACCATGGGATGGTCGTCCTGCCAGCCCCAGAGCGGTTCCTCCGGCATCTGGCCGGTGAAATACTGGAATGGCTTCCGGTCTTTGTTCGCTTCGAGGTATTTCTTGTATTGCTTGACCGTCACCGGATACTTGTAAATCCAGTAGCCATCGAGCGTCACTTCATGCTTCGGAGTGTTCATCTGCTCGTGCTGCTCCTGGTCCATGGGCATGGGGTCCATGCCCATCTTGAACGGCCCGGCCGGCACGAAAACCATTTCCGCGCCGTCTTTGGGGTTAATCTTGGTCGGGAAGGCGTCGACCGCCGGACACGTTGTGTTGAAGAATCCCGCCAATCCGGCGATGCCGAGGATGGCGAGGAGTTTTGTTGTTGTTTTCATGGGTGTTTCTTTCTGTGTTTATGATTTTGATTACGGCGTTGATTGTCCCGCATGTGCGGCGGTGGGAGGCGCGTCGGGCACTTTCAAATCGTCGGTGGCGTAGAGCAGGCCGTCCAGCAGCGCCCGCGACTTGTGCGGCTCAGAGAAATCCTCCGGCATGTGGCCCATGACATTGCAATAGACGCGCCCTTTGCCGTAGTTCTTGATCCAGATGATGGCCGAGGCGAACTCCTTGCTGCGCTCGATGCTTTTGGGGTTGTATTCCACGCCCGGCTGCTTGTCGTAATCGTTGCGCAACAGCAGCCGTGTATCGTTGATGCTCGCTTTCGGCAGCCAGCAAGTATACAACTCCGATGAGAATTTTACCTTCCCCGCCGCCGCGTCGCGAAAAGCCAGGGTCAGCGGATTTTCCGGTTCCACGACCTGCATTTCAATGGGATTGTAACTGATTTTTCCATAACGCGGATGGGGCCAAGAGTCGGCGGCTCCGCCAAGCATCTCGCCAAACACATTTTTCGGGTCATCCGCTTTTTCGTTCCAGCCGTTGACAAATCCGGGGAGTAAAAACGCCCCATGAATGGCGACCAGACCGCCCCCGGCCTTCACATAATTCGGCAGCAATTCGTTGTAGAGATGCGGCGTGATCTTAGCGGTCTCCGCACGCCGTTTTTCCACCTCCTCCTTCAATTCCGGGTGGTCTTTGTAAAGACTTCCGTGGTCCCCGCAAGGGCCAGCCCGACCTACGGAGGTTATGCCGTTGAGCACGACGGCATCGAAGCCGGCGAGCATTTTCTCATCAATGCTGTCATCGAGCTTATAGACCTCCGTCAATTCAAATGCCCCGTATTTCTTCGCCGCTTCCCGCAACAGGATGAGGCCGCCCGCCGCCCCGCCATAAGTATGCGTCCGATAGGTGAGCACCAGAATCTTTCGCTTCCGCGCCACCGGCGCGGAGAGCTTTTCCGGAAGTCCCGCCACGAGGGTATCGTGAAAGGCTTGACTCTTTGCGCACTGGGCTTTCAGTTCTTCAGGGGTTTCCGTCCCTGCGTAACAACCGATGTATTGCCCGGCCTTGACGCCATAGCTCAGCCAACTTTTCAGGTATTCAGGGCTGGGAATGTAGGTGGGGTCAAGATACGCGCGCAGCGTTGACCGCATTTCCTTGGCTTCGTCCGGGTTGTAACGCGTCGGCGAGTAATCGGATTCATCCGCCCGCAGCGCGGGCGCGTGAGCCAGGCCCAAGGCCAGTGAGATAGCTAAACTTGTGGATAGGATTGTTTTTTTCATAATGTGTTTCTTTCGTTGTGGGGTTTAACCCGAACGCCGAAGTTGGAAGAGGTTTTATCCGCAGATTTCGCAGATGAACGCAGATTTTCCAGAGTCTGTCACCTGCGGCAAAGGGCATTCACGTCTGGAAATTTTGTTCGCACAATGTACCGGAAGTTTCTGAACGATTTCTTCTGGTAATCTGCGGTAATCTGCGAAATCTGCGGATACCATCTTCGGTTTTCGGGTTCAAGCGTCTATTTCGTTGGTTTATCAGCGGGGAATTTCACGCGCGGCCAGATGGCCAGATAAAACGGGGCTCTGCCACAATGATCGCACCAAACGCTTCGCTGCCCGTCAGGAGTATATTTATACAATAGGCCGTCCATGACGGTTTTGTCAGGGTTGATCGACTGATTCCCCTGGTAGATGTTGCCCTTCGTATCCATGACAATGGCAACAGAATGATGCCAGTCGAGGCCAACGGTCATTCTGGCGATCACTCTTCCATCGGGAGTTGTTTTCGCGATATCCATTCCAAACGCATAGAAATCGCCATTCATGTCCATGATCGCACCGCGCTGCCAATACGTCTGCGCCTTCCCGGTTTTGCTCATCTTGATCCGGCTCCCTGTTGAATCATACTTGCAAAATGGATAGCCCAGACGGGTGAAATAGACATTGCCATTTTTGTCGTAATTTAAACCGTAGGATGAACTCATCTCCGCACGTTCGCCCGGACATGCTTTCATAGCGCCCTCCGGAGTGATCGTGTACTTGGAAGAATCCTGTTTCCCGGACGCATCTTTCGCATATTCCAGCTTGATGGGCAGTTTTTCCGTTGCGAGGGTCTTCGCGTCGATTCTGAACAGATAGCCCGGAACCAAATAATCGCCGACGTACAGATTGTCATTACTATCCACCGTCAAAGGGACGGAATTGCCAAAACCTGTCACGATCTCCGTTACCGTTTTATCCGGCGCGATTTTGACAACTTTTCCCCCACCTGTTGAATAGAGGTTTTTATGGCTGTCAAACTCAAGGCCTAAGGACGTACCGCGCAGTACTTCTTTTCGCGTGATAAAGCATTCGTAACTGCCGTCAGCGGTGCTGATCTTGTGGATTTGCCCGGTATAATAATCGCCGGTATAGATGTATTCCGTTTCGGCGCCGCTAACGGCAGGCGGCGTCGGTTTCACCGGCTGCGCAACGGTTGCGGGAGCGGGAGCTGGAGTGGACGGCTTCACCAGTTCGTCCACCACGGCGCCTTCCTTTAACGCCGGCGAGGTTGGCTTCCCGGACGGCGAATTGGCATCGGCCACCACGCAGCGGAACCCGGTATCCATGGCCGGGTAGTCGCCCATGCCCCCCATGGGAAAATCGCGATTGACCGTCTGGAACACCTTCGGCGCGCAGAGCGCCCAGGACCCGCCGCGTGTCACAACGCCACTGGCATTGTGCCGTACGCCCTGGGGATTTTTCTCTGATTTAACTGTTAAGAACGCCGGCGGCCCCTTCGGATTGTTCGGCTCCGCGCGGATATACCAGTCCTCACGGAAATAGTCATCGCAGAATTCCCAGACGTTGCCCGCCATGTCCATCGCTCCGTAGGGACTGACGTTCTTCGGGCAGGAACCCACCGGACGTGTCCCCTTGGCATCGCAAAAGACCTTATCGGAATGCACGCAGGCGGTCGGATCCCAGTTGTTGCCCCAGGGATACAGGCGCTCGTCCGTCCCGCGCGCCGCCTTTTCCCACTGCGCCTCGGTCGGGAGCGCGGCACCGGCCCATTGGGCGTAATCCTTGGCATCATCCCAGTCGACCATCACCATCGGATGGTCGTCCTGCCAACCCCAGAGCGGCTCCTCCGGCATCTTGCCGGTGAAATGCTGGTAGGGCTTCCGGTCCTTGTTTGCCTCAAGGTATTTCTTGTATTGCTTGACGGTGACGGGATACTTATAAATCCAATAGCCGTCGAGTGTCACTTCATGTTTCGGAGTGTTGTACTGCGGACGCTGCTCCTGGTCCATGGGTATCGGATCCATGCCCATCTTGAACGGCCCGGCCGGCACGAAAACCATTTCCGCGCCGTCTTTGGGGTTGATCTTGGTCTGAACGGCATCGGCCGCCTGGCAGGTTGTGTTGGATAATCCCGCCAATCCGGCAATGCCGAGGATGGCCAGCAGTTTTGTTGCTGTTTTCATGGGTATTTCTTTCTTTAGTTATTGATGGCGGAAATCAGGTGTTCCACGATGTTGATGGCCATATAAGCCGGGTTAAGGGCGAGACCGATTCCGCTGTACATGTCGTTCACGGGATCGTGGACATCGGCTAAAGACATGTCCAGACGACCGCTGAGAACATCGGGAACCAGCTCCTCGCATTTGAGCATCCATTCCGGGTCGTTATGGTCAACCAACCAGCGCAGCCCAGCCGTCACGGCCCCGCGGCGGTAGGTGGCCCAATCAACTTCCGGATCCATGGTTGTCCAGTCCAGGCGGAGTTGCGAGCTGATGTCTATGAGCAGGATGATCTGCCACTGCACGCAGCGGTCGGCCCAACTGATGTAATGCCAGCCGGTGGTGCCGTAGAGCGGCTTGGTCTGGTAAAGCAGTTTTTGTTTGGACGGTTCCGCCAGATAAGTGAACGGAAGCAGGCCGCGCAGAAAATGCCGGGCACGATCATGGTACCGTTTGTCATCGAAAATCCGCGCCGCCATTTCGTATGCGATCATGGCCCAGCCCGCCGTGAGCAGGTTAGGCGCGTGCAACGGGCATTCCCACCAGTCGCCGCCTTCCGGGCGTTCCCAGCGCATCGAGTAATCAAGAGCTTTGCGCGCGGCTTCCAAATATTTCTTTTCTCCCAACTGATCGCCCATCAACAAAAGATAAATCGCCGGTGTCACGCAAAGGTTGAGCGCCGTGTCGCCATCCATGGCCATTGGCCTCCATCGCGCGGCCATCTGGAGGTGATGCATCATGGATTGTGTTTTGTATAGACTCTCCAAATCAACGCGATAGCTGCCATCGGGCTGTTGAGTGGCCAGCAACGCATCCGCCTGCTGGCGCAATTCCTCTTCCGAATACCAGCGGAACATCTCGTAGGTGCCTTCGATCTTCCCTTTTTGGCGCGGCGGATTTTCGCGGAAGTCTCCCTGTTTGCGGCACCATTCGGCTTTGGAGGCAAGCCCCTCCGCCAGTTTCCGATCCCTGCCGTTTTTGACATACCAGTCAATGAAACGCAGATACATGTGCGGCCAGCGTTGATTGGGCCGGGGGAACCCGCGAAACGCCGTCCACATCAGGAGCGGAAATTTCCCGTAGGTCCAGCCGACGCCTTCTTTCCAGAGATTGGTGTTGTAGGCATGGGCGATCTTGTCCAACGCGTCGAGCCAATCCCAGCGCGGCTGACCGGGATCGGGCATGCCGTTGCGCTGAGACCACGCAACCACGGCGTCCAGGCTCTTGCCGGGAACCACAAAAATCTCGGCGATCATTTTGAATTTGCGCAATTGCAAGGGAGGGTTCGCCTCCAGTTCGTTTTCGCGCAGACCCGAAACGGCGGTCGGCAACATGACGCCCATTAAATGCTCCTCGCGGCGATCCACGAAATTGGGCGAGGCGAAAACCGGCTGCAATTCGCGCATCCCCTTGTCGAAGTCCATGTTGATTTGCACCATCGGCCAGCTAAGTCCCACCGCAAAACCGTCGCGGCTGACGGTCATCATCGGGATATGGACTTTGTGCGGATGCGGCGTCACACGCAAAGCATTCGCGGAAGTATGAAAATCGGTGCCGCTGGACCATTCCTTGCCGATCAGCCATTCCAAGCCGGGGAACATCGCATCGGTCCGCTCGCAATTCTCCTCATACGCGCCGATGCGCAGCCACGGGCCGCGCAGGTTGCGGTAAGTTAAGGACATTTTTCGAGAAATTTCCAACTGGATGCTGACATGGCGGTCGTCGTCGCCGAGGGTCAGGATGGCCCGGCCGGAAACCGGGTTGATGTTATCCCAGACCATGCACGGTTCCTCCGGCAGCATGGTGAGCAACTCGATCTCGATGCGCTGCGTGGCCCCTTCCCGCTTGATCTCGCAACGCTCGCCTTCCAGTCGCAGCGGATGACGCATGGCGACAAGATCAACTTCGGCCAGATGCTCCATGATTCCGAGATATTGCCGTTCGCCGGCTGCGTCGAGTGGCCCGTAAATTTCGCCCCAGGCCCAGCCGCCGTTTTGGTACGGAACGTCGCCCGTCTGGCGTTGCGTTCGCAGCAGATGGCTCTTGCGCCGGAAAAGCACAAGGCTCAAATGACGGTTTTCCAGTTTGACGTAATCGCCGGAGTAATTCGCCTCCATGTGGCGCGGGACGGGGATTGTTTTATCTGAGTTTATTGAATTTGAATGCATAGTTTTAAATTGTTGTTTGTTTTTACTTGTTGTTTGTTGATCGTCTGGAAGGGACTCCGGCAATTGAATATTCCTTCAGCAGACGGATATAAGTCCGGTACTGTTCGAGGGAAACCTGCGGCGGCGTCTGGTGATCGGGACTGGGAATGAAGCCGCCCTGTTTCATGACGGGCAGCAGACGCTCGAATTCGGCGCGGACGGCAGTTTCACCCTTGGTCATCAGCAATTTCTCGAAATTGCCGATCATCAGGAAATGTGGCAGCTTCTTGCGGGTCGCCACCGCATCGCTGCCGGCATTGCGCTCCATCGGCAGCAACCCCTCAACGCCGACCTCGGCCAGCCACAAGAGGAGCTCGTTGGCGTCGCCGTCTGAATCGACCAGTACACGGATGCCCAGTTCCTTCATCACCGGGATGACCTTGCGGTAGTAGGGTGCTAGGAACTCGTCGAAGAGAGCCTTCGACAGCATCGGCCCATTGTTGTAGGACATGTCCTCGCCGATGGCCAGGAAGACCGGTTTGCAGACCTTGCAGGCTTGGTGGAGAATGCGGATCATGAACTCCGCGTTCTCGCGGTTGATGCGATGCATCAGATCGGGATAGTCGTAAAAGGCATAGAAGTGCTGCTCGTCGCCAAACAGGACGCGCGGCAGCGCAAAAAAGCCGTAGAAACTGAGCCGCAGCAGGGAATCGCCACGATCCTGACTGGCCTGACACTTGGCGAGACGATCAAAGAGGAATTGATACTGAGCGTTGCTGGGGAACAAATCACCGTGAACGGCTTCGTAATCCGCCTCGTCAGTGATGATATTGGCGCCAGGGCTGGCCGCACGGGCCCACGACGCCCAGAAGCACTGGTGCTGGTACAGATCAAGGCCGAAGTGGCGAGAAATCTCCAAGTAAAGGTCGTCGTCCCGGTTCTTGGCATCCGAGTAAGTTCGCGACAACGGCAGTCCCTCCTGCTCCCATCGCGCGATGGTCAGATCCCACCAGGTTGCCCATTCCACCATGGGCAGCCGATCCACCGGCTTGAAGTCCATCAAAGCGCAAAAGCGTTCCGCATGGGTCATTGCTTCTCGTTTCATAAATTTACTTCACTAAGGCATCCGGTTTTTTGACGTCGCGGGAGACCACTTCGACGGGCATTCCCAGCGCGCGCCCGAGTTTCTCCATCACCGACGCAATATGACCGACGCAAAGCGACTGGTGATGGCAGACGCCGCGCATCGACCAGTCCTTGACAAAGGCGGTCACGTTGTCGCCGAAATAGCCGCGCGTGACGGTGTTCGCAATCTGCGGCAGACGCCCCGGCATCGATTGCCCCTCGGCGACAACCCACTTGAAGCGACCGTCGTAACCCGTCGCCAGCGATACCATGGTGATATCGCCCTTCTTGATGCTGAACTCCACCGAGATGCCGGTGCCGCGTTTGCCGTGATAAAGCGTCAACCCGCGAATGCACGGGCGTCCGTCGGTGATGCGAAGATCGTGCGGCCCGTCGTGTCCGACATAGATTTGGTGGCGATTGAAATCAATGATGCTGAACTCCGCAAACGAGCCGCCGAATCCCAGCGCGCCGGTGGTTTTCATCGCGATGCAGGTTTTGATGTCGCCCTCGCCCGCGAGCGCGATGCCCCGGCTGGTGAGCATGGTGTTGCCGACAATCAGGTTGGCGCCGATCCGCTCGTAGAGGTTGTTCAAGCCTTCGTAGTAATAGGCGAGCCCGGCGAGGTTGTTGTTGGTAACCAGTTTTTCGAGACCGACCGCGCAACGCCCGGCCCAGTCGATCTGTTCCGGCGTGGCCGGGTTGGTGATCGGGTCGCCGCTCTTTCCGGCGAAGTCGAAGATTTGGTGCATCTCGTCCAACTTCGATTTGACTTCGCCCGCCGAGGCACCTTCGACATATTCCGCCAGTTCGCACATTTCGAGCATCTTGCAGTAAATGCCGAAACCGGCGGTGACGCCGGTTGGATCGAAATTCATGTCGAGCATGCCGTTGTAGGAATGCCCCATGTAACCGATGTTGCAATCGCGGTAGGCGGCCAGCGCATTGGCCACGGCGCACCATTCGTCAATTTCGCGCTGCACCTGCGGGTCCATGTCCGGCTCGCCGAAAATGTAATCGCACGGGGTGATGCCGCAGCGGACCATGGCGCTGTAAGCTTCGGGCATCTGGCAGGGCGAGCCGAAACGGACCGCCGTTCCGGTGATGTATTCGGCCTCCATGTCATAGTGCTTGGGGGTCGTGACGAGCGCCATGGGGACATTAAGATGCTTGATCCCCGGCAGCCAGTAACCGCTGGCGACGTAACTGTGAAGATAGATAAACAGGAAATCAATGCCCTCGTCGTGGAGCATTCTGCCGGCCGCAAAGGAGAGATCGGTGGTGTCAATCAGGTCGGTGATGACGACATCAACCGGATTTTTTTCGACCATTGATTTGAAGCGCATAGCGCCGTCGATGGTCTGTTGGCGGGAACCTTTGAACTGATCCCAATAACGAGGATGCCCCGCGTGAATGATTCCGATTTTTGCTTTCTTTGTTGGTGTGGTGTTTAGCATAATTATTTTGGTTATGGTGGTGTGGTTAAATTGATAGACCTGTTATTTCAGAGTGACCCGCCAGACACTGGTGCCGGCGGTCATAAAAAACCATTTGCCATCGGGACCGCCGAAACAGCAGTTGGCGGAAGTTTCGGGTGTCAAGAATTTGCCGATCATGGTTCCGTCCGCGCGGAAGACCTGCACCCCGTCGCCGGCGGTGCTGAACATTCGTCCCGAGGAATCGACGCGCATCCCGTCCGGGGCGAAAGGCGTGATGTTGGTGAAAACTCCGTCATCCGCGAGCGTGTTGTCTTTCGTGACATGAAACCGGCGGATACGCGGCTGCTTTGAAAAGTCGTCCTCAGCGAGATAGAGCAGTTGTTCATCGGGCGAAAAACAAAGCCCGTTGGGATTGACCAAATCGATGGCCATCGGCACCGGTTCCGTTGCGCCCGGATCAAGACGGAAGATATAATCTCCCGCCTGCTCCTTGGGGCGTTGGTTGAGACCATAGGGCGGGTCGGAGAACCAGATCGTATTGTCTTTCTTGACAACAACATCGTTGGGCGAGTTGAGTTTCCCGCCCTTGTGTTGGTCGGCCAGAACCGTGACCGTGCCGTCGTGTTCCGTGCGGGTGACGCGCCGCGACCCGTGCTCGCAGGTAATCAGACGCCCCTCGTTATCAACGGTGTTCCCGTTGGCATTATTGGAGGGATCGCGGAACACGCTCACTCCGTCGGCCTTGGTCCAGCGATACATTTTGCTGGCCGGGATGTCGCTATAGACGAACATCTGCTGGCGCGGCAGCCAGACCGGGCCTTCGGTAAATTGCATCCCGGAGGCGATCTGTTCAAATTCAACATTCGGATCCACGATGCTTTCCATCTCGGGATCAATGATTTCAATGGCGGGTGGTGTTTTTTTAGTCATGGTTGTTTTTAATTTATATTTTCTCCACGGTTTTCATCAGCTTTTTCAATTGGCCGCGCCTCAGTTCGATATCCTTGACTTGGGCTGGCGACAGATTTTGCCTCCCCTTTCCGAAGTTGAAGCCGCGCAGATTCAGGGCAGTGCGGAACCCTTCTGGAAATGGCAACCCGAGAAACATGGCATCCACCAGGGTCAATAACCGGAATTGCAGTTCGCGGGCCTGCTCCAGGCGGCCGGCGATTGTTTCGTTGTAAAGACTGACCATCAATTCCGGGAATACGCCACTGGAGGAGTTCGTCCCCCCGTCGCAACCCATCAGGAGCATCGGCAAAAGGACCATGTCCCAGCCGGTCATGAAGCTGAAATCAGGGCGGCTGGGCCGGATCGCGGCGATCATGCGCATCATGTGCGTGAGATCGCCGGAGGAATCCTTGATTCCGATGATCCGGGGGCATTCATCCGCCAGCCGTTTCACCACCGCCCCCTCGATGGGCGAGGCGAAAAGCGGAATGTTGTAAAGCACGATGTCGATGGGTGAATGGATCGCAATTTCGCGGCACCAGGCATAAACCCCCTCGGACGGCACTTTGAAATAATACGGCGGCAGGATCACGGCCGCGCGAGCGCCGAGTTCGTGGTATCGTTCGCAAAGGCGGATGGTTTCCCGGGTTGATTCCTCCTCTACGGCGCAAACCAAAACCGGCACGCGTCCTTGCGCCCGATCCAGAACGATCGTCCCGATCCGGAGGCGCTCCTCGCGGGTGAACCGGGTGAATTCACCGCTGGAGCCGTTCGGGAAAAGCCCGTGTACCCCGCGTTCAATCAGCCAATCGATATAACGACCGAGTTCGTTTTCATTGATGTTCCCTTTGGAGTCGAGGGGAACCAGGTTGGGGGTAAAGATTCCGCTTAATCGCTGGCTGTCCTTTACTGAAATTTTCATTATTTCACTCTTGCGTGCATGGCAGAGGAACGCAATTACGCACTTGCCCTTTTCAAGGGTTGGGCGTAAATAGACGAATAATTACTTAAGTAATATCTGGCGACCCATGAAAAGCCATTACACTGAAGCTGTAAACACTGTCCGTAGCTGGATTACGAAGCGGCAACTGCCCCCCGGATCCAGCCTGCCTTCTTCCCGTTCTCTCGCGGAGCAATTCGGGTTCAAGCTCTCCACCATGGAACTCGCCTGCAAAATTCTGGTAGTCAGCGGCTTTTTATCCCGCGACGGCTACAAACTTTTCGTTGGCAACGCCAAACCATCCCAATCGCCCATTGCAGGATTCGTGTATGTGGTTTCCTATTTGGAAGTCTTCAACAAAAATGTCGAACGAATCCTGACGGAGCGCGGGGTAAAACATCGTTCGCTCCTGCTTTCGTGGATGCGACACCAAAAACCAACGTCCGCCCTGCGCAAAATCGTTGCGGAAAAACCCGACGGCATCATTCTCGGTCTGGTGTCCAATATTCCAGGCCCGGTCATCGCCCTGGAAACGGGGAACATTCCCATGGTGATTTGCTCAGAGACTACGCTAAACACACCGGATCATTCCACCAGCCAGATCGATTTATCCCGGGGAGCCGAAATAGCCGTGCGGCATTTGTTCCATCTTGGCCACCGCCATATCGCCCATCTTTTTTTAGATAATTCATATAATAGAAACGCCGAACTGGCAGTCTGCTTCCGGAACGCCTGCCTGAAACTGAACCTGAAGTCCTCCGCAGCCACGCTCTGGCCGGTAAAAGAAATTTCGGATTGTCAGGAGGTCATACGCCGGGCTCGCAAACGCCACCCTGAAGTGACAGCAATCTTCACCAGCACGGCATTAGCCGCTGTCGTCGGCAAAATCTTTCGGGTGCCCGAAGAACTTTCCGTGATCGCCTACGGCAGCTCGTTAATCGATCTGATGAAAGACACGTCACCACTGACGGCGGTGGGACTCCGCGATTCCTCTTGCGGCGAGCGTTGGGGTTGCGCGGAACTCATTTTCCAGATTCAGGCCATCCAGTCGGGACGCCCGCCCCGACCGCCGATCCATGCGTTGTTTGTGCCGGATCTGATCGTGCGGGGATCGACCCGCGCGCTGACAGCAAAAGAACAAAGCCGTCCGTCAGCCGATGCGAACCATTCGCCAGGACAATCCCTTCCCGATCCGAAGGCTTCCTGGAACAAGGTTTATCCTTTCCTGAAACGGAACAAGACCCATCGCTGGCGGCAGCTCGATTTAACCCCACTGGCCAATCACAGTCTGACCCGCTCGCATGGCTGGCTGGGCTGGGATCCGCTGTTGCATTTTCCGCCGGGATTGCATTCGATTCACGGTGCGCCCTTTCACGTGCTCGACGAGACGCGCCATGGCGGTCGCGCGGTGATCACCTTCCGTTCGCCCTACACCCATTCCGCCAAGGGAAAAGAATTGCCGACGCGGGTGGAAATCCCGGTGGGCGAGCGCGTGCGGGCTCTCTATTTCCTGCACGGATGCGGTCATGCCCAAGGGCGGTCATTTGCCGACTACATCGTACATTTCAAGAAAGGAAAGAAGGCGTCAAAAATCCCGCTGGTTTCGCTGTGTGTCGCGCCAGCGACAACCAAACGTCCCGGCAAGTTGCGACCCAACATTCAGGACTGGTGGCCGGGGTTCGAACACCGGGATTTCCCCCATGCCCGGTATGCCATCGTTTCCGATCCGACGAATCCCGGCGAATATACGCGGTATCTCTACACGCTGGAGTGGATCAATCCCCGCCCCGATGACGAAGTCCAGAGCATCGAAATCCAGGTCGATCCCGCAGCCGGCCCCGCCCTGGCGCTGATTGCGGTGACGGCGTTGTTGTCATCGTCCCGTGGCGCGGCTTTGACCCGTCTTCTACAGTTTGGAGGGTCACAAAAAGTAAGGATCCTTTATTGATGCGGGTTTGCGGGCGGGCGGCGGCGTCCGAGTCGAAAATGTAG
>Ga0209697_10005891_pt1 | contig 15064 bp, 8 predicted proteins | sample AliMusrvi5mmetaG_FD_184115 | JGI IMG/M metagenome (GOLD analysis project Ga0209697, IMG submission 184115) | Freshwater lake bacterial and archeal communities from Alinen Mustajarvi, Finland, to study Microbial Dark Matter (Phase II) - Alinen... | ecosystem: Environmental > Aquatic > Freshwater...
CTTTACCTCTCTCTTAATGAAAACCGAAATAAACAAATGCACCCTCATTATTTTAATACCTACCAAGCCGAGGATTTCGCTATTGACGAAATTTTCCTTGAAATTGTTGCCAAAGGGCCACTTTCAGTTCAAAGTTTAAAAAGGCAGTTTCCAAATAAGCAAAATGAGATAGATCTGGCTGTAGAAATGATCAATAAATTAAAGGAAACTGGCTTTCAACAGTCGCCTGAAAAAAAGCTTGAACAATGGAATTCCATCCTGAAAAAACAAAAACAGACAATCAGACTTCAGTTTTTGAAGTATGCGGCTGCTATTTTGCTGATTGCCGGAGCTGGAAGTGCAACCTTCTTTCATTTGACACAACAAAGTTCAATAGAAAGGTTCGCCTCATCAAAAGAGTTTGATAATCATACTGACGCTACCTTGATCATTGCAAACGGGCAGAAAATCGGCATCTCCCAAAAACAATCCAACATTAAATATTCGGCTGATGGTTTGGGAGTTGTGGTCAATGACTCATCCAATATCAAACAAACTGTGGGAAAAGAGAGCTATAATCAGATGATCGTTCCTTTTGGAAAAAGGGCCAATTTAGTTCTGTCGGATGGCACAAAGGTTTGGATGAATTCCGGTTCAAGACTTGTCTATTCTCCTGTCTTTAGAGGAAGTAGCCGGGAAGTATTTTTGGATGGAGAAGCCTATTTTGAAGTGAAAAAGGACGAAAATAGACCATTCTTTGTCCGTACAAATGTATTTAAAGTTAAAGTGTATGGAACGAAATTCGATGTCCAGGCTTATAAAGAGGATAATGATTTTAGTGCCATTTTAATAAAAGGGAAAGTCAGCCTTACGCTAAATAGTGGTGGAATCATCTCAAAGGAACATTTTCTTTATCCCGATCAAAAGGCCATCTTATCCGAAGGCAAGGACAATTTTTTGGTGACTGAAGTGGCAAATATTAACAATTACACTGCCTGGAAAGAGGGTTATCTGATTTTCAAAAATGAAACTTTTCAATCAATTATAAAACGGGTGTCACACTATTATAATATCCAGGTCGAACTTAAAGAAGAGATGCAGGTGAAGCGATTATCCGGAAAGCTCGATTTAAAAGACGATCCGGAAAGGGTATTGGATGGACTCGCCCTGATTTCAAAAATTAAATACGTTAAAAATATAAATAAATACCGCTTTTATGAGTAAATAAGAGAGTTATAAACGAAAAAGCCGGCTAATGCTCGCAACATAAGCCGGCCAAAAGTAAATCACGCTGCAAAGCAACATGTTTAATTAATTCATTTCAAAAGTATGAAAAAAAATCGTGTTCGTTGGTCTCTTCATTTCGGAAAGAGGCTAAAAATTAATTGGCTGGCTATGAAATTGTTAACCTTTTTGATTTTTGCTGGATCGATGGTGCTATCGGCTAGTACCTATTCTCAAAAGACGAAAATCGACCTCCATCTTCAGAATTCTTCTCTTGCAGACATCTTTAGCTCAATTGAAAAGTCGAGTGAGTTCATTTTCTTCTACAACGATGAAGCTGTTAATGATCAGATCAAAAAGTCAGTTTCTGCGGATGGTGTTCAAATTGAAAATATTCTGGAGGATCTTTTCAGAGGTACTAATATTGCCTTTAAAGTCGATGACCGGCAAGTTTTCCTCTACAAAAAGGACGATATAAAATCTTTTGAATCGCTTGTCTCGTCAATCTTAACGCAACAACCTCTGAAAAAAGAGCTCTCCGGCACTGTTAAAGACGCTAAAGGGATTCCTTTGCCGGGGGTTACCGTTATGGTTAAGGGCACTACTCTTGGCATAATAACTGATAATGATGGTCATTTCAAACTGCCTGTCCCAACTGATGCCAAAATACTGGTATTCTCTTTTGTAGGAATGAAATCGCAGGAATTGCCCATAGGTGGAAAAACAACCTTTAGTGTAATTTTGACAGAAGAGGTACAAGGGGTTGATGAAGTGGTGGTCGTTGCCTACGGCACCCAGAAAAAAATTACTTCAACTGGCTCGTTTGCCAGTGTAAGCAACAAAGAACTGATGAAAGCGCCTGTTGCAAGCGTTGCCAATGCTTTAACTGGGATTATGCCAGGTCTGACAGTTGTCAATACCAGCGGACATGTTGGAAGAGACAATCCGGTAATCCGCTTAAGAGGCATCGGAACGATGTCTGGTCAGTTAGATCCTCTGATCATGGTTGACGGGATGGAACGTCCAATGAATGATATTGATCCGAATGAAATAGAATCGGTTTCGATTCTCAAAGATGCCTCTTCTACTGCAGTTTTTGGAGTTCGTGGAGCAAACGGGGTCATCCTGGTTACAACCAAGCGTGGTAAAGATGGTCCTGCCAAGGTGAGTTTTACAGCGGAATATGGCGTTGCCACACCTACCCGAAAACCAGAATATTTAGGAAGTTATGAGTATGCTAACTTATACAACGAAGCGCAAATCAACGATGGTGTAGCTCCGGGAAATGTGAAATTTTCACCCGCTGCCATTGAGCATTACAGGACACACGACGATCCATGGTTATATCCGGATACCGATTGGTATGGTCAGTGCATGAGAAGTTCTTCGCCACAGCAGCGATACAACCTGAATATCAGTGGAGGTACCAAATCAACAAGATATTTTGTTTCAGCCGGTTATCTTGGTCAGACAGGTACTTTTAAAAATTTTAACAATGGCTACGACAATAGCGATTGGTTAAAACGGTATAATTTTCGTTCCAATGTCGATATAGATGTGACCAGGGATTTGACCGTCTCTGTCAATTTAGGAACAACAATCCGCGATGCCAACATGCCAAACGATCAGCGAGTAGCCGATTCCGATGGTGAAATGTGGTTTTTGCGCTACATTACACAGGCTCCTCCAATGGCAGGCGCTGGATGGATTGATGGAAAATCATATATTAACGATGGGTATGAAACCCCGATCAGATGGATGGCCCTGAAAGGGGTACGAAATGATTATAACAGCGAAGTAAACACGATGTTTTCGTTAAATCAAAAGCTTGACTTTATTACAAAGGGATTATCCTTCAGGGCCAAATATGGATACGATAGCAATTATACAATTAATTTGCGCCGTGCTTTTCCTACTACTATGCCCGAGTATACCCCGGTTCGGAAATCTGTAGATACGAACGGAGATGGAACCCCTGAAGATCTGCTGCTGTTTAAAACGACCGGCACCCCATCTGTATTAAATTATGCAGAAACCACCGATTCCAAACGTCGTCATATCTATGGGGAAGCTGCTTTGGAATATAAGCAAACTTTTAACAAAGATCACGATGTGACCGGCTTAATCCTTTACAACCAGAGCAAGAAATTCTATACGGAATCGACGTTCAACGAAATACCCCTTTCGTATATTGGATTGGTTGGACGTTTTACCTATAGTTTTAAATCGAAATACAATGCCGAGGTTAATATGGGTTATAACGGTTCTGAAAATTTTCCTAAAGAAAATCGATATGGCTTCTTTCCTGCCTATTCGGCATCGTGGGTGGCTTCGGAAGAGTCGTTTATGAAAAGTGTTCCATTTATCACCTTCCTGAAATTTAAAGCTTCATACGGTTTGGCCGGCAACGATAAATTAGGTGGCAACCGTTTCATTTACATTCCTGACAGTTATTCAATGGCTACGACAGGAGGTCCGATTTTTGGACAGGGGGCTGGACAAGGATACGGTACTGCATCGGTTACAAAACGGGGAAACCCTGATGTTTCCTGGGAGATTGACCACAAACAAAATTATGCTTTTGAGTTGAAATTGTTTGATAAATTATCCCTTAATTTCGACTATTTCTACAATTACCGCACAAATATTCTGAGTAACAAACAAACTTTCACCAACTATGTTGATGAAAAAATCCCGCCACTTAACTTTGGTAAAATGTCGAACCATGGTTACGAGATTGAAGCAACATGGCGCGAAACCAGGGGTAAAGTGAATTATTGGGTAAAGGGGATTTACGCCTTTGCCAGAAATAAAGTTCTTGAGATGGACGAACCTGCAAGTGTTTTGGCGTGGCAAAAACAAACCGGAAGAACACTGGGTCGCCCTTTGTTGTATCTATGCAAAGGCTTTTACGAAACAGATGCGCAGATAGCTTCGGCAAATGGAATTTCCCCGATGGAAGGGGTAGCCCGGACAACTTTGGGTAAAGCCCGAAAAGGTGACCTTTGGTTTGAGGATTACAATAAAGATGGAATCATCAATGATCAGGATCGTGTCTCTTACGGAAATTACACCTTAGTTCCCGAGATTACTGGAAGTGTTTCGTTAGGAGCCAGTTATAAAGGATTTGACATTAGCGCCCTTTTCCAGGGTGTGACCCACGCGGTTGTCTCTTACAGCGGAGAATCTCTTCAGCCTTTTGCCAGCCAATATGCTTCCTATGAGTCAGCGCAATCTTTTATACGTGGACGCTGGACCGAAGCGACAAAAGCAACTGCTACTTTTCCTGCTTTAACTGTTGTCCCTGCTCATTATGATTTTGGTCAGGCAAATGGCTATAACAACTCTTTCTTCACTGAGGATGCTTCCTATATCCGGTTAAAGAACCTGGAAATTGGATATACATTTTCAGGCGATATGCTCAAAAGAGTAAAATGCCAATCTTTACGCGTATATACGAATGGTTCAAACCTGATTACCTGGGACAAACAAAAACTATTTAAGTACGATCCTGAACAACCCGGTGGCCGATGGGTAGGGTATCAACAGGTGAAAATTTTCAACATTGGACTAAATCTGCAATTCTAACTTTCAGAATCATGAAAAGAAAATTTATAAAACTAAATATATTGGCAAACATACTCCTCACCCTGGGAAAATGGTTTGTAGGATTATCACTTGTCGTTGCCTTATTTACAACAGAATCGTGTAATAAATTCTTTGAAAAAGCGCCTGGTGTTGATGTTACACAAGATACGCTATTTTCAACATACGATAGGGCTAAATTATATGTATTAGGCCTTTATGACAAAGTGCCTGATGGTTATTTCTATAGCTGGGCGGATAATGAAACTCAGCGGATTTCAGGAACAATGCTTGCATCCTGTTCGGAACAGGCAGAGAGCGGTTGGGCCAGCTCAGGTTCTCAGTTTTTTAATATAGGTGCAATTTCACGTTTTGACCCTGAAAGTTATCAGGAGGCCAAATGGTCGATAAGATGGCCATTTATCTATCGTTCTACCTGGTTTTTAGATAATGCAGATAACATCAAGACAGCAACGGCGAACCAGAAGTCGGAGTTAAAAGCCGAAGCAAGATTTATCAAGGCGATGACCTATTTCGAATTTATGATCCGCTTTGGCGGACTTCCATGGATCACGCACAAATTAGATTACCAGACGACCGACTTTAAAACGGTTCCCCGATTACCGTTGGTACAAATGGTCGATTCGATTGACAACCTGCTTGTTAAAACATTGAATGAACCCGGCTTGCCGGATGTAAGGCCCGACCAGGAGTTCGGGCGTGTCACCAGGGCCACCGTCTTGTTCCTGCGTGCCCGGTTGTGGCTGTTCGCAGCACGTCCTTTGTTCAATGCAAGCAAACCCTATATGGATATGCCCGACAGTAAAAATAACAACCTTATTTTTATGGGTAATTTCGATGCCACCCGTTGGAAGAAAGCAGCAGATGCATCTAAGGCGTGCATCGATTTTTGCGAAGCAAATGGATATCAATTGGTCACTGACGCTAATCCTTCGTTAGCCTACCAAAAGGCTACCCGTGACATCAGTAAAGAGCTTATTTTTGTTGCCTCACACCGGCAATGGGGCATCAAGAGCTTGTTCCCAACATACGAATCTCCATATGTTACCCAGGCAGGTGTCTCTGATGGCAATACCGTTTTGCCCACACAAAACCTTGTTGACCGGTATTTGATGAAAAACGGGAAAGCTCAGGATGATCCAACATCAGGCTTTGATCCGACGAAACCATACCTGAATCTCGATCCCCGGTTTTATGGCACTATTGCAGAAAACGGATCGAAATGGAATACCCGCACCGTGGAAACTTGGAACAACCGTACAGGTGGAAGTACTGTCGGCGTCGATTTTGGTTTCCACCGCAGGGATTTATCAACGAGCAAAACCGGCTATCTGCTGAGAAAATATTGTCTTGAAAGTCTTTCAAACGGAACTGCCAATGCTACGGCAATCTGGCCATATATGCGCCTGGCCGATGTCTACCTGATGTATGCAGAGGCATTGAATGAATCGCAAGGACCACTGCAGGATTGTTTTATATATATGAATAAAGTCAGGGCAAGAGCAGGAATGCCCGATGTCAGCGGTATTTCATCAAAGGATGACCTTCGACAGATTATATGGCGTGAACGGGATGTTGAAATGGCCCTCGAGGACATTCATTACTTTGATGTAAAACATCTTAAACGCGGTAGCATTCTCGGGGAACCAATTTATGGAGTAGATATCCGGAAGAAAACTGATGGTTCATTTTCTTACACCCGGGAGAAAATTGAAGACCGTTTCTGGAAAGATTACTGGTACCTGTCGCCTATTCCCGACTATGACATGATTCGTTCTGATGCATTGGTTCAAAATCCAGGGTGGTAGATAACACAGGTACTAAATCATTATTAAATTTTGGAATATGAAAAAAACATCATATAGGATACAAATTATTGGTGTTATTCTGGCATTTTTTATGCTTGAATTCACTAATCCTGTCAGAGGACAGGAGGCAGACTCCATAAAAGCCAGGGGAAACGACATAAAAGTGCTTGATGTCGCATATGGGAAACAGAAAATTAACGCTATTGGGAGTGCCATTAGTACGGTTACAGCCGAAACGCTCGAAAAAGTCACCGTGACCAATGTTGGAAATGCCCTTTTTGGAAGGTTATCCGGACTGATCGTAACGCAAAGCGGCGGTGAACCTGGTAACGACTTCCCTTCATTAATGATCCGGGGAAATACAACTTATTCAAATGGTAGCACTCCGCTGATTATTGTCGATGGTTTTCAGCGTTCGATTGATCAGTTAACCGTTGAGGAGATTGAAAGCGTTTCGGTTTTAAAGGATGCCGCAGCAACAGCCATGTATGGAATTAAAGGCGCCAATGGGGTAATTCTGGTAACAACCAAACGGGGACTTAAGGGCGATGAGAAGATTGGTGTCACCATTAAATATGGAATGCAGCAACCTACACGGTTGCCTAATTTCATCAACTCATATAATTATGCCAATTTGTATAACGAAGCACTCACCAATGATGGCAGGCCGGCTCTCTATACCGCTGATGATCTTCAAAAATACAAGGATGGATCTGATCCCTATTTCCATCCTGATGTGAATTGGTTTAATGAAATCCTGCGTAAAAGTTCACCAATGATGGAAGCCGGTGTTACTTTCAGGGGTGGTAATAGCATTGTGCGACATTATGTGATGGTTAACTATTTGATCAATAATGGTTTGCTTAAAAATACCGATTGGAATGACCGTTACAGCACCGATGCTTCTTTCAAAAGACTTAATTTCCGATCAAATATCGACATCAATGTCACACGGCATTTGGTCGCTTCATTAGACATTGGTGGCCGCATTGAGGACCGTAATGACCCCGGTACATCCATCAGTACACTTTTTTCGAATATTTATGCTTATGCCCCCAACCTTTTCCCGGTAAGGAATCCTGATGGATCATTCGGTGGAAATTCGGCTTATCAGGGTAATCTTTTGGGCCAGGTGACCTCATCGGGTTATTCCGCTTCTAACGACCGTAATTTCCAGTCTTCGTTCCGGCTTGAAAACGATTTGAACTTTATCACAAAAGGTCTGAAGGTTGGTGCAGTCGTTGCCTTTGATAACTGGATGCGATCTACTGAGACTTACGCCAGATCATTCCCCGTTTTCCAGTTATCGACCGATATAAACAATAAAATGGTCTATACGAAATACGGTCAGGTGACACCTCTTACCCGTACAGCCGGGAACAGCCATAATTTCAGAACAAATTTTGAAGCCTACCTTGATTACAATCATAATTTCGGATTGCACGAATTAACCGCCAAACTTCTGTATCACCAGGATAAATATGTCATTAACTGGAACGCCGGAAATAATACTCCTTATTTGCTGAATGGAGCATCAGGTCGTGTAGCTTATGGTTACAATAAACGTTATTATGCTGAAGTGGTTGCGGGTTACAATGGGACCGAGCGCTTTCCAAAGACCCATCAGTTTGGTTTTTTCCCTGCAGCAGCATTATCCTGGGTACTCTCTGAAGAAGATTTTATCAAATCACATTCATGGATCAATTACCTGAAGGCAAGGGCTTCGTATGGAGTAGTAGGGAATGACAATATCGGAGCAGGTGGAGACCGGTATCTGTATATTTCCTATTATACCAATAGTGGCTCCTATCCATATGGTGATAGCAATACATCGCTTACAGCAACACAGGAGAGCAACTATCCGAATTATGACATTACCTGGGAAAAAGCTTACAAAACAGATCTCGGAATCGATGGTCATTTTTTTAATTGCCTCGATGTGGCTCTGGGTTATTTTCATGAGAAACGTACGGACATTGTTGATACGCGGACCAATGAGCTTCCTTCAATCCTGGGTATTACTGCAGGTTATGTAAACAATGGGATTGACTCAAGACATGGTGTTGAGGCGACCCTGCAATTGACCAGGAAAATTGGCGATTTTGGATATTCACTGGGTGTAAACGGAATTATTACACAGTCGCGAATCGATCGGCGGATTGAACCGGCTTATCCAAATGCCTATCAATACCGCGTTGGACAATCTGTCAATAAATATTACGGACTTGAAGCAATCGGATTTTTAACACAGCAAGACATCAACGACCCGAAAACACCAATTTATACTTTTCAACAGGTAAAACCCGGCGATGTCAAATATAAAGATCAGGACAATAATGGACTAATTGATTCGAACGACGAAATTCCAATTGGCAGATCAGCCAATCCCACCTTGTACTATGGGATAAATTTTGGCATAACCTACAAAGCTTTTTCGATAGATGGATTGTTCCAGGGTTTGGGCGGCAAGGATGTATTTATCAATAGTCTTTCGGGTCCAATGGGTAAGAAAGCCCAGATATCGGAATACGTAATGAATCGCTGGACCCCGGCAACCAGCGCAACAGCCATGTTCCCACGCCTAAGTACCTCCGACAATGCAAATAACTATCGCAACAGTACACTCTGGTTGCGTTCAGGCGATTACATCAGATTGCGAAGTATCGAACTCGCATATAATTTCCCTAAAACTTTACTGGCCTCGTTACACCTGTCGACCTGTAAAATATTCATCCAGGGGATGAACCTGCTTACTTTCGACAAAATTAAGAACCTTGATCCTGAGAATTTCACTGGTTATCCGGCTCTTAAATCGTACAATGCAGGGTTGCGGTTACAATTCTAATAGATTTAATAAAAGAATAAATTATGAAAACTAAAATATTAGGTTTATTATTGATTATTGGTTTAATAGTCTCTTCATGTAAAGATTATTTTGATGTCGAGAACAGTTCTTTGATGAAGGAAAATATGGTTTTTTCGGATTACACCTTGTTAAAACAGGTTTTGGCGAATGCCTATACTCAGCTTCCCGCATCTTATAACCGGATTGACAATGGAATGTTAGCTTCGGCTACGGATGAGGCAGAACATGCCTGGGATTATTCAGCCATTCAGAACTTTAATACCGGGAGCTGGAATTCGTTTTCCAATCCTGATGATGTCTGGACAAGGCAATATCAGCTTATCCGCCGCGCCTATCTATTTTTAAATGGCACAGACACAGTTACTTTCAAACAGTTCAGATACGTTGATGATGTGACCTACACTCGTTATGTCCTCGAACTGAAACAATTCCGTGCCCAGTCTAGGTTTCTGATCGCATTTTCATATTTCGAACTTTTTAAAAGGTACGGTGGAGTTCCCCTTGTAAATCATTTGTTGTCAGTTGATGAAGACCTTGACCTTCCAAGCAGCAGTGTTACCGATGTTGTTAAATTTATAGTAGCAAACTGTGACAGTGCAATCAGAGTATTACCTAAGACGTACGATGCCACAAATACCGGACGGGCTACAATGGGTGCTGCAATGGCACTCAAATGCCGTACCTGGTTATATGCTGCCAGCCCACTCTATAACAATGGCTCGTATAATAAGGTTTTGTGTGATAGTGTTGCCAGGATTGCCAGTTCATTCATAAGTACCGGAGGAAGCCTGAAGAGCACTTATGCCCTGGAAAGCAATTACGGAACTTTATTTACCCGTAAGTACAATAGTTTAGAGTTGATCTTTGACCGCAGGGATGGAAATACAAATGCATTTGAAAAAGCAAATTTTCCGATTGGATTTGATGGCGCAGGTGTGGGTGCGACATGTCCATCCCAGAATCTGGTGGATGCCTATGAAATGACCAATGGTAAGCCAATCAGCGATCCAACCTCAGGGTATAATCCCGCTGATCCCTATAAAAACAGGGATTCACGTTTGGGCTACACCGTAATCTGGAATAATTCCACATTCAAAGCCCGTCCGATTGAATTATGGACTGGCGGTGTTGACGGAAAAGGGAAGGAAAAAGCTTCAAAAACCGGTTACTATCTGAAAAAATATGTGGACGACAACCTGAATTTATTATTAAACAATACGAGTCGTCACTGTTGGTATTATTTCCGCTTGGGAGAGATTTACCTCAATTATGCCGAAGCCATGAACGAAGCGTTTGGACCTGCAGATGCACGATATGGATTAACAGCATATGATGCCGTGAAAGCGATAAGAGTTCGCGCGGGTATGCCAGCACTTGCAGCAGCCGATTATGCCAGTGCCGATCTTTTGCGCGAAAAAATCCGCAACGAACGTCGTATAGAACTGTCTTTTGAAGAACATCGCAGCTGGGATGTTCGTCGATGGAAAATTGCCGAGTCCACACTGGGAGCTGATTTACGTGGTATGGACATTATAAAGAATGCGGATGCCACATTTACCTACACACCTTATGTGGTTGAGAAACGGGTATTCTTACCCAAAATGTATTTTTATCCGATTCCGGATGCAGAAATTCTGAAAGAGAAAAAACTTGTTCAAAATACAGGTTGGTAAATTGTGATTAGTTAGTTAAAATGATAAGTGGCTCAAATTTTGGGCCACTTATCTTCTTATAGGTCATATTTAATAAACCATAATAAGACAAAATGATGAATAAAAGAATTATTTTATGTCTCCTGAGTATATGTCTGATTATTTGGACATATCCGGCATTGGCACTGGATTTAAAGTCGCCTGATAGCAAATTGGTTTTGCACTTTGAATTGAAGGCTATCGGGCACGAAATTGGATGTCCGGTTTACAGCCTGAGCTATAGCGGCCAGCCAGTTTTAGCTGAATCACGTCTCGGACTAAAGGAACGCACGCAACAATTGACACACGGATTCCAAATCATTGGTCAGAAAACAAACAAGAACAATACGACCTGGAAACCGGTGCTTGCCGAGCGTGAAATCATCCTCGATAACTACAACCAATTGGTCGTTGACTTGCAAATAGCAGGAGAGACGTTGCAGCAGAAAAAAATGACGTTGACTTTTCGTGCTTACAACGAAGGGATCGCATTCAATTACACCCTTTCGAAAGATAACGGGCCAGTATTTGCAATCACCGACGAGATAACCCAGTTTGCTTTCACCGGTGACCACACTGCCTGGGCAGTTTACAAAGCTCAGGGAAATTACGCACAGAGTATGATCCCTCTAAGCAAGATAACACCCGGAGTTGAGCGTCCTTTGACAGTGCGGGTGTCAGAAAATCTTTATGTGGCCATTACAGAAGCCAGGCTGGTGGACTATGCCCGCATGAAGCTACGTCGCACAGCTGGTTTGAGCAACACACTTGAAGCTTTTCTCAATGCAGAACCCAATAAGGCCGGTGGAATCCAGAGTGGAGAGGTGACCGGTGAAACGCCTTTCTCTACTCCCTGGCGTGTTGTGATGGTAGCCGGTTCTCCAGGAAAGTTGGTGGAACAAAATTATTTGGTGATGAACCTTAACGATCCGTGTGCGCTCGCTGATGTTTCATGGATCAAACCAGGCAAGGTGATCCGGGAAGCAAGTCTGACTACAAAAGGCGGTAAAGCATGTGTGGATTTTGCCCTTACCCACGGTTTACAGTACATTGAGTACGATGCCGGCTGGTATGGAAGGGAAGGAGATTCGGCATCGGATGCTCGCGATGTCCATCTGGATCCCCAACGAAATCCCGATCCAAATTCCCTGAACCTGCGCGAGGTAATTGATTATGCAAACTCAAAAGGGATTGGAGTAATCCTTTATGTAAACCATCTTGCCTTGGAAAAACAGCTGGATGAAATTCTTCCCCTTTATGAGAAATGGGGCGTTAAAGGGGTGAAGTATGGGTTTGTGAATGTTGGCAGTCAATACTGGACAGCATGGTTGCACCAGGCGATCCGAAAAGCTGCAGCTCATCATCTTATGGTGGATATCCATGATGAGTTTCGAAATACAGGCTATCAGCGGACCTATCCTAATCTGATCACTGTGGAAGGGATCGGAGGTAACGAGGAATTCCCGACTCCGGTACACAACGCCACCCTTCCGTTCACCCGATTCCTGACAGGTCCGGGAGATTATACCTATTGTTGGAATTCAAACCGTCTGAAGGTCACCAAGGTGCACCAAATGGCACTCTCAACAATCTACTTTAGCCCGTGGCAGTTTCTTTTCTGGTACGATTCTCCCAAAATAATAACCGATGAACCTGCTTTGGATTACTGGAAAAATTTACCGACAACCTGGGACGAAACACGGGTACTGCAGGGTGATATAGGGCGAAGAGCAGTTATTGCCAGGCGAAAAGGTGCTGAATGGTTTCTTGGCGCCATTGCCCCTGTGGATGGAAAATTTTCTGTTTCACTCAATTTTCTGTCCAAAGGAAAGAAATTTTCAGCAACCATATATTCTGATAATACTGATGTTAAAGGAATTAAAATAGAGAAGCGTATAGTTGACCGAAGGACAGTGTTGGATGCAGATATTCTGCCGAATGGCGGATTAGCGGTTCAACTGGTGCCGTTGAAGTGATGTAAGATTACTTAAATTAAAATTCAGATACTTCGAAACAGACAACTCTTATCAGGCTTATGATCATGAATAAAATACTTTTCTATAAACAATTATTCATTTTTGCGTTCCTGTCTCTTTGCTTAGGGAATTTAGGAGTCAGTGCCCGGACTGGCGGCAATTTTTTACAAGAGATTAAATCTTTGAAACTGCCTGGTGTGACCATAACTGCTGTAGAAGATGTACCATCAGAGAATTTCACACCACCAGGAGGGAAAAGGCTCACCAACCTTCCTGCATTTATAAGGATTGCATTTACCTCCAAACCAACACCTGAGTCCAATATCCAATGCGAAATATGGATGCCAAAAAATAATTGGAATGGCCGCTTTGGAATTTAATCGCAAACAATCAGGGACAGCCGGATGAAATTCTATCGCAAAAGAAAATCAATTTGCTTTCCAAATTAGTGATACAAAACTGTGCGGGTAAAGATGGTGGTGCCCCGGGCGATGGCTTCCTTACCGATCCGAGGATTTGTGATTTTAAGTCTGATGAAAGCCCGTGGAGGAAAAATTTTGATGTATACCGGAACTGATGACCAGTTGGTTCCGGCACAGGATGCCATCAATTATTATGAGCGGGTTATCATGGCAATGGGCGGATTGAAACAAACGCAGGATTTTTCCGGTTTTTCCTGATTCCAGGGATGGGGCATTGCGGCGGAGGTTCAGGCTTAAACTTTAGACAGGGCCAGTCAAATGATATTATTCAAGATAGCGACTATGATATTTTATCTGCTGTGGTCAAATGGGTTGAAAAAGGGATTGCTCCTGACAAGTTTAATGTAAAAACATTTAACTGCTGTGATTCGGTTAATCGGATTGGATTCCAAAGGCCTATTTTTCCTTACCCTAAATTTCCTGAATACTCAGGCGGAGACCCGAATTCACCTTCCGGCTTCAGACCGGTTGATCACATGCGGGGAGGTGTTTTGGCACCTGCAGCAGTTTATTTAAAGTAAAACGATTTAATTGTTTATGAAAAATAAGCCAATATTTGCAACCGTTGTTTTAATTTTATTTTGCGCTACATTTGATCTATCAGGTCAGGCTATTAAGATAGAGAAAAAGCATAAAATCTTGCTTCGTTCATCGTGGCAAACCATCAACATTGGCGATATTGCTCATTCTCCGGGTGTCCTGGCATTATGCGAAAAATACCTTCCTGATGTTGAAGTCCGGTTATGGGCAAGTAATGTGGGTGATGGAGTAAATGAGATGATTCATAAACGTTTCCCAAACTTGCAAATCATATTGAGTTCGGATACCCTTGCATTAAAAAAGGCATTTATAGCATGTGATTTCCTTTTACATGGCTCAGGACCATATCTGGTAGCCGATAAAGATATTGAACGTTGGGTGAAAGAAACCGGAAAGCCATTCGGTGTTTATGGAATATCATTGTCAGATGTACCAGTAAATATTGTTAAAACATTAAGCCAGGCAAAGTTTGTTTTTTTCAGGGATACAGTTTCACTCGAAATGGAAAGTACCAGGAAGCAAAAGTCCTTTTGACGAAGCAACCAATGTTCGAAACGAATTAATGAAAGAACACGATCTGAAACCTTACAGGGATGCCATCATCGCTGTAGTTCGTGAAACACCCATGAAAGTGCTTATTTGTCCTGAAGATGTAACCGAGGTTACTCTTGAAAAAGAGATGCTTTATGACCCATTGCCCCAGGATGTGAAGAAAAAAGTAGTTTGTCGGAACCGTTTTTGGCTTACTGACGAGGCATTGAGTGTTTATGCGCGCTCGGCTGGCTATTTTGGACTGGAACAGCATTCACCCATCATGTGCATCGGGAATGGAATTCCGGCACTGCTTGGGCGTTTTGAAGAACAGACCAGCAAAGGTTATATGTGGATTAAC